>ENA-OQDM01001365-OQDM01001365.1-human-gut-metagenome-genome-assembly--contig:-NODE-1365-length-9829-cov-0.968666_pt1 | contig 9829 bp, 10 predicted proteins | sample MGYA00242772_ERZ504605 | MGnify/ENA primary metagenome ERZ504605 (study PRJEB26092, sample SAMD00036348) | human gut metagenome | host: Homo sapiens | study: EMG produced TPA metagenomics assembly of... | reverse complement strand
CGCCACAACATCTTCCGGCGCTTTCGCAAGAAAACCCTTATTGTTCAACTTACCGGATGTACGGGCGATTTCTTTTTCCAGAGCGGCTTTTGCCTTTTCGATCCGTTCTCTTTCCTTAGCCGTATCAATCAGGCTTTCAATTCAAGATATACTTCCATGCCCGTGACAACAGCAGCAAGGGCATTTTCAGGCTTTGTTCCATCAGCGGCAAGCAGGACGATTTTTTCTACATGCCCCAGTTTTTCAAAATATTCTTCATGGGTTTCGATACATTTTTTCAAATCATCACGATGAACCACGATCCGGATATGGCACATTCTGTTCGGCGCCACATTCGCTTCCGCACGCATATTGCGGACAGCCTTAATCGCGTCCATGATACGCTCCATCTGCTCCTGTTCTTCCGGGAAACGAAGTCTTTCATCAGCTGCCGGCCAGGGAGCTCTCGCCAGAGTTTCACCGGAGTGGGGCAGATGCTGCCAGAGGTGTTCCGTAATAAACGGCATAAAAGGATGCAGGAGCGCCATGATTCTCGTCAGTACATACACAAGGACATACTGGGTACCTGCCGGTCGGCATTGTGCGCTCCATAAAGACGGCCCTTCGCCGTTTCAATATACCAGTCGCAGAAAGAGTTCCATGCAAAATCATAAATAGAATCCGCGGCAGCGCCTAACTCATATTTATCAAGGTTCTCGCTGACATGCTCTTCCGTCTGCGCAAGACCTTCCAAAATCCATTTATCCGCAAGTGTATACTGACTTTCTTCCGGAATGAAACAGGGATCATAGTCATCCAAATTCATAAGGGTAAACTTGCTGGCGTTCCATAATTTATTGGCAAAATTACGGTTTCCCTCCACACGTTCATAGTAAAAACGCATATCATTGCCCGGCGTATTGCCTGTGACAAGCGTAAACCGAAGCGCATCAGCGCCATATTTCTCAATCACTTCCAAGGGATCGATGCCGTTGCCCAGGGATTTGGACATTTTCCGCCCCTGGGAATCGCGGACAAGACCATGAATAAACACATACCTGAAAGGAATTTCCTTCATGAATTCCATAGACATGAACATCATACGGGCAACCCAGAAAAAAATGATGTCATAACCGGTAACCATCGTAGATGTAGGATACCATTGGTTCAGGACCGGCGTCCTGTCAGGCCAGCCCATGGTGGAAAACGGCCAGAGCGCAGAGGAAAACCATGTATCAAGAACGTCAGGATCCTGGCGGATATGTTTGCTTCCGCATTTCGGGCAGGCCTCCAAATCGGTGCGGGACGCAATGACTTCACCACAATCGTCGCAGTACCACACAGGAATACGATGTCCCCACCAGAGCTGGCGGGAAATACACCAGTCATGAATATTTTCTAGCCACTGGATATAGGTAGAAGAAAAACGTTCGGGAACAAATTTTGTTTTCCCCGACTGCACTGCCTCCATAGCGGGACCAGCAAGCGGTTTCATTTTGACAAACCACTGTTTCGTGGTAAGCGGTTCAACAACCGTATGGCAGCGCGAGCAGTGACCGACGGCATGTTCTTTTTCTTCGCTTTTTACCAAAAGCCCCATATCCGTAAGATCTTTGATGATCTCTTTCCTGCACTCGTAGCGGTCCATGCCATTATATCTGCCCGCCTTTTCGTTCATCGTGCCGTCTTTATTCATGATGACGATGGTTTCCAGATGGTGGCGTTCACCCATGGCAAAGTCATTTGGATCATGGGCAGGTGTAATCTTTACACAGCCTGTACCATATTCCATATCTACATATTCATCAGCGATGATAGGAATTTCTCTGTCAGTAGTCGGCAGCTTCACCTTCTTCCCGACCAGATGCGCATATCTTTCATCTTTCGGATTAACAGCGACGGCCGTATCACCGGGAATCGTTTCAGGACGGGTCGTCGCGATGCGCACAGCACCTTCCTCATCAGCAAGAGGATAATCGAAATACCACAGATGGCCCATATCATTTTCATGCTCTACTTCGATATCGGAAAGCGCCGTCTGGCAGCGGGGACACCAGTTGGTAATGCGGAACCCCTGATAAATCAGACCTTTTTCATAAAGGGATACAAATACTTCACGGACAGCACGGGCGCAAACATCATCCATCGTAAAACGTTCACGGCTCCAATCACAGGAAGACCCCAGGCGTCGGATCTGCTTCCCGATGGTATTCCCGTATTTTTCCTTCCATTCCCATACGCGTTCCAAAAATTTTTCACGTCCCAGATCGTACTTTGTGAGGCCTTCTTCGGCGATTTGTTTTTCCACCTTGACCTGCGTGGCGATACCGGCATGGTCCTTTCCCGGAAGCCAGAGGACATTATACCCCTGCATCCTTTTATAGCGGATCAGGATATCCTGCAATGTATTGTCCAGCGCATGCCCCATATGAAGCTGCCCCGTTACATTGGGAGGCGGCAGCACAATGCTGTACGGCTCTTTCCCCTCCTCCGGTTCATCATGAAATACACCGTGTTCCTCCCAAAAGTTATACCATTTCTCTTCAATCGCACCGGGTTCATACTTCCCTAAATCTTTCATCTCATCCATGTCATCCACTCCCTGTAAATAAAAAACTCTTTCATCCCCATAGGACGAAAGAGACTTCCGCGGTACCACCTAAATAGCTGTCAGGCCACTCATCAGCGCGTAACGTGCGCGGCGGACAGGCCTCCCTGCCGGCTCCGGGGTGACTTGCTGTTTTCTTTCTGCCGCTCTTCCAGCCAAGGAGCGGTTCTCTTTGAGAAAACCTGACAGCTTCTTCCCATCCATGCCATTTTTAATATATTCGTTATTATATAAGCGGAAATATATTTTTGCAAGTGACCGGATGTGTAAAAACGAATACGGTATGTATAACGCCATCGGATAACTGGCAATAAAGAACGGTTTGTTCTATAATAATGAAAATAAATTACTGTTCTGCAGGAAACAGAATTATGCAGCTTGTATATTTCCGTTTTCCTATTTTTTCTGCAAGGAATCCCCATGCCTGATTCATATAAAAAAACGGTAGGAATTTTTATGCTCCTGCTTCTGGCAGCCATATGTTTTCTTATCGCTAAAATATTCTTTCCTGAATTTTACAGCAATACCATCACCCTGACTTTGGCGGGAGATGTGGATAGTCTGTCCCGCTATATTTCCTCTTTTGGTTACGGGGCTTTTGCAGTGAGCCTTTTTTTTACTGATTCTCTGTAACGTTTTCGGTATCCCCACGATTCCTTTTCTCACCATCAACGGCGTTCTTTTCGGTCTTCTGCCGGGAATCATTATTTCCTGGATCGGCGAAGTTATAGGGATTGAAATCAGTTTCCACATCGGCCGCATATTTTTCAGGGATGAAGCAAGGCGGATCATTGAGAAAAAGCATATGTTAAGAAAAGTAGACAAATTACAGTTCGGTATATGCCATGGCTGTAGCCCGGGCAATCCCCCTACTCGCCAAACATTCTCTTTACCGCAGCGGCAGTCCTCACAAAACTCACTACAAGACAGCATCTGCGGGCAACACTCTTCGGAAAAATTCCTTCCGTAGTCATTGAAGTCGTTCTCGGCCATGACTTGATTCATTTTTCCCAGCACGGTATACGTTTCGTTGTTCTCTTCATTCTTACTCTCGGAGGTTTTTTTGTCCACCGCCGTTATAAACAGTACAAATGTGGAGCAAGGAAACAATTTTTTTGATTTTCTCACGCAAAACATCTTTTCTTCCGTAAGAGCAGGAAGATTTTTTTTATGCGGAAACCCCGTCATTTTGTGTAATAAAAACAGGAGGCAGCCATCATGACCAAAGGATATATCCATGTATATACAGGCGATGGAAAGGGCAAGACCACTGCCGCTGTCGGTCTCGCCATCCGCGCTGTCGGTGCTGGAAAAAAGGTTTGTATCCTTCAATTTATGAAATCCCTGGCCTATTCGGAGCAGAAAATTCTCCAATCGCTTCCGGGCATCACCCTGATTACACTGGGCAAACCTTACTTCATCGCAAAGGAAGGAATGCTCACGGATGAACAGCGAAAAACATGGGGAAACCATATTCGAATTTATCCTGCGGGACATCCTCCGAAAGACTATCGGGAAATGACTCTGAAAGGAATTGAGCAGGCCATAGACGCTGTTTCTAAAAACTACGACATGGTCATCCTGGACGAATATAATATGGCACGCTGGTATGATTTGGCAACAAAGGAAGATACGGGAAAAATTTTAAAAGCCCGCCGCCCTGAAGTAGAACTCATTTTTACCGGACGGAATGCGCCGAAAGAAATTCTTGACGCCGCCGATTTGATTACGGAAATGAAAAAGATACGCCACTATTATGACAAAGGCGTACCTGTACGAACCGGTATTGAAAATTAAATAAGATAAAAAACGGATACTCCGTTCCTGAAGCATATTATATGCCCACAGGAATATTCGGAAGTATCCGTTTATATTTACCACTTTCTCGGTATCTCGGGAAAATGATCAACAATCATCATGTCCGCCAGTATATTTGCCATCAATTTATCATCTTTCGTCATACATTTCCGCGGCAATAACAATTGTTGATTCTGCCGTTGTGGGTAATATGGCTTTTTACACGGATTCTGGAACCCGGTCTCGCATTACGGATAAAACTCATCGTAAGGCTGACTGTAACGACTACCGCCCCGACAGATGCCCCGGTAACTCCTGTCACCGAATCGGCAAGCGCCATCATAACACCGCCGTGGAGCACCTCTCTGTGGTTCGTGTGTTTTCTCGGATCCGTCAGTAAACTGACCGTCACTTTCCCGCAGCGGATATCATCAATATCAATATGAAAATAGTCGGACATAAAATGGTTGGGCACGTATATTTCCCGTATCCGCGCGACAATTTCCTCCGGCTTTGTAAGCTGCTTCACCGCCGCCAATCTTATCCCCCCTTGCTTCATTCAGGAGAAGGCGGTACTGACTCTCCCTTATGAAGCCGTTCAATGGCTTCCTTAGCCGCGTTTTGGGGCGGCTTCTTTTTTATTCTTGCCTATACCGGTTCCAAGTGCTTTCCCATTGATGAAAAGTTCCATCCATTATCTCTTATCGTGATCCGGTCCCTCATCACGGACGACCTCATACCGTATATCGACATCACCATTTTTTTGGGCAATTTCCTGTAAATCTGATTTATAGTCATGATCATAAATCCCCTGATCAACCAGATCAAGAAACTTCTGCATATGGCCCAGAATAAACTTTGCCGCCATTTCATAGCCGTTGTCTAAATAAACAGCACCGATCACCGACTCAAAAGCATTCCCAAGGATAGAAACGCGGGTTCTGCCGCCCGACATTTCTTCCCCTCTGCCAAGAAGCATATAATCACCTACATGGAAATTAGCCGCACATTCGGCACATGCCGGTTTGCACACTACGCTTGCCTTGGCACGGGTCAGATCTCCTTCCGGCCATTCGGGAAAACGCCGGAAAAGATAATCCCCTACTGCCAGATCCAAAACAGCGTCCCCCAAAAACTCGAGACGTTCATTGTCATGAACTTTCAGATTACGATGTTCATTGGCATAAGAGGTATGGGTCAGTGCCACATTCAGCAACTCCATATTATGGACAGGAATATCACTCTCTTTTGCAAAACGCCGGACTTCATCCAGCCGCTCCTGCTTCCTGCGCTCAATCCGGCTCATTCCTACTCCTCATAACGCCTCATAACGATAACCGCGTTATGTCCACCGAAGCCGAAAGAATTAGACATGGCCACGTTTACTTTTACATCTCTTGCACCATCTGTCACATAATCCAAATCACAGTCCGGATCGATTTCTTTCCGGTTAATAGTCGGATGAACCCTATTCTTTTCAATAGTCAGCACGCATACCACGGCTTCGATCGCACCCGCTGCGCCAAGCAGATGCCCTGTCATGGATTTTGTGGAGTTTACGGGAATTTCATAAGCATGCTGTCCCAGCAGCGCTTTAATGGCAGTACTTTCGTTCAAGTCATTCAAATGGGTAGATGTTCCATGGGCATTGATATAGTCCACGTCTTTCGGATCAATACGGGCATCTGCCAATGCTTTCTGCATGCAGCGGAGCGCCACCTCGCCGCCCGGCCGGGGAGCGGTAATATGGTAAGCATCACCGTTGGAACCATACCCTGCAAGTTCAGCATAAATATAAGCGCCTCTCTTTTTCGCATGTTCCAGTTCTTCCAGTACGAGAATTCCGGCGCCTTCACCAAGAACGAATCCGTCCCGACGGGCATCAAACGGGCAAGACGCTTCTTCCGGCGGACATTCTCTTGAAGAGAGCGCCTTCATGGCGGCAAATCCTGCCATCGGTGTCTTTGCCACAGCCGCTTCCGTCCCCCCGGCAATCATCACATCAGCATCACCATGCTTAATCAGGCGTGCAGCAAGACCAATGGCGTTAGTACCGGACGCACAGGCGGTCACATCAGTGAGTACAGGCCCCTGCAGACCAAAAGTAATGGAAACTTGTCCGGAAGCCATATTGGCAATCATCATAGGAACAGCAAAAGGATTCACCTTGCCCGGTCCTTTTTGCTCAATACGGAATACCGTTTCCTCCATGGTGGCAATACCGCCGATACCGGTTCCAATCACTGTTCCTGCCATATCCGGATTTTCTTTTTCCATATCCAATTTGGCATCTTCCACTGCCATCCGGGCAGCAGCAACAGCAAATTGGGCATTGCGATCCATATGTCGGATTGTTTTTTTATCACCTGCCAGTGCCGGATCAAAATCTTTTACTTCGCCTGCGATTTTCACCGGGAAATCAGCAGCGTCAAACCGGGTAATCGGAGCAATGCCCGATTTGCCTTCCAAAAGACTGTTCCAAAACTTCTCTACGCCCGTTCCAACAGGGGATACCACCCCAAGACCGGTAATTACAACTCTTCTTTCCATTCTTACAAAGCACCTCACTCACATAATTTGGATCAGATTACCTGTTTTTTCATATTCCTTTATGGGACAAAACCTCAAAAAAACGGATGGCCGAAACTGCGGTCCGCTTTTTTTGAGGTGTTCTCCGCACAGCGGCCTTTCGGGGGAATAAAAGCCCCCGATGCCTGCCATGTTCCAGTATGAATTACTGAATCTGCTTTTCAATGTAATCAACTGCATCACGTACAGTTTTGATCTTTTCAGCCGCATCATCCGGAATTTCAATTTCAAATTCTTCTTCGAACGCCATGATCAGTTCTACGATATCCAAAGAATCCGCACCCAGATCATCAATAAAAGTGGAGTCGATCTGTACATCAGCTTCATTGACTCCCAGCTGGTCTACAACGATTTTCTTTACCTTGTCAAAAGTTCCCATTCATCTCACCACCTTTCAATAAAATTTACCATCATAAATTATATTACATAACCATTCCGCCGTCTACATATAAACCCGTTCCCTGATATAAAAAACGCAGTCAGGAAAAAAAGTAAACGGCTGTGGCAGCCTCTTTTATCTTCTCCGAAGAATCCTGCAAAAGCGAATGACGCATACCCTTTTTATATATGCCGGAAAACTCTATGCTGATGATACGGCATGAATATTTTCCCGTTCCTCATATCAGGATGCTCTGTCCTCCCTGCCGAACTTACATCACCATACCGCCGTCTACATTCAAAACCTGCCCGGTGATATAAGAGGCATCATCAGAAGCAAGGAACAAAACAGCCTTGGCAACTTCTTCGGTCTGCCCCAAACGGCTGAGCGGGATAGAATGAAGCATGCCTCTTTTATATTCTCCGGTATCTTATCCGTCATATCAGTCACGATACATCCCGGAGCCACCGCATTGACACGGATACCGCGGGAGGCCAGTTCTTTGGCAGCCGCTTTCGTCATACCGATAACACCCGCTTTTGCCGCCGCATAATTTACCTGCCCCGCATTTCCTGTAAGGCCTACAACTGAAGAAATATTAATGACAGATCCCTTTTTACGGCGAATCATCATCGCCGCCGCTGCTTTCAGTACCAGAAAATTTCCTTTCAAGTTGGGTTTGCAATCACCTCATCCCAGCTGCTTTCTTTCATACGGATAAGTAAACTGTCTCTTGTAATGCCCGCATTATTGACAAGGACATCAAGAAATCCGAACCCCTCTTTAATCTTTTCGAACATATGCTCTACATCTTCCGGATCGGACACGTCTCCCTGCAGAGTAAACGCTTTCCCGCCTGCCGTGATAATTTCATTTTTTACCGCTTCCGCCGCTGCTTCGCTCCCTGCATAATTAACTGCTACCGCATACCCCGCTTGACCGAGAGTGAGGGCAATCGCTCGGCCGATACCGCGGGAAGCGCCCGTACCAATGCTGTTTTTTCCAATTTTTCCATTATCAGACTCCTTTTAATGCTTGTACGGTTTCGATAATCGTTTCTATATTTTCCGCGTGATAAGACACGATACTTTTATCTATCTTGCGCATAAACCCGGACAGGACGGTTCCCGGTCCGCATTCCACCATGGTGTCCATTCCGCCGGTAATAAGATTTCGCACCGACTCTTCCCACCTCACCGCATGAGCCGCCTGCTCCACCAAATGTGTACGGATATCTGCCGCTTTTGTTTCTGCCAGCGCATTTACATTAGCGATAACAGGAATTTCCGCATCTTTTATCTCAATCTTATCAAGCACCTTCTTCAGCTTCTGCGCCGCCGGTTCCATAAGTGAAGAATGGAAAGGCGCGCTTACATTCAACATGATTGCCCTCTTTGCGCCGGCTTCTTTCAAAGCAGCACAAGCCTTTTCCACCGCCCCGGCAGCCCCGGCGATAACCGTCTGTCCCGGACAATTAAAATTAACCGCCTGCACCGGCTGGCTTTCCGTAGAAACACCCGCACAGACTTCAGTGATACGATCCGGATCCAAGCCGATAACAGCCGCCATGCTTCCTTCACCAAGAGGTACCGCTTCCTGCATAAACTTGCCGCGAAGATTGACCGTATGGACCGCATCAGAAAAAGAGATTGAACCTGCCGCCACAAGGGCGGAATATTCACCGAGGCTGTGACCTACCGCCACATCAGGTGTAACGCCTTCTTCTTTCAATACCTGCCAACAGCATACACTGGCCGTCAAAATAGCAGGCTGGGTAAATTCTGTTTTCATCAGTTCCGTATCCGGACCTTCAAACATCATTTTTGAAATGGAAAAGCCCAATGTGTCATCAGCTTCACGAATGATCTTTTTCACGGAATCATACTTTTCGTACAAATCATGAACCATTCCGACTTTCTGGGATCCCTGTCCCGGGAAAAAAAATGCTGTTTTCATTGTTTCACCTCATTACATAAACTATCTATTATGACTATTAAATTATGGCCATTAAATCCAACGCATTACATCACAGCCCCAGGTAAGACCGGCGCCGAATCCTGTAATCACGACGATATCGCCATGTTTTATTTTTCCGCTCCGCACCGCTTCATCAAGCGCAATCCCCACGGATGCCGCCGAAGTATTTCCATATCTTTCGACATTCACATACATATGGTCTTTGGGAATACCCACTTTTTTTGCAATAGACTGGATAATACGATTATTGGCCTGATGGGCAATGAACATATCTATTTCCTCTTTATCAACTCCCGCCTTTTCAAGTGCTGCCATAGTTGTATTTTCCATATGGCGGACAGCAGCTTTAAACACTTCGGGGCCTTCCATATGTATGTAAATACGATTCGAATCAATGGCGCGGTGCGTCACAGGTTCAGCCACACCGCTGGCTGGGATATTTAAAATACTTCCCATGCTCCCATCAGAACCTAAATCTGATGCCAGAAGGCCGAATCCTT
>ENA-OQDM01001360-OQDM01001360.1-human-gut-metagenome-genome-assembly--contig:-NODE-1360-length-9859-cov-1.114365_pt1 | contig 9859 bp, 12 predicted proteins | sample MGYA00242772_ERZ504605 | MGnify/ENA primary metagenome ERZ504605 (study PRJEB26092, sample SAMD00036348) | human gut metagenome | host: Homo sapiens | study: EMG produced TPA metagenomics assembly of... | reverse complement strand
GGACTAACAGCCGCTTTGCTCGGATGATGAACCGGACAATAATGGGGGTAATACGGATATTGAAGAGGTCGTACCGGGGACGAATCATAGGATTCTCGTCGCTTATTTCTCCGAACCGCTTCCCGATGGGGTGGACGCTGTAACTTCTGCCAGCCGTGTTATCGTGAATGGAGACCTATATGGAAGTGTTCAATATGTAGCCTCTGTTATAGGTGAAGCCACCGGAGGGGATATGGTACGCATTCAGACAGTCCAACCCTATCCTGGTAATTTTGATGACTTGGCAGACAGGGCCGATCAAGAACGTCAAAATGATGTTCATCCCGAAATCACAACGAATATAGAGAATTTCAACAATTACGACGTAATATTCGTTGGCTACCCAATCTGGTGGTATCAGATGCCGATGGCAATGTATTCTTTCTTCGACAAGTACGATTTCAGCGGCAAAACTATTATCCCGTTTTCCACTCACGGCGGTAGCGGCTGGTCCGGTACACTCGGCGATATTGCAGATTTGGAACCGGAAGCTACGATAGTAACCGGATATAGTATTTCCCGCAACAATACGGCAACTTCGAGAAACGGCATATTGAACTGGTTAGGAGAAATCGGTATGATGGAATAGCAATATAACATAAAATTAACTATAAATGAAACATAGACTATTGTTTTTGTTCTGTTTGTCAATGACATTAACAGTACTATCTGCTTGCTCGAAAGACGAAGGGTCTGACACACCACTATATCAGAATGACACTATTGAATATGATGCAAATCGCAAAATTCTTATTGCCTATTTCAGTTGGAGTGGCAATACACAACATTTGGCAGAGGAGATTGCGAATATGACCGGTGGCATGCTGTTTCGCATCGAAACTGCCGATCCCTACCCTACAGATTACAATGAGTGTACGGAGGTTGCCCGTGAGGAACTGGATAACGGTGTTCGCCCTGAATTGAGCAGTACGGTGGATAATTTTGACGACTACGATGTAGTATTCGTGGGTTGCCCCGTCTGGTGGCATACCGCACCGATGGCCGTGTGGTCATCTCTCGAAAATTCGGAATATGATTTTTCAGACAGGATTATCATACCGTTCTGCACTTACGCATCAACTTATCGGGAAGAAACTCTTGCTAAAATTGTGGAACTGACTCCCGGCTCTGTACATTTACAAGGTTTTGGAACTACCGGAAGAAATACAAGTGGAGTTGAGAGTTGGTTACGAAACATCAACATTATCCGGTAAATAGCCGATATATCGTTAAAAACGGTAAAACTTGCAATCGAAATAAAAATGATTGCAAGTTTTACTCGTATAAATTCATATTTTTGCATATGGCTGTTTAAATGGATATCATATGGAATATCAGAAAGACGTAATCGTTGTCGATAGATTGGCGTGATACGAACAGATATTGAAGAGGAGTATTTAGCTCATTTATTGTGTTTGAGAGGAACCTGCCGTTATCGTTTTAATGAACGGGATTTTGAATTGCATCCCGGAGACTTATCCATCATCCGTAAGCGGAAAATGTTGGAGAAGATAGAGCCTACGGACAATTTTCAATGCAAAATAATTTATGCGAAGCCCGGTTTCATAGAGTTATGCACACCGCAAAGTAACTACGGTATGAAAGGCGCTTTAGCACTTTTTCTCAATCCTATCATGCACCTGACGCCTGAACAACAAATTATATGTCGCCGCGATTTCGACTTGCTGGAGCTCCGTATTCAAGACACGGGGCATCGCTTTTACCGTGAGGTGCTGATAAATGCCATGCAAACAGCCATTCTTGATTTTTTTGATTTCCATGCACGTATTTATGGTGAAAGTGACATCTCAGCACAGAACGCCTCCATCATGAACCGTTTTCTGAAGATGTTGGAAGAGGGTGCATACCGAGAACATCGGGAAGTAACCTATTATGCCGATTGCTTATGTGTTACATCGAAATATTTGTCGGAGGTTTCTAAAAAAGTAAGCGGATATGCCGCCAACTACTGGATCAACCGTTATACGATACTCGACATTACCCGCTTGCTCCGCGATAAGTCCTTGACTTTCGTCCAGATTTCCGATATGTTCGGTTTTTCGTCGCCGGCCTATTTCAGTCGCTACGTGCAACAGAATTTAGGTGTCAAACCATCGGATTATAGAGAATAGCTATTTTTCAACTCTTGCATAATCGGTAAAAATCGCAGTTTTTACCGATTTTTTGTTATCGCCACTTTTTTACATCTCCTCTACCTTTGCATATATAACAATTAAAATCAGAGCGATATGAAATCATTGATCATTACGGTATTGATGTTCCTGACCTTGTCTGTCGGAACGAAAGCACAAGAGAATCAGAAAGTATTCACTGCCGAAGAGCAGACGATAGTCGATTTATCCAACAATAAGTGGAATTGGATGGCAGAGAAGAATGTAGAGAGCTGGCAAAGTTGTTTCATGAGAGCTCGCAGTTTGTTCATATGGGTGGCTATTGGGGTAAGCAGGAGGAACTGAATACCATCCGCACAGGCGGCATTTGGTATAAGAAAGCCGAAATACATGATGTGCAGGTGAAGTTTGCGGCAGGAACAGCAACGATTTATAGCCGAATTCATTTGAACTCGGTAGTCGGAGGCAATGCTGTACGTTTTCCTTTTATCGTTACGGAAGTCTATGTAATGGAAAACGGCAAATGGCAGCTTTCTACACTTGCCTTTACGAAAACTTTAGGTGAATAATCAAATAAGAAGCAAATATGAAAATCAAGAATTTTATTTTTTACAGCCATGTTGTCTATATCATACCTTGTGACTCATGCACAAACCGCAGACAACTTCCGTCAGCCTTATCCGCTTGGTGAAAAGCTGTCACCGAATCCGAACTTCACGGGTGAAGTATGGCTCGCTCCTTTGAGTGAGCAGAAAGAGTTGAATGTTCCGATGGCAAATGTAACTTTTGAGCCGGGATGCCGCAACAGTTGGCACTCGCATAAAGCCGGTCAGTTATTGATTGCCACCGCAGGTATCGGTTACTATCAGGAAAAAGGACAGCCCGCCCGACGGTTGTTTCCGGGCGACATCGTGGAGATAGCCCCTGACGTGGTGCATTGGCACGGGGCAGCACCGGACAGTTGGTTTGCGCATATCGCCATTACGACCAACCCGCAGATAAATGCGGCCGTATGGCTCGATCCCGTCAGCGACGGCCAATATCAGGAGCTACGGCTAAAGCGAAAAACCGTTATACGGAGGCAAACAGCATATTGACCGCGCGTGAACAAGCCATTGTCGCGGTGGCATCCTATACCGGGAAGGGAGATTTGGAACACCTGAAACCGGCTCTCACGGGAGCATTGGAGGCAGGTATGACTATCAATGAAATAAACGAGGTATTGATTCACGCCTACGCTTATTGCGGATTTCCACGCAGCTTGCGGGCGATACAGACCTTTATGCAGGTCGTGGACGAGCGGAAAGCGAACGGGATAAACGATGTTGTCGGTAGGGAGGTTGCTGAAAAGAACGACAATAGAACCCGCTACGAACGGGGACGCGATATGCTTGCCGAAATATCGGGTACTTCCGTCGATGCCCCCCAAAGCAGGTTATGCAATATTTGCACCTGCTATCGAACGCTTCTTGAAAGAACATCTTTTTGCCGACCTTTTTGAGAGAGACCTGCTGACCTATCGGGAACGCGAGCTTGCAACAGTCTCCATTCTTGCCGGTATCGGCGGCGTTGAGCCGATGTTCAGGAGCCATGCAGCGATATGCCTGCATCTCGGCGTTACAGCCGAACAACTTTCGGCATTACTGAATATCGTGGAAATGAATCTCGGAACATCTTATTCGGAACCATTGCGTAATATATTGGAACAAATAGTAAAACAGAAATGAAAAAGATTATTTTATGGGTGTTGCTCCTGCCGTTTGCAGGAGTAGCCCAAGCACAACATATAACGATTGCCCGACAAGGACATTTTTCGGTGAGCGGGCAAACCATACAAAAATCGGGGGAATATGACAACAGCAAGTTTGTCGGATGGGCGGAGCAGGAAGAAACCGGACAAAGTTACCGAGCCGACCATGCCTTTGTGGGATTTTCAGATTCCTGTCGACAGCAAGAAAATACCGTTAGTCTATGTCCATGGTTACGGAGGTTCGGGCGTATGCTGGCAAATGACCCCCGACGGCAGAGATGGTTTCGCCACATTGATGTTACGTCGTGGCTGGAGCAGTTACGTGGTCGATCTTCCCGGTCGTGGACGGGCAGGACGGACATCAGCAACAACGACAGCCAAGCCTGTGGCCGACGAAATGTTCTGGTTCGACATCTGGCGTATCGGCGTGTGGCCGAATTACAACGAGGGCGTGCAGTTCCCGAAAGATTCGACTTCTCTTTCGCAGTTCTTCCGCGAAATGACACCCGATTTGAGCAACCATCAATTAGATATTCCCGCACTCGGCGCATTGGCCGAACGCATCGGCGCCCATATTCTCGTAACCCATTCTGCCGGAGGGTTTCCCGGCTGGATGTCTGCGATGCAAAATTCAGAGGTAAAAGGTGTCGTGTCTTATGAACCGGGCGGGTTCGTGTTTCCTGAGGCGAAGTTCCTGATCGTATTGACGGCTTGACTGGCGGTGTAGCCGGGACAGCCGTTCCGATAGAGCAATTCAAACGGCTCACGGAAATTCCGATTATTCTTTATTTTGGGGATTATATTCCCGAAACTCCTTCCAAGAATCTCGGTGATGAGAATTGGCGCGTCCGCCTCCAGATGGCTCGCAAGTTCGTCAAAGCTATCAACCGACACGGAGGAAATGCCACATTAGTAGAACTACCTAAAATCGGCATCTATGGAAATACACATTTCTTGATGCAGGATTTGAATAATGTTGAATTGGCTGATTTGCTCAATAAATGGCTAAATGAACAAACTAAATAACATACTATTAAAATTACTTGATGGACTAAAATGAAACTATTATTACAACATAGAATACTTTTAGGGTACATCATATTGATAGCAGTCATCGGCACTATGGCTGCTATCATGTTCCATGAACGCAATCGAGTCCAAAATATCGAATCGGAAATTACAGAAATTCAGGAGGCCAACCGTACGATAAACACCGCCCATCGGCATATTACTGTACTTGCCACGTTGGGAGAATCTGCGATTACATGGGACGAGGAGGATTATCGGAAGTATCAGGTACGGCGGTTGCGAATAGACAGCCTTTTGCAGATTTTACAACGAGACTATGAGGAGTTTGTCCCGACCAGGCAAATAGACACACTTCGTCTTCTGTTGATAAATAAGGAAAAGCACCTGCACCAAGCCATGCAGTTGTTTCAACAACACGACAGTCTTTTGTCGGAACAACTGCCCGCCCTTGCCCGGCAAACAAGAAGTTTCCGCACCGTAACCCGAAAAAAGAAAGGTCTTGCCGGGCTTTTCGGAAGCAAAGAAACTGTACAAATCCCTATTTCCTCAAAAACACATCATTCCCTGAACGAGCGGTTAATCTTAATGGAGGAAGAACGGCAGCAGACGATCAACGCTTATACGGACAGCCTGCGTGTTCAAAACCGGGAGTTGAACCGTAAACTGTATGTGTTGATTCAAGATATGGACGAGCAAACACAAGCCACATTTCAAGGCAAGGAACTATATCTCCAACAATCCTATGAGCGTTCGACTCTGATTGTTACCGGATTGGTTCTGAGTGCCATTGTACTCCTTGTCGTTTCTTATCTGATTATCCAACGGGATATCAGGGAGAAAGCAAGCACTCAACGGCAATTAAAGGATACGATAGAGCAAAATACGGCACTGCTGGAAATGCGGAAGAAAATCATACTTACCATTACCCATGACATCCGTGGTCCGCTAAATACCATTAACGGAAGCGCGGAACTGACAATGGATACCCGCAACAAACGGGAAAGGAACCGTTACCTCACGAATATCCGTATCCTCTGCAAACACATCCTGCATCTTCTTAACAACCTGCTGGACATGTACCGTTTGAACGAGTCGAAGGAAAAGCGTAATGACGTCCCCTTCAAATTGGATACATTGCTGGAACGTATCGCCACCGGGTTCACGCTGACGGTAAACAACAAAGGGATTGTATTCTCCCACGACTTCACGGGAACCGATACAACCGTTAAAGGCGATTCGGACCGTATAGAGCAAATCATTGACAACCTGTTGACCAATGCCGTTAAATTCACGGAAGCAGGAACCATCGTATTTACAGCCGATTATAAGGATGGAACATTGTCCCTGGAAATCAGCGACACCGGTATCGGCATGGACGAAGACATGCTGAAGCGTATCTTCCAACCTTTTGAGCGGTCCACATCCAGGACAAACCCGTCCGGATTCGGTTTGGGGCTCGCCATAACCAAAGGACTGATCACGCTGCTGGATGGTAATATAACGGTAAAAAGTGAGACGGGAAAAGGGACAACCTTTCTTATTACCCTGCCGTTGCCTTTCACGACAGAAAGTATCGAGGAGGAGGAACAAAGATCCGATGTGCCGATGGGGCTTCTGCAACGCGTATTGGTAATCGACGATGACCCGATGCAGCTTGAAGTGGTCCGGGAAATGCTGGAACGAAGCGGTATCCTTTGCAAGGCTTGCCGTAACGTGCAGGAGATCGTGAATGAAATGCGGAAAACTGATTACAGCCTGCTCCTGACCGATATACAGATGGCAGGTACAGACGGTATTGAACTTCTTGGACTGCTCCGCCGGTCTGATATAGGCAATTCCCGGACTATTCCCCGTCGTGGCCATGACCGCGCGGGGTGAAAAAACAAGAGAACTTTTTCCATAAAGCCGGGTTTACAGCTTGTCTATATAAACCATTTTCCAAAAACGAAACTGCTGAATACTTTGGCTGCCGCAGGAGAAGCAAACCGCATGGCAGACTTTTCCACGTTGATTTCCGATGTCGGGGATAAATCACGTATGCTGGACATGTTCATTTCAGAATCCCGTAAGAATATAGCCGCCCTGCAATCGGCTTCCGGCCGTAAAGACCGTGAGGCACTCCGCGAGACGGTGCACCGTATGATGCCGATGTGGGAAATGATACAGGCGGAAAGGGCGTTGCTGGCATACCGGGAGCTCCTGCATAAGGAAGAGGTAACGGACGGATGCATCACCGACCATACCATACGAATCATACAGCATATGGAAAAGTTGATAGAAATGGCCGAATCAAAGAAAAAAGCAATAGAAAATGAAGAAGAAGATATTAATCGTTGAAGACAATACGGCACTGGCGTACATGATACAGAAGTGGCTGTCAAGGGAAGGATATGATACAGAAATAGTAAGCGGGGAACCTTCCGCCCGTAAGCTGGTAAGGAAAGAAGACATAGACCTGATACTTTCCGACGTGCGCCTGCCCGAAGGAGACGGCATATCCCTATTGGAATGGATACAGAAAGAGAAAATGGATGTCCCATTCATTGTTATGACCGGATATGCTTCCGTACCCGGGGCGGTGAAGGCCATCAAGCTTGGCGCCAAGGACTATCTGGCGAAGCCCGTTCAAATGGAAGAACTTCTCGACTTGCTGCAGGAAATACTGCAACCTTCATCCTCCGTGCGGTTGGAAAAGAAAATGCTGCATGAGCGTATCAGCCCCAAAGCGGTGGAGACGGAAAGATTGGCCGGAAAGGTGGCCCCATTCGATATACCTGTCATGATATGTGGAGCCAACGGAACCGGGAAGGAATCAATCGCCCGGATTATCCATGAGGGCAGTTACCGGCGTGACAAGCCTTTTGTCGCGGTGAATTGCGGTGCAGTGCCGAAAGACCTGGCATCATCCTTATTTTTCGGACATAGGAAAGGGGCCTTTACCGGGGCTGACTCTGACCGGGAGGGGTATTTTACGATGGCTAAAGGTGGCACGCTGTTCCTGGACGAGATAGGCACCGTGCCTGCCGAAATCCAGACAATGCTGCTTCGTGTCTTGCAGGAGAACATTTATGTTCCGGTAGGAAGCAACAGGGAACTACAAGCGGATGTGAGGATTGTGACTGCAACCAATGAGGATATGAAGCGGGCCGTTCGTAACGGAACTTTTCGTGAAGACCTGTTCCATCGTCTGGCTGGGTTTGAAATCCGGCAACCATTGCTATCCGAATGTCCGGAGGACATCATTCCCCTGGCCGAATTTTTCCGTGAGAAATATTCCGGAGAACTCAGGCAGGCTACAACAGGTTTCACGCCTGACGCACGCAAACTGCTACTGACATATTCATGGCCCGGTAATGTCCGTGATTACAGAACAGGATACGCCGGGCAGTGCTGCTGGCAGAGCAACCGTTGATTGACATCAAGGATCTGAATATAGAGATACAATCCGGAACCCCGGCTGTTCCTTTCGTCATCCGGTCGCTAAGAAACAGCGATGACGTGGAGAGGCAATCCATTATTGACGCCTTGAAGAAATGCGGGGGACATCGGAAAAAAGCCGCGGAACTATTGAATGTCAATCCCGCGACATTATATCGGAAAATGAAGAAATACGGGTTGCGGTAGAACGAAAACATAAATAAAGCTCATTTTCTTTTTCGGCAGTTGTTCTTTTTAGCAAACCGGTCTGTATATAAAGGCAGCTTATTTTTGTTTTTTGTCCTTGCTTTTTCGTCTTCAGGCGCAACGACTTCGGAGTGGAGCCCTTCCCGAGCCTCAGGCGAGCGGCAAGTTGTTTTGGGGTGCCGGAAATAATTTCGGGCGCCCCAAAACACAACTTGCCATGTTCGCTTGAACATGAATTTTTCTGTCGAAAAATCAAAATATGGCATCTTATCTACTCCCCGCTGATAAACTCCTTCCGCTGGCATCTTTATCACTCCTTGAATGCCCAAAACCGGAGCTACCGGAACACCTGGGCGGTGTAACAGGATGACATACAGTGCCACAGACCGTCAGCAGGCCGCCATGATAGTGGCAATCCGGAAATTTTATCGTTATTTTGCCGCATGTCCGAACGCGTCCGCTCACACAAATATCCAAGTGCGCGTCAAGTACGGGGTGTATTATTACATCCGACCATCGAGTAATGGGTGAACGGAAACATACAAGAATATAATAATGTAACCGTCCGGTCATGTGCGAATGCGTGACCGGCTTAATGCCGGACGGAACACGTGGGGGATTGGGTACATGACCGACTTACTTAGCGGGTGTACATATCCGTTCGGCAATGCACACATGCGGGAATGGCCGTATTTTCGTATTCACGACGTAAGGGAAACGCAATACTGCCGGAAAAGAATTGTCCAACTATCTAAAATATGGAATTATGGTAAATAGAAAAGAGGTTAAAATTGACGAGGAGCAGATTCGCAACATGATGACAGGGGATATTCCTGCCGCTGTCATGGATGATCTTTATGGGGACAACGCTCCCGGCTCCCAAAAAGGAAAAGACAGCGGTTCAGAAACGGCTAACATACCCAACAAAGCGGAGATTTCCAATTCCGGTGTGTTCGGCTGTGAGGAAGAAACGCCATCCCCGGTCATTCGAGAGAATGCCCGACGGAGAAGGAACGGCCTTCAGGAATACCCCGGACATCTGTTTGACAACAACGATTGTGAAAGAGCGCCGGCAAACCTATGTCAGCAGCGAGAACTACGAACGGGTGCGCACCCTGCTTCCGTAATCGCGCCCACACTCAGCATCTCGTGCTATATCGACAATATCCTCTCGGCCCACCTGGAACAGTACCGTGACGAGCTGAATGCCATCTACAGCAGCCGTATCAACCTGAAACCGTTGTGATTCTAGCGTGTGACCGCATGAAAAAAAGGACATCCGGCT
>ENA-OQDM01001356-OQDM01001356.1-human-gut-metagenome-genome-assembly--contig:-NODE-1356-length-9862-cov-1.307653_pt1 | contig 9862 bp, 9 predicted proteins | sample MGYA00242772_ERZ504605 | MGnify/ENA primary metagenome ERZ504605 (study PRJEB26092, sample SAMD00036348) | human gut metagenome | host: Homo sapiens | study: EMG produced TPA metagenomics assembly of the... | reverse complement strand
CAACCCGCCAACACCCGAATTTAAGGTGAAGGAAGGCTCGGCGGCGTTTAAGAACGGACAGTAATACTGCGTCCGTTTAGCCGCCGAGACTTCCGACTTCCACTTTGGGGTTCTTAGGGGCGTGCAGCCCCTAAGGCGGGGTCCGCTGCATTCGCAACAGCGGGACTTTTCTTTGCTACTTTCTTTGGTCACAAAAGAAAGTAGGAGTTCCCGGGAGGCAGCCGTCCCCGGGCAATATACCAAAAAAGGCGAACTCGGAACATCCCCAAATTCGCCTTTTTAATGTTATAACGTCCGAATTACTCCACAGAGATCATGTAGTAGTACACGGGCTGGCCGCCGCTGATGTGGCTGACCTCGACACTGCCGCCGCACTTGGCGCGCACCAGATCGGTCGTCTTTTCGGCGTCCTCGTCGCTGACGTCGCAGCCGGAAATGACCGTGATGAACTGGGTGTCCTTCTTCTTCATGGAGCGGGCCAGACGATAGGTCATCTTGACCAGGTCGGTGCCGGTGGCAACGATTTTGCCGTTCTCCAGCGCCATGATCTCGCCCTTCTTGATGGGCTTGCCGTCAAACTCGCTGTCGCGGGCGGCATAGGTGATCAGACCCGTGCTGACGCGGTCCGCCGCCTGCATCATGGCAACGGCGTTCTCCTCCGGCTTCAGGTCGGGGTCAAAGTTCAGCATGGCGGTCATGCCCTGGGGCACGGTGCGGGTGGGCAGCACGATGACCTTGCGGTCCGCGAGCTTCTGCGCCTGCTCGGACGCCATGATGATGTTTTTGTTGTTGGGCAGAACGAGCACGGTCTTGGCGGGCACGCTCTGGATGGCGGCGAGGATGTCCTCGGTGGAGGGGTTCATCGTCTGGCCGCCGCTGACAACCGCGTCCACGCCCAGGTCGCTGAACACAGCCTTCAGACCCTCGCCCGCGGCCACGGCCACAAAGCCGTACTCGCGCTCGGGGTCAACGGCGGCGTATGTGAACTCGCTGTCCTTCTTCTCCTCGGCCTCGGCCTGCTTCTCCAGACCCTTCGCCTGCTTCTGGCGGGCCAGGAACTGCTCGTGCATGTTTTCAATTTTAAAATTGGTCAGGTAGCCGTACTTGATGGCCTCACTCAGCATCATGCCGGGGTCGGAGGTGTGGACATGGCAGTTGGCAACGTCGTCGTCCTCGATCACAACAACGGAGTCGCCGTTGGACTCAAGGAAGGCGCGCAGGCGGGTAACGCTGGCATCGGCATCCTTGTGCAGCAGGAACTGGGTGCAGTAGCCGTTCTTGATGTCCTCGACCTTCATCAGGTCGTCGGCAAAAACGCCCTTGCCTGCAGCTTCGCTGGATACCTTGGGCTTGGCGGCGACCTCGGCACCGGCGATGATCTCGCCGCCGTCGAACACCTGCTTCATGCCCTCAAAGATCAGCATGATGCCCTGACCGCCGGCGTCCACGACACCGGCCTTTTTCAGCACGGGCAGCAGGTTCGGGGTGTCGTCCAGCGCGGCCTGACCAGCTTGCAGCGTGGCGTCCCACATGGCAGGAACGTCCAGCTCGGTGCACTCGGCGGCCTTCTCGGCAGCCAGACGGGAGACGGTCAGGATTGTGCCCTCGGTGGGCTTCATGACGGCCTTGTAGGCGGCCTCGACACCCTGCTGCAAGGCGGCAGCCAGGTCAGCGGAGGATGCCTCGGTCTTGTCCTTCAGCGCCTTGGAGAAGCCGCGGAACAAAAGGCTCGTGATAACGCCGGAGTTGCCGCGGGCGCCGCGCAGCATGGCGGAGGCAGCGGTCTTGCTGGCCTCCGCCACGGTGCAGCTGTCGGGCATGGCCTCAAGCTCGGCGCGGGCGGCGCCGATGGTCATGCTCATGTTCGTGCCGGTATCACCGTCCGGAACGGGGAAAACGTTCAGCTCATCCACGCGGGTGCGCTGGTTGGCAATGTTGTTGGCGCCGGAAAGAATGGCGTCGCGCAGGGTCTGGCCAGTAATCATGGTTTCGTTACACCTCATATTTTTTTGGTAAAACAGTCTTTAGTCGGCAATGACGTCGTCCACGTAGACATCGATGCGGGCGACCTTTAAGCCGGTGGCAAGTTCAACTTCGTCCTTGACGCGGTGGGTGATGCTTTGGGTGATGGTCGAGATGTTCAGACCGAACCCCGACCTTGATATGCAGGGCGATGACCAGCTTGCCGGCCTCCTGCGTGACGGTGACGCCCTTCGGCGGCAGGCTGCCGGTGCGCAGGGCGCTGCGCACAACGCTTTCAGCCGGGGCCTGACCCATGGCGGCAATGCCGTAGCACTGCTTGGCGGCCTGCTCCACCAGGCCGGAGAAGTAGTCATTCGTCAGCGAAATATGTCCATAGGGATTGACCTTGGTGATCATCTGCGATCCTCCTTTTCAGGGTTAGCTGCGGCTAAACCCGCAGCTGCACTATATGAATCTTTAGCTATTATACACCATTTTTCCCCGCTTGAACAGGGCATTTCGGAGAAATTTATTTTGGCGCATGGATTTAACATTCCATTCACAAAGTTTGCAGCGCAAGAGTATATACTGTTTACAGAAGTATGACAACCTTACCAAAGGAGCTCGGTTTAAACCATGAACCTTTTATTCTTTTTGACACCCAAGCAGGACGTCCTGTACATTTACGAGGATTTCACCCTGCGCCAGACACTGGAAAAATGGTCCAACCAGCGCTACGCCACCATCCCTGTTCTGAAGCGCAACGGCGAGTATGTCGGCAGCATCACCGAGGGCGACATCCTCTGGGGCATGAAAAATCTGCACGGGCTGGACCTTGAAGCCAGCGAGGACGTGCCGATTTCCAGCTTCCCCCGCCGCCGCGATTACAAGGCCGTGACCGTGACCACCGACATGCCGACGCTTTTAAAGGCAGCCATCGAACAGAACTTTGTGCCGGTGGTGGATGACCGCAATGTGTTCATCGGCATGGTGCGCCGTACCGTGCTGCTGCGGGAGCTGTACGACAAATATACGACCCTGCCGACGGATAAGCGCTTCAAGGGCAGCCACCCGCCGATGTAAGGGTTTGCAATCCGCCGCGCGTTGCGGTATAATCAGCACAACGGACAGAGAGGTCGCACAGGACTTCTCTGTTTTATTTTTTTACAGTGAGGTGTGAACGCTTGCGCCGGGGCTGGCGGCTATGGCCGTCTCGGAGGATGGACTGACGGAGGCCGTATGCCTGCCGGATAAAAGGTTCGTCTGGGCTGTGCAGTGGCACCCCGCATTTTCGTTCCGCGTGAATGAGGACAGCCGAAAGATTTTTAAGGCGTTTGTGGGTGCGTGTTAAAGGAAAAGCCTTCCCCCAAGGGGGAAGGTGGCGCGGAGCGCCGGATGAGGGGCAAGTTTGCCATTATTGTCCATAAATGGGTTGTCGTGGGAAGGCCGCCCCTCATCAGTCACCTTCGGTGACAGCTTCCCCCAAGGGGAGAAGCAAAAAAAATCCCTTCTGTGGTGTCATACCACAGAAGAGATTTTCTTTTATTTTGCTTTTTCAGCGGCTTTTTTTGCTTTTCGCTTTTTGCGCTTGCGGGCGATGAACAAAATCACCAGCAGCAGTGCGGCAGCGGTGCCGCAAGCCGCCGCGAGCAGGGGCACCTTGCTTGGCGGGCATCTGCACAGCGGCGAAGGCCGTCGTACCGGCGGGGGCGGTGCAGGTCAGATAGCTGCCGTCCACGCTTGTGTCGGCCTGCTGCCAGCCTGCGTCGGTCCTGACCCACAGCACGGTGTTGTCCGTCGTCTCCGGCGGCATATAGCGCAGCGTGTGGCCGGTGTCGGCGGGCAGCTCCAGGCCCCACGCCTCCACCAGCGTGCCGGGGGTATCGGGCGCGTCGTCCACCTCATGGAGCATCAGCTCGTCGGTGGTGTCGAAGCTGCCCTCCACCAGCACAAGGGAGCGTTCACCGCGCTTTTCCTGGCTCTGGCGGACCGTGTTTATGTCGCTGTACTCGGCGTGGATCGTCGCGTCAAACGTCATGCCGGTCAGATCCACATCCTCCCAGCTGCCGTACTGGCCCTGGTGGTTGGGAACCGGCGGCAGCTGATCCGTCGGGAAGTCGCTGCCGTACGGGATGTGGTATTCCTGGACCAGCGAATCCTCGTCGGTCACAAAGCGGACACAGATGCTGCCGAAATCGCCGGGCAGATTTTCCTGCGCGACGAAATCCTCGTAGGCCAGCGGTTCGGCAATGCCCTGGTAGCTGACGCTGTCGATGCCCGCGACACCCCCGTCCACGAAGGTGTTGCCGGTCACGCTGCCGTCCAGCGGGTCGTCCACGATACCGGCAATCGCACCGATCTGTTCGGCAGCGTTGTCGATCATGACCATGGCGCGGCAGTTTTCGATGGTGGCACCGCTGCCGACAATGCCGCCGACCTGCTTTGCACCGGACAGGCGGCCCTTGGCGCAGCTCTCGCGGATCGTGGACTTGCTGATACCGGCCACGCCGCCGACGCCGGTAGCGTCCTCGGCATCGAGGGTGCCAAAGCCCCTGCAGTCGATGACAGAGCCCATCTCGGCGTCGCCGACGATGCCGCCCGCGTTCTGCTTTTTGGCGCTGACCGTGCCGTAGTTTGTGCAGTCACGGGTGACGACGCGGGTCTTGAAGGTAAAGTTCAGCGACTCGCTGCCCGCGGTGGTGTAGTCGTCCTCGGGGTCCAGATCGTTCTCGCGGGCCATGGCACCGGTAATGCCGCCGGCGTTGAGGTCGGCATTGACCGTGCCGCTGTTGATGCAGTTCGTGACCTTGGCCTCGACGTCGTCATCGGTGTCGTCATCGGAAACGTCGTCCACGATGTCGTCTGCATCCCGGTTGACATTCTCGCTGGCACCGGACAGCGTCTGGCCGATCTTGTTGATCTGCTTCGAGATCGCCTTCACGTCGTTGATCAGCGCCTGGCTGTTGCTGCTGGCGTTGTTGTTCAGGCTGCTGACGATGTCGCCCATGCTGGTCAGGCTGCTGCTCAGATCATTGCGGCTGGCCGTGATGGCGTCGCGGTTCGTCAGCTCGACCTTCGGAATTTCGACGTCCACGGAGTCCGGCAATGCATCCGAAATGTCATTGAGCACATCCTTTGTGTCGGGCAGGTCGTCAAGACCCTCGGTGATGAGCGTATAGTTCGGGTCGATCGGATAGCGCTCGTCCGGCTTTGTGGCAGTGCCGTCGTCCTCGCTGACAACGGTGCTGTCAGCGGAATCGTCAACGGCTTCGGGGCCTGGCTGCCCGTGGGGGGTGCGGTCCGCCTCGCCGCCCTCTGCAGCGGGCTCCTGTGCGGGGGATGTCTCCTCACTCTGCGCCGCGGCGGTTCCTGTGCGGGGGCAGTGTCCTGCGCTGCCGTACTGCTTTCGTCCGGCGTGGAGAGGTCAGCACTCTGCGCGGGCTCCTCCGAGGGGGACAGCGTGTAATTCGGATCGACAGGGTCGGTGTCAGACGGAGGCGTCGCTTCGCTGTAGTCGATGACTGTGTCCGAGTCCGCGGCGTTGTCTCCGTCGTCCGCGCCGGGCAGGTTGGTATTCTTGAGGTCCTGCTTGAACTGGCTCAAGTCGGTCTTGATGGTCTGGGAACCGATGGACACGCCGTTTTCGGCCTGCTTCAGCAGATTCTCAATGGCATTGCGGGAGCTGGTCACGTTGTTCTTCAGCGCTTCGAGCTGGTTGGAAAGGTCGCTGCTGGCGGCGCTGGCGTCATCGCAGGCGCGGTTGACCAGCGTCTGGAGCGTGCTCATCTCGTCGGAAAGCTCCTGCAGCGTGTCCTTTGTGTATTCCAGCGTGCTGCTCGGCTCCATCTGGCCGACGATGCCGCCGCCCTCCTTGCGGGCGTAGACAGTGCCGTAGTTGACGCAGCCCTCAATGTAGCCGGTCTGGCTGCCCGCGATGCCGCCGACGTTGTAGCCCATGTGCTGGTAGCCCACGGTGCCGCGGTTCATGCAGGCGCGGATGACACCGCCGGACTGGCCCGCAATGCCGCCGATGTCGGTGATGTCGGCGGCGTTCTCGGTGCCGATCAGGTCGTTCAGCGTCAGCGAGGAAAGGTCGATGTCGTTCTGCTCCACCGTCGTGTTGACGCTGGAGGTGTTCGTGCAGTTGGCAATGATGCCGTGGTTTTCACCGGCGATGCCGCCGATGAAGTGTGCACCGTAGACACTGCCCGTGGTCGTGCAGCTTTCGATGACACCGGCGGCCAGATTTGTGCCAGCGATGCCGCCGACAACGGACGCGCCGGAGGACACGCCCTCAAAGCGGCAGTTGTGCAGCGTACCGGCGTTGCTGCCCGCAATGCCGCCCACGGTGGAGCGGCTGCCGGTGGGCATCGAGCGGCCCCGGATGACGAGGTCGCGGACGTTGGCCCCCTGCTGCACATAGCGGAAGAAGCCGATGACCGAGCCGTCATCTACAAGGCTCAGGCCGGAGATCGTGTGGCCCTGCCCCTCAAATACGCCGCTGAAGGACGGGATGCCCGCAAAGCCGCTGCCGGTCAGTTCCAGATCGGCGTCCAGATAGACGGTGCGGTTTTTGCTCCAGCTGTCCAGGCGGCAGGAATCGGCCAGCTGCAAAAGGTCATCGACGGTGCCGATGTGGAAGGTCTCCTTTTCGGCGGTGTCGGCGGTCTCGCTCTCCCCTTCCGCAAAAACGGGCAGGGTCAGCGCCAGCACAAGGCAGAGCGCCAGCAGCGCAGCCCAGAGGCGGCGCGTCAGGTCAGAAATGCGGTTCATTCAGCGTCGCCTCCCTTCGTGTCAGTGTCGGGCGTATCGGGTGTGCCTGGTTCGGGGACACCGCCCTCGGATTCGTGGATGTTCTTCTCCGACAGGTACATGTCGGGCTTGTCAACGGTAAATTCGGTGCCGGTGGCAATGTTCGCACTGAACTGGCCGTGCAGCACGCCCTTGATGTCAGCATCTACGACGCCGTTGATGTAGCCGCGCACGCGGCCATTGACGTGCATTGTGCCGCTGGCCGTGTGGGCCATACCGGCAACGCCCTTCATCTCAAAGCTCGTGCGCTCGATGATGGTGTCGCCCAGGATCAGGATCTGCGGCAGGACGAACAGCACCAGAACGATGGAAACGATCGTGCCGCGGCCCAGGCAGGTACCGATGGCGGAGATAACGGGGTTCGTGGTCAGGACGCTGATCAGGATACCGGCGGATGCCAGAATCGAGCCGGAGGTGAAGATGGTCGGGAACGACTCGTTCAGGGCTGTGACGATGGCCTCCCGCGGGCGCATGACCTTCTTCAGGTCGGTGTAGTGGCTGGAGATAACGATGGCGTAGTCGATGTTTGCACCCATCTGAATGGAGTTGACGATCAGGTAGCCGAGGAAGTACAGCGGGGTGTGCTGCAGGTACGGCACCGAGAAGTTGATCCAGATACTGCCCTGAATGACGATGATCAGCAGCACGGGCAGACCCGCTGACTTGAATGTGAACAGCAGGACCAGGATAACGAACAGCGCGGACAGCACACTGATCAGCAGGTTATCCTCGCCGAAGGAGCTGGACAGGTCCATGGCGCTCGTCGTATTGCCGACAACGTAGAACGAATCGGTGGCGTAGTATTTGCCGATGATGTCGTGCATCTTGTTGACGAAGGCGAACGTCTCGTCGGTCTCCTCGGGCAGGTTCAGATAGACGACCATACGGCTGTAATCATCGCTCTGCAGCTGCTTCTGGGCTTCATCGAGCTGGTCGAACAGGTCGTCCAGCGTGTCCTGCACATCGCCCGAGAGCGTGATGTTGCCGTCGTGCATCTCCTGTTCCAGGAACCTGAACATGTCGTAGATCGGCACTTTATAATCGTCCAGGCCGTTGATGATCTCGCCGTACTCGTCATGGTCGACGGCGTAGGCGCCGTACAGTGCCTTGGCAACCTCGTAGTCGAGGTTGGCCATCTCGGCCAGCTGGCGCGGTGTCACAGCGTCGGTCAGCATATAGCCGTCCATCGCTTCAATGTTGGCCAGACCCATCGTGGATTTGACCTCGGCGCAGGCGTCCAGCTCGTCGAGGATCCTGCCCTCGGACTCATAGTCGCCCGACGGCACAATGACGGCCACCATGTTGCTGGAACCGAGGTGTTTTTGATTTTCTGGTAGGCGATCTGGCGCTCGCTCTGCTTGGCGGTGACCAGGTCGGTGTAGGTGTAGCAGTAGGGGCACAGGTTGGCAAAGACCGCCGCCGCCACGATGATGACGCCGAAGATCGGCGGGATGATAAAGCGGGTCTTGATGTCGAACTTGCCGACGGCGGTGATCTTGGGAATCAGGTTCTTGTGGCGGGTCTTGTCGATCAGCTTGCTGAACAGCACCAGCAGGCCGGGCATCAGCGTAAAGACACAGAGCATACTGAACAGGATAGCCTTGATCAGGACCGTAGCCAGGTCGCGGCCAATGCCGAAGTGCATGAACGCCAGCGCGGCCAGGCCGCTGATCGTCGTGAGCGAGGAGGAAGAAATCTCCGGGATAGCCTTGGAAAGCGCGGCAATGCAGGCCTCGCGGGTGGGCAGCGTCTCATGCTCATCACTGAAACGGTGGCACAGAATAATGGCGTAGTCGATGGCCAGCGCCAGCTGCAGTATGACGGTGACTGAGTTGGAGATGAAGCTGATCGTGCCGCACAGGAAGTTTGTGCCCATGTTCAGCAGCGCCGCCGCGCCGAAGGTCATGATGAGGACCGGGACCTCGGCATAGGAGCGGGAGGTCAGCGTCAGCACGACGACGATGATGATGGCCGCAATGATGACGATGACGACCATTTCCGATTGCAGGTCCGCGGAGGAATCATAGCCGACCTCGGAATAGATCGAGGTGTCGTAGCTGCCCTCAAGCTCGTCGCGAATCTCCTGCAGGGCGTTCTCGGCGCGCTCGTCCCCTACTTCTGCGTCAAAGCTGACGGAGAACAGCGCCGACGCATTCGTGTAATGCTCGTCGGTGTTGTCAAATTCGACGGTGGTGACACCCTCGATGTCCTCAAGCCGGGACTGGATGTCCAGCGCAGTATCGTAGGTGATGTTGGACACCATGACGTTGGCCGTGCCGTAGGTGACGAAGTTGTCATTCATCACGGTCAGGCCCTGGCGGGTCTCGGTGGTGTCGGGCAGGTAGGTCGTGATGTCGTCCTCGACCTTGACCCAGCCCGTGGCGATGGCACTGAAAATCAGCGCAAATATGTATAACAGGAAGAACAGGTTGCGTTTATCAACGATAAACGAAGCCAGCTTTTCCATCCCGCCGCCTTTTGGCTTTTCGTTCTCCAAGAGTATACAGCCTCACTTTCCCATTTTATTCGATACAAAAAGGATACATCAATATTATACGAAATGCAAGGCCCATGCAACACGGTCAAATTCAGAGGAATGTACAAAGAAGCAAGGAAGTTTTTGTTAAGGTACACAAAAAACACCGTGCGGTGTTAAACCACACGGTGTTGAAAGCTATTTGGTAAGCTAAATTACTTCAGCTCGACCTTAGCGCCGACCTCGGCCAGCTTCTTCTGGATGTCCTCGGCGTCAGCCTTGGAAGCCTGCTCCTTCAGCTTGGCGTTCGGGGTCTCAACCAGCTTCTTGGCCTCCATCAGGGAAGCGCCGGTCAGCTCCTTAACGGTCTTGATGACCTGCATCTTGTTGGCGCCAACGTCAGCCAGGATGACGTCAAACTCGGTCTTCTCCTCCTCAGCGGGAGCAGCAGCGCCGGCGGCAGCGGGAGCGGCAGCAGCAACAGCAGAAACGCCGAACTCCTCGCAGATGGTGTCAACGAGCTCTTTCAGCTCCAGAACAGTCATAGTCTGACAGACTCGACAATGGCAGTGATCTTCTCAGAAGCATACGTAGTTACTCCATTAAATTTAT
>ENA-OQDM01001353-OQDM01001353.1-human-gut-metagenome-genome-assembly--contig:-NODE-1353-length-9897-cov-5.293552_pt1 | contig 9897 bp, 10 predicted proteins | sample MGYA00242772_ERZ504605 | MGnify/ENA primary metagenome ERZ504605 (study PRJEB26092, sample SAMD00036348) | human gut metagenome | host: Homo sapiens | study: EMG produced TPA metagenomics assembly of... | reverse complement strand
TTTCATACACTCAAAATCCCGCTTTGCGACGGCCCAGTTGAAGCCGCGCCCCAGAATATCAAAATCCTCGTGCTTGCCAAAGCCTTTCAGGTAGACAGGCTTTCCGTTGATGAGGATCTTTGTGCCGCGAATCTCCACTGTGCGGATGCCGATGCGTTCCCGGTACTCGTCCACAGGCAGGCCGTCCTTTTTCAGTGTGATGACGATGGTGTAAAGATAGGCGTTCCGCACCTGCCAGAGATGCGCGTTCTGCACGCAGAGAGCACCTTCCGCACTGTTTGCTTCCGCCACCAGCTTGTTTTCCGCATCCAGCAGCTGTACCGAAATTTCTCCTGCACCTTCACAGAAAACCTTGTAATCCACCTGTGCATCCGCACCATCCAGCGTATAGCTTACCTCATAGTCCTGAATGCTTTCTGCCGGGAGCATGACCAAATACACACTGCGCTGGATGCCGGAGTAGTTAAAGAAGTCGAAATAAGGCTTAACGATTTTTCTGCCGCTGGAGAGGACATTGTGTGTTCCGCAAGGCAAAGTGCTCTCGTTCAGATCGTTGTTCACCCAGATACAGACCCGGTTCACCGCACCACGGCGGACAACATCCGTGACATCGGCGACAACGGGGAGAAAGCCGCCTTCATGCCGGGCAACCTCAACACCGTTGCAGAATACAATTGCACGGTGGGTAATGCTTCCAAAACGAAGCTGCACCTTGCTCTGCACCGTTTCAGGCACAAAAAAATCCTTCTGATACCAGAAATCGCCGCAGTAGTCCCGGTCAGGGCCGCTGGTGAAGAAATCAGAGAAGCTGGCAGGTACCGGCATGGAAATGGGGGACGGCAGACCGTTTTTCCAGTTCTCAGCGAGACCGCAGGACTTCGGGTCAAACTGGAACTGCCACATCCCGTCCAGCGACAGAGCCATGCGGTAACGGTTTGTAATGGGGTAAAGGACTGAGTTTTTCATAATATAACGATGCTCCCGTTTTTTGATTGTATCTATGGTCTGTTTACCAAAAATGCTCCGCAGCTGTTCATCCTTCAAGAAAAACATCTGCGAAGCACTACTCTGTTTACGTATTACTTGCTTTCTTTTTCCGGTACATTGTCCATTTCGTCTTTGTAGCCAAAGAGCCAAACCAGCGCAAATACCAGAACACAAACAACCGCAATCGCAACAATTGCCCAGGGACCGTAAACCGCCCAGATAGCGGGAAGGGTCAACAGATTGACACTCATCTGCACATTACGGGTGACATTGAAAGCACCGCAAATTGCACCGCCGACAGCATTTGCGATACAAACCATAATCAATGGTTTCTTATACTTGAGCAGAATACCGTAGATTGCAGGCTCAGTAACACCACCGATCAAAGCCGTAATGGAAGCGGGACCTGCAACCTGCTTGACATTCTTTTTCTTACTTTTCAGGAACACTGCCAAAGTAGCGATTGCAATACTGAAGTTGCAGCTGACGGTCAGCGGCAGCAGGTAATCATAGCCCAATATGCCAAGGTTTGCAAAACCGATGCTCATAATTGCCCAGTGGATACCGAACAAAATCATAACAGGCCACAGGCCAGCCATCAGGCACCACCCAGCGGCGGGCACAGACGGAGCAGAGACTGGATAGCAACCGAAATTCCGTTTGCTGCCGCAGTAGTGATAGGTCCGATCACGATGAAGGTCAGCGGAACGAGGATGAGCAGATCCAGAACTGGCAGGAAAATATTCCGCACGATCTGAGGAATGACGCGGTTTATCAGCTTTTCAAACTTAGCCTGTACGAAACACACAACAATAATCGGCAGAACGGAGCTTGTATAGCTGACCATCTTGACCGGGATGCCTAAAAACTCCACGGGAATGGGGTCGGTTGCACTGAACAGCGCAGTAATGTTCGGATAGACCAGTGCAGCTGCAATTGCCATCGAGATAAAAGCTTAGCGCCAAACTTGTTGCCTGCACAATATGCCAAGAAGATCGGCAGGAAGTAGAACACGCCGTCACCAGCAGCGTTCAGGATCGTATAAGTAGTCGTGGATTTATCCAGCAATCCCAGCGTGACGAAAAGAACCAAAAAGCCTTTCAACAGACCGGCACCAGTAAAGGCGCCCAGAAACGGAGTGAAAATGCTGGAAACGATATCGATCAAAGTAGCAACCATGCTCTCTTTTTTTTCGGGCGTATCAGACTCTGTTTCCTGCACAGGTGCCTGCTCGCTGCTGGCAGCTTTGATTTTGGTACCTGCCAAGATCGCATCGTATACATCTGTCACATCCGTACCGATAACGACCTGATACTGACCACCTGCCTGCATCACTTGAATAACACCTGGAGTCGAGTTCAGCTTCTCAGTATTTGCCTTGCTTCATCCTTCAGCTTGAAACGCAGGCGAGTCATGCAGTGTGCCAGCGAGATGACATTTTCTTCACCGCCAACCAGCTCAACAACTGTTTTGGCAAGTGCGTTGTAATCTTTTGCCATTTTTCCTCCTATTGCTTTACCGTATAGACGATTCCAGCTCGTGCAGGGTCCGTGCGCAACTGGTTTTTCCGAAAAAGAGGATATCATTTTTCAGAAAAAAGTGATAGAATAAAATTGTGCAATATAGAATTGGTTGTTTTGATTTTATAGAACAAAACAACTTGAATTAGGAGAAAATAAAGAAATGACTTTAATTGAGTGCTGTAAACTCATACAGGATATCACGCGCATTTCAATCACTATTCTGGAGTCGCCCACAGAACGTGCCGAGTTCTGTTCACGGTATCAGTTTCATCCTATACAGGAATATCTGCTCCCTCATAACATTGAGCTTCTTTTAGAAGGTCTATCTTCCAGCGAAATCATAAGTGTAACAGATCTATTTCATCTCAAGCTTTTGTTTTTCCGAGTAGGCTCTATTCCGGTGGTCATTGGGCCATTCTGTACGGAGTTCTTCTCTCTGAATGACTGCGAAAGTCTGCTTCAGCAGCTAAACTTAAAAATTTTTTCTCCCAGTGATCTTCTGGCACACCGCGGACAACTTCCGGTCAGCTCAGAATCCCATCAACGGCATATTATACATTGCTTATTTCATAGCATGGAAATACCTGCGCCTGAGGAGATTCGCGAGATCAATTATAACGAAAAAAATATCAATACCACTTTCCACGATGTCGAGTCGAACATTTCTTATGCAGAACTTGTAGAACAACGCTATGCACTGGAAGCTTCCCTAATGAAGGCAACTGAACAGGGCGATGTGGTTAAAGCGTTAGAAAGCTGGGTCAAACTTCATAACTCTGTAAAATTTTTAAATCACCTGCGTTTAGGGCAGACTCTGGAGGCAGCCCGAATTTCCGCGGCTGTTACCCGTACAGTTATTCGTATTGGGGCAATGCATGCCGGAATTCCGCCTGTTGTCAATGACCATATTTCTGCTGTCAGCTCCACTATCATCAGAAACGCCCATAGCATCGATGAAATCAACCAGGAGCATGAACGGCTGATTCGCGAATACTGTCAGACCATCCGGCGCAAAAAAACCACCGGCTACAGTAGCCTGACGATCAGTGCACTGTATTATCTGGAGCACTCCTATGCACAGGCAGTCACCGTGCAAAACATGGCAAATGAGCTGGAGGTTTCCCCGAACTACTTGATCGCACAATTCAAAAAGGAAGTTGGTATCACGCCGCTCGCTTATCTGAATCGCATTAGAATGCAGCACGCTGCACACAGTTTGGCGCATAGCAGAGTACCAATACACGAAATTGCAGAATCCGTTGGCATCATGGATGCTAACTATTTCGTCAAACGCTTCAAAGCAGAATTTCAGGATACTCCGAGCCAATACCGTGCTAAATATTTTCAATAACTCCGTTGTGTTTTTCTCCGTTTGAGCAGCAAGAAAAGTGGGCAGGCGCGTAGCACAGGAAATGTATAACGATCACCCGCAACTGTTGTCGAGTTGCACCGAATGTTCTATCCGCACATAAAAACAGTTTCCATCTGTAATTTTGTCGTACAGATGGAAACTGTTTTTTAGGGAATCTTTATAGCGTGGTCAATCTTCTAATCCATGACTCCCAGCCACTTTCTTCAAATATTCCTCCGGGTCACCATTCAAAATCAAATCCGCATATCCCAGCGGGTCATTGTAGATAAGGTAGTCCAATTCGGTCTGCTGTGCCATGGTCACGTCCAATTCATCCTCGACCCCAGTGCAGTCAATGGAGATCATTGTCCCATCCCGGAGCAGCAGCTCCACGCAGCCGGTGTCCATGTTGAATTTGCAGGTTCTTTCATCGTACTTCATGTTTGTGTCCTTTCCGCCTTACCGCACCTTTACAGTTGTGACTTTCGTTACACGGTTTTTCTTCTGATAAGGTTTTGGACACACCGCGATCTGAAACGAGCCGGAATTCTCATTTCCGAAGAAAACAAAAAATCCGAATCCTTCTCCTATCGAGAAAAGGTTCGGATTTTCATTGTTTGGTGCGGATAAGAGGACTTGAACCTCCACCGAGTTGCCCCGATTAGAACCTGAATCTAACGCGTCTGCCAATTCCGCCATATCCGCATATTTTGTTGTATTTGTGAGCTGTGACGCTCGGAACGATAGTTATTATACCAGATATGGCAGAATTGTCAAGCATTTTTTCAAAAAAACTTTTTCCCCACTGCAAAACGTCATACTTTCGCGAAAAAAGCCCTCTGCAGGCCGATTTTCCGGCGGTGCAGAGGGTCGGAGTTTCTTTGTTTTTTCTTCAGAAGATCAGACTTTGCCCCACACCAGCCACAGGTACGCATAACCTGCCAGCACGGCGGCCAGCGTAAAGGGCACGCCGATGCGCAGGAAGTCGCGGGTGGTGACGGTCTCGCCGTTTTTGCGCAGAATGCCAATGGCCGCGATATTGGCCGAAGCACCGATGGGGGTCAGGTTGCCGCCCAACGTTGCACCGGTGAGCAGGCCGAAGTAAAACACATAGGGTTCCACGCCCACGCCATCGTTCATCAGGGCGGCGATGCTCTGCACCACCGGCAGCATGGCGGCCACGTAAGGGATGTTATCGATGAAGGCCGAAAGCACCACCGACACCACCACCAGCAGGGTGAACAGCCGGAAGGGGTTTTCCCCTGCCACGGCATGGAACAGCCGGGCTGCTGCGTCGATAACACCCGCCGCGTGGATGCCCGCGATCACGATGAACAAGCCAAACAACAGCAGCAGGGTGTCGCAGTCCAGCTCGCCCAGCACATGCGCCAGCGGCTTGGCCGACCCTGCCCGCAGGCAGCGCGCGCCACGCCAAACAGGCACAGCCCCATGCACACAAGGCCGCTGCGCAGCTCGTACACCGTGTGCAGCGGCCCGGCTGCAGGCTCCGGCAGGAAGGATGCCGCAATGAGCAAACCCACCGTGAGCAGCATCAGGGCAGTGGGCACATCGTCCTCCACCTCAGTCTCCACCTTGGCGGCGATAGGCTGGGTCTCACGGCGGAACAGCCACAGCAGCACTGCCAACGAAGCAAGTGCGCCCAGCTCTACGCCCCAGAAAATGCCCGGACGGCCCCGCATCCAGAAGAAATCGAAGAAATTCATGTCGGCAAAGCTGCCCAGCAGGATGCTGGTGGTGTCGCCCACCAGCGTGGCCGCGCCCTGCAGGTTGGAGGACACCGCAATGGCAATGAGCACCGGCACCGGCGAGATCTTCAGCTTGCGGGCAATGGCAAGGCCCACCGGTGCCACCATGAGCACCGTGGCCACATTGTCCACAAAAGCACTGATGACACCGGCGAACAGCGCCAGCATACACACCGCCCACTTGACATCCGGCACACAGACGATAAGCATTTCCGCCAGGCGGGCAGGCATTTTGCTCTCGATGAACAGTGCCACCGTACCCATGGTGCCCGCCATCATGAGCAGCACATTATAATCCACGGCCTGCAGCGCGGCGCGGAGTGAAAACTCGTAGACCCCTGCCTCGCCCAGCACAATAAAGAGCACCGCACTGCACAGTGCCACCCACGGGCGGTACTGCTGCAGCCGCAGCATCAATACATAGGTAACAGCAAACAGGATCAGTGCAAGTATCATTCGTTGATCTCCCCGCTGCGGGCATCCTCGTCGATCATGCGGTAGCCCACGCCCAGCTCATTGAGGATATAGGCATTGCTGCCCGGACGGCTGCCCAGCTTTTTGCGGATATTGGCCATGTTCACCTGCAGCTTTTTGGTGCTGCCGATGTCGGTATCGCCCCAGATGGCCTTGACGATGGCCGCATAGGTCATCACGCGGCCCGCATGCTGGGAAAGGAACGCCACGATGTTGTATTCGGTCTGGGTCAGCTTGATCTCCTGCTCGTCCACGAACACCTTACGGCGGTCATAGTTGATGCGCATTCCCTGTGCGCGGAACTCACCCGCCGGGGCATTGCCGCCGTGCATGGCACTGTAGCGGTTCAGCCGCAGGGCAGCGCGCACGCGGGCCAGCAGTTCGCCGGTGCTGAAGGGCTTGGTGATGTAATCATTGGCACCCAGATCCAGCGCTTCGATCTTATCCATCTCGTCGGTGCGGGCCGAGAGCACCACGATGGGGGTCATATACTTCTGCCGCACGGTACGGATGAATTCCAGCCCGTCCCGGTCCGGCAGGCCCAGATCCAGAATGACCAGATCCGGGTTGTGGGAGGCGAACAGAGTCAGGCCCATGGTACAGGTATGGAGCCACCAGAGCCTGATAATCGTTGGTGGTGAGCAGCGTTTCGATAAAGCTACAGATATTTGCCTCATCCTCTACGATCAGGACCTTGAATTTGTTATTGCTCATCTTCTGCATCCTCCATTTCAATTTCTTCGGTCTCCAGCCAGAAGCGGATGGTCGTTCCCTCACCCAGACGGCTCTCGGCCTTGATCTCGCCGCCGTGCGCCTTGATGATGGCCGCACACACCGAAAGGCCGATGCCCATGCCGTGCTTGCGGCTGTCTGCCGGTACATCCGGGTCGGTGCCGGAGAACAGCGTTTTCAGCCGTTCTCTGGGGATGCCGCAGCCATCGTCCGTCACCTCGAACACCGCACGATTGCCCACCGTGAACACCTTCAAGGTCAGTTTTGTCATGCCCTCGGCGTGCAGAGCGGCATTTTCCAGCAGGTTCATCAGCACCTGCTGGATCAGCATGGAATCCATGGGGATCACGATAAAGGCATCCGGCGTTTCCAGCTCCACCGGGATCTCCGGGTAGCGCTTGCGGAACTTGACCAGCACCGTATCCAGCAGTTCGTCCAGCACAGTGGGGGTCTTTTGCACCGTCACCTTCTCGCTGTCGATGCGGGTGACGGAAAGCAGATTCTCCACCATGCGGGTCAGCCACTGGGCATCGCTGCAGGCTTCGCCAAGCAGTTTAATAGTCTTTTCCTTATCCAGAGAGTCATAATTTTCGATCACAGTGGAGCAGGCACCGTAGATGGAGGTGAGCGGGGTACGCAGATCGTGAGAAACCGCGCGCAGAAGATTTGCACGCATCTTCTCCTTCTCGCTTTCCATACGCAGCTGTTCCTGCTTTTTGATGCGGGTGGTGAGGGTGCTGGTCATGATGGACACCACCAGCATCACAAGGCCGGAGAACAGGTTTTCCGACAGGGTAAAGTTGAAGGCGAAATACGGTGAGAGGAAGGCAAAGTTCACAGCCAGCACGCTGATGAGCGAAGCCGCCACGCCCCACGCATAACCTTCTGTATACATAGAGGTGACAAATACCGCCAGCATAAAGATAAGCATTGCTACGCCCTCAATGCGGCCCATAACGGCCTGTGTAAGCATCACCATGGCATAGGCGGCGAACAGAGCCAGCAGCATTACGGTGGCATCCCGCACAAGCGTCTGTTTTTTCATGCACATTCCCCTTCCCAAATAATATATTCCGTTTTCCGCATTATACCATAGAAAAACTAAAGATACAGTAAAAATCCTTTGCCGTAAAGAGGGACGCGATTTGACACTCCCTCTCCCCCGTAGTAGAATAGCCCTATCAACACTTTATCTCACTGGATCAGGAGTAACGATATGCTGTATTTCGAGAACGACTACTGTGAGGGTGCACACCCTGCCATCCTGCAAAAGCTGGCCGAGACCAACTTTGAAAAGGTGCCAGGCTATGGCACCGACCCCTACTGCGCCAGCGCCAAAGCAAAGATCTGCGCTGCCTGCGGCTGCCCGGATGCAGACGTGACCTTCATCTCCGGCGGCACCCAGACCAACGCCATCGTCATTGCGTCCATGCTGCAGCGCTGGCAGGGCGTGATGGCTGCAGCCACCGGCCATGTGGCTGCACACGAAGCCGGTGCCATTGAGTATACCGGCCACAAGGTCATTGCCCTGCCCGCCCACGAGGGCAAGGTGAGCGCCGCCGATGTGCGCGACTGGTGCGCCACCTTCTATGCCGATGCCAACCACGACCACATGGTGTTCCCCGGCATGGTATATATCTCTCACCCGTCCGAGTACGGCACCCTGTACACCAAGGCTGAGCTGGAAGAGCTGCACGCTGTGTGTCAGGAGTACCACATGCCCCTGTTCATGGACGGCGCACGCCTGGGCTACGGTCTGATGGCCAAGGGCACCGATGTTACCCTGCAGGATATCGCCCGCCTGACCGATGTGTTCTACATCGGCGGCACCAAGGTGGGCGCGCTGTGCGGCGAGGCCGTGGTGTTCCCCCACGGCGCACCGGCCCACTTTATGACTATGGTCAAGCAACAGGGCGCGCTGCTTGCCAAGGGCCGTCTGATGGGCCTGCAGTTCGATGTGCTGTTCACCGACGATCTGTACACCCGCATCAGCCGGAACGCCATCGAAACCGCAGACCGTCTGAAGGAGGGCCTTGCTGCCAAGGGCTACCGCTTCTATATGGAGTCGCCCACCAATCAGGTGTTCCCCATTCTGGAAAACAGCCAGCTGGAAGCGCTGGAGCCACTGGCAAAGTTCGGCTTCTGGGAGAAGTACGACGACACCCACACCGTGATGCGCATTGCCACCAGCTGGGCCACCCGCATGGAGGAGATCGAGCAGCTGATCGACCTGATGTGACCCTGCCGAAGATTTTCTGCCGGTTTTATGCGGGATACCAATTGCAATTCCTTTCACAATGTGGTATCTTTTGGGTAGACCAATGGGTTGGAGACGGTGGGCCTTGCAGGACAGCGTTCCGGCCAGCTGGCTCTATGAAATGATCGGAAAGAAGGTATTTTAACATGGGCTTTTTTGATAAGCTGTTCGGCGGCAAGACCGAGCAGGAAGAGACCGCTAAATTCTTTGGTCAGAGCAAGACCGTTCTGACCCCCATCCGCGGCAAGGTGCTGGCACAGGCCGACATCCCCGACGAGACCTTTGCACAGGGCATCCTTGGCCCCGGCTGCGGCATCGAGCCCACCGGCAAGACCGTGTATGCTCCGTTTGACGGCACCGTGGAACAGGTGGCTTCCACCCTGCACGCCGTGGGCCTGACCAGCGAGGACGGCATTGAGATCCTGATCCATGTTGGCATGGACACCGTGGAGATGCAGGGCAAGGGCTTCAAGGCACTGGTCAAGGTGGGCGATAAGGTCAAGGCCGGCACCCCGCTGCTGAAGGTGGATCTGGACGCCATCCGCGCCGCAGGCCATCCCACCGCTACCGCCATCATCGTGACCAACGGCGATGACATGGGCGAGCTGAAGATGCTGGCCGAGGGCGATGTGCTGGCCGGCACTCCGCTGTTCAAGTTCTGATCGTAATCGTAAAAGGCGTGAGCTTCCATTCGGAGGCCCACGCCTTTTTTGTTATTCCTTTTCTTGTTTATATTTCAGCGCCTTCTGGGCGAAATGTCCATCGAAGAACTGGATGAAGGGGCCAAGGGCGATGATGATAACACCC
>ENA-OQDM01001352-OQDM01001352.1-human-gut-metagenome-genome-assembly--contig:-NODE-1352-length-9905-cov-2.290652_pt1 | contig 9905 bp, 10 predicted proteins | sample MGYA00242772_ERZ504605 | MGnify/ENA primary metagenome ERZ504605 (study PRJEB26092, sample SAMD00036348) | human gut metagenome | host: Homo sapiens | study: EMG produced TPA metagenomics assembly of... | reverse complement strand
ACTGCGGGCAACCATAGCAGCCAGCCTTCCATTTGTCGTCACTTTACCATGGTAAGTGCGGACATTGCCCGGTAAATGCCCAGCAATCGTGCAATGTCCATACTGTCGGAACATTGTGCTTCTTTATGTACGAAAAAAGCATGGGGAGATTGATATACGAATCATGTAAATTGTGGAGATGAATAATATCGGGTTTGAATTCATCAATCTTCTTCAAAAGTTTATATGTCTCAAACCATGCGAAACACCCATTGAATCCCGTGATTCTGGCAAGCGCAACATTTACCCGACGACTATTGAATGTTCCGATTCGATAATAGCCGCAGTCCTCACCTGCATCACGGTTCGTTGTGGTAATAGGCGACGCACACATTACCTCGTGACCCTGCGCTCTTGCTACCTCGGCAATCCCCATCATGATTTTTCCGGTGCTTCCTTTTGCCCCACCGTTAATCTGCACAACACGCATCCCTCGTACCCCTCACTGATTATCGCTAAAAAATGTATATCCTCTACGCCTCATGATTGCCTTTGAGAGATTGAACAGCGGCTTCGGGAGCCACTCACGAAGCCATGTCCGGAATTCAAGCATCCATTCGTCTTTGGCTCGCATATCTTCTCGGTTACCTTTATAAATAGGATCTCATCGAAATACTTACGAGCCTTCGTCAGCACCTTTCCCTTACGGATCACGTCAAGAATAGGAAATTCACCACGTCGGCTATCAGCACAGCGAGCATTCAACTGACGTGCCATATTCGTCAAGGCAACCTCATACTGCCAGGCATTCAGCGTTTTTGTCAGTGTTCTCTCCATGAAGTCTTTTTTCCAAATACCCGCATAGAGACTGATAATGTAATCGCCTGCATAATTGTCCAACAGAAAAATATCCGGTTCGAGTTCCTCAGCTTTTCTGTTCCTCAGGCTCTTCATGGTCATAACAAACAGGCGCAGATAATCCATCTGATGCTTTTCCATGATCTGAATATCTTCGTTAATCGCCTGGGTAGAAATACTCTCCGTGAGGAAATAGTCATCCAAGGTGAAGAGAATATACTCTGTCTTAATCAGCGGCATCACAGCTTTCAGACGTTCCGTTATTTCCGTTCCTTCGCCTGCTGCTACCACCGTTACATTTTTAAATGTCCGGTCAGTGGGTTTGTCTGTCACCAAAAATGTTTCCACATTTCGGTCTGCCCAGTTCTGATTCAGGAGCAAAATATGTGCATCCCACAAATCCGAAAACTTGTCGCACGTCGAAATAATAATTGAAAAGTTGTTCTCCATCACCATGTATCCTCTGCCACTTATTTCATATGTCGGATTGCCTTTGCAACCACATCTTCCGATGTCTTGCAGCTAGCCTGCAGATTATGATGCTCTCTTGTCATCACAATCGCCTGTTCGTAGTATTTCTTTTGAATTTCCTGATTCGAAATCAGCTGTGTAATCGAATCCACCAATTTAGCTTTATCCGTACAAACCATTGCCGCATCCGTTGACTGCATATACTCAATGATGCCGCTTTCTAGCGAGCCATATGTTAGAATGGATGTGCCACTCGCCAATGCGTCCGCTGCCTTCGTAGAGAGTGAATACCGTGAAAGGTTGATGTCCTTTTCCTCAAATCCCTCTACAATAACAGTTATGTCGCTTTCTGCCATGCGCTTTTGAACCTGCGTGTACGGCACAGAACCCATATATTTGACATTTTGATTGTCCTTGAATACAGAATAGACCTGCTCGTCCTTTTCGTTGGAATAAACCTCCAGCATATATTCTGGATTGATTTTCCCTAGGGCGTAGCCAATATCGTTCAGGGAGTTGTTGCGTCCCATACCGATATTTCCGAAGTAAGTAATAACCGGGCAATCTTTGTTAATCACGCTGAACGGTTTACGCTGAACCGTAGAAGTCAAATAAACCGTTTCGCCGTCCAGTCCAAATTCCGAATTATACTTATCCCGAATCTTGTCGCTGATGTAAATCGCACTACCTGGCCAAGCCAGAACCTTGTCAATCAATTTCTTGTAGGTCGATTTATAAAGGTGATAGATCGGATTCAGCGTCTTTTCCACATTGAAATAATAGTCATCGCCAATGCAGGAGACAATTGGCACGTTATATCTCTTGGCGACATACATTGCAATCTGCGGGATAAAATAGTCATCCGAAAAAGCCAGAAACACGCATTCTGGTTTGAATTCATCTAGCCAATTATTTAGCTTCTCCGTGCACCAGAATCTCTTACGCCAGAGGATTCCCCTGAGCAAATGCGTAAGAGGCGTATGCTTTCCACCGAACTTGTAGGCAGCTTCTGCTTTTGCATTTCCGAGTTCCAAATCATTGTCTTTCCACTCGGTGTCAAGCTCATCATAATGATAAATTACGCCAGTATCGACTTTCTTCCCCATCCACCGCTGCAACACACGGTGATCCGTAATTTGGAAAAGCATTTCGCAATGCCCCTTGCACGGCTTCTTTGTATTAGAGAATATCTGTGCAATATTCTCTTTCTCCCAATAGTGAAAGTACGCATCAAAAGCGCGTGACGTTGATTTTGTGTTATATGGAACTGTTCCTACGATCAGCACTCTCGGATGCATATCGTTTCTCCTTTGAACTTTTATCGAATATTCAATACTTTTTTGAGTACAACATTTTGATTGAGCAGGCGGATAACCACTGCACATAGCCCTATTGTCAGGACGAAGTTTCCGGCAGTCAGTAAATACCCTTCAATACTGCTAAATTGGATTACAATACTGCTTTTGAAGATATTGAGAAGCAGGCCGTGCACCATGTAAATTTCCAAGCTTTGTTTTCCTGCCCAAAGGAAAACATCTCTTACTTTTTCTTTCCGGTTAATACAAATCTCCGCACAACATTTTGACTCATCATCACTATTGCCATCACAGTAAGTGCTACCGTAATCATATAGTTGACCAGAACCATGCTCAGCCCTGTCGGACTGTATAGAATTGGTGCTTCGTCCAGCTTGATTAAGCTGAGTAGCAGATAGTGAGTGAGGTACACTTCCAGTGAGTGCTCTCCGACCCACGCAAGGGTACCCCCCCCCACCGATTTTTCGGAGAAGATCCCCTTGCAGAGTCCACATACAGCAATACATCCCGCCAGCGATGTTGCCGCACGCAAGATAATCGCAAGACCACCATCCGACATCTCATAAAGCGAAAATCTAAGAATGATGAACAGCCACATTACAAAGCAGATTGCGACTACGCTATCGATCATCTTTTTGCCAGTCTCAGATTCCTTCATCCTATCATCAAACTGACCATACAAGAACCCAGCATAGTAGAAAGGCATATAATAGAGCGTCAATTTGATTGCAAAGAACGAAAGCCCTAAAACTGCACCTATTCCAGCCAACAGAACCATTCCTGCCAAGTAGCACCCCAGAAGTACAATCTGTTTCTTCAGCAGGTTTTCTTTGCTCACCCGTTCTGCAATGAAAGACGCAATACCAAAAATCATGCTAATCGTCCAAATCGTTGCAAGGAACCAATAGCCTGAATCCATATTCCACAGGAGATGCTTAACGTTTAAGAAACCATCCTCTCCGAAGATGATGCCTCTAACTAAAAAGCTCCATACCGCCCAGGGCAGCATATAGGCAACCGTTCTGCGCTTTACATATTTCCACAGTCCATTGCCGTCAGAGATTGGGCGGCTATATTTCGTTACATATCCGCTGATTAAGATAAACAACGGCATCTGCAAGGACCAGATAATATTAAAAAGGAAACTGCTCTGCGAATTGGCCGTGCATCCCGTCATCGTATGTCCCAAAACAACCAGAAGCATCGCCATGCCACGCATGATATCCACAAACTGATTTCGGTTCTCTGCTTTTTCCATACACTACCTCTTTCTTAGTCTTTCAATAATTTCCGTGTCAACATCTATGTCAAACTTTCTTGCGATAATTTTCTCCGTCTTTTTTAGTTCTTCGTAATCTATAGTCGTTAATGTTCTGGGGCTGCTCTTTCCTTTTTCCCACTTGATATAATGCAAGTACGGTTTTGTTGTATTTGCAAACGGTGAGTTCATAACCAAGGTCTGAAAAAAGCATTCATCTGAGCACAGCGAATGTTCAAAGAATTTTTCATACTCCGTGTGTTCATTCAAATAATCGATTATCCACTGCGCCGTCGTGCTATTCAAGCACCACCACTGTGAGCCAAACCAGTATTTAAAGTCATCCGGTGCTTTTCTTTTAAATATGGGAAACGTCTTATTCCAGCCGCCTGTACCATAGATCCACAGGTTTTTCAGCACCTTTTGCCACAACTTGCGTCCTATAACGGAATTCGGAAAATACACATCATTTCTTTTGTTGAAAGGCTTTATTTGACTGCATTCAATAAAGTTCGCTTCTTGATTTGCTTCAAGAAAATCAAGAATGTTGTCCATAGGGCGTAGAGGATAATCCTGACCGCTTATCAGCCAATAGTGGCTGTACCCCCCCTATTTACAGCAGCTCTAAGTAATTGCAATGTGGCTTCAACCTGACTGTACTGCGCCCATTGCACATCAACGCATTGTTGCTCTGGAAGAATGTAAACTCCCGCTCTTTGGGTTATTTTGTCCTTTATCGCCTGCGATTTCTTGTCCACATGAACAAACACATCAACCATCGGATGATTTAACGCTTCTAACAACAGATTTATTTGTTCTGGATTCTTGTGGCACTGCATTAAAAAGGCAACCTTCATCATCAATCCCTCAGCACTTTCTCAAACATAAACTTCCGCAGCCAGTTCGGAGCCAACGCCGATCCGCTACGGATCACACAGCTCTTAATATACTGGCCGTTCCCAATGAATCCTTGCTGCTTCATAAATTTGAACAGCCTTGCCTGTGTCTTGGCGTACCTCCAACCGGCTCTTCTCAAATACATATCCGAGCCTGCCCGCATATGGAGCAACGGCTCTTGAATGTTATAACCTTGATATCCAGCCATCAGCATCCGCAGCCACAGGTAATAGTCTTCCAGCAGATAGAAGTCCTGATAAGACCCTGCCGCCTCGACCGCCGTTTTCTTGTACATCACACAGGGGTGATTGAACGGATTCCGCTTCTTTGCAAACTCTACGATTTCCGCATGGGTTTCCGGTGGAACGCGCCTCGTGTCTACAACCTCTGGGTCTGTCGTAAATTCCTCCACGACACCTGAGCAAATACTCACTTCTGGGTGCGTATTGAACACATTAATCTGTTTCTCGCATCGATCTGGATAGGCAATATCATCGCTATCCATCCGGGCAACCAGCTCATTTTTACAGTGCTTGATGCCCTCATTCAGCGCATTGCCGAGGCCGCAGTTCTTCGCCAGCCGGACAACGTTCAAAGTGTCGCCCATCTCCTGCTGCTTTTCAGCAATAATGGCATCTAACCCGTCATTCAGCGAGCCATCGCACACCAGCACAAAATCATCTGTTGGAAATGTCTGTGCCTGAATGCTCTCAATCGCCTGCTTCAAATACTCCGGCTTCTCTTTGTGGTAAACCGACATCAGAACGGAGTATTCTCTGTATTCCACAACACTCATAGTTCCTCTCCGCATATCAAAGACTACAGCCCAGACTCATTCTCCAAGAGTCTGAGCTGTTTTTCTTATAAAGCTCTACCAATCGTCCTCAGCAGTACGAATCACTCACTGATACGTCTGAATTTTGTTCCAGTCAAAAATGGTTTCAGGTTAGTTTTATGCACCACACCAGGTCATCAAACCGTTGCCTTTTCGTTATTTTCTGTTCCCATTGCGGTGGTCGCACCCTCTGCGATGCCCTCGGTAGACTCCGGCATAAACAGAATCTTCACCGTAGCCAGCATGATCTTCAGATCCTCGACCAGGCTGGGGTGGGCAATATACATCAGGTCCATTTGCAGCTTATCATACGGTGTGGTGTTATATTTTCCGTACACCTGTGCATAGCCGGTGAGGCCAGCCTTCGCCTGCAGACGCAGAGCAAACTCCGGCATCTCTTCACAGTACTGTGCTGCGATCTCCGGACGCTCCGGGCGGGGGCCAACGATGGACAGGTCACCCTTGAGGATATTCAGCAGCTGGGGCAGCTCATCCAGGCGACAGGCACGGATGATATGACCGACCTTGGTGATACGGTCATCCTTGTCACCGGTGGAAAGGCGAGCCACACCGTCCTTTTCAGCATCCACACGCATCGAACGGAACTTCAGGATCTCGAAGGGCTTACCATCCTTGGTCAGACGCACCTGCTTATAGAAGGCGGGGCCACCATCCGACTTGACTGCAATGGCGGTAATCAGGAACAACGGGCTGAGAACAATCAGTGCAATCAGCGAAAGCACGATATCCATTGCCCGCTTAACGAACAGATACTCCGGCTTTGCCATGTATCGACCGACTCGCAGCACCGGAAGGTGAAGCATATGCATCGGCCAGGCACCGCTCATCAGAACATCGCCCACACGAGGGATGATGAAGGTATTGATGTCGTTCATCACGCAATACTTCAGAATGATGTTACGTTCATGGCTGTGGACGCCGCTGAGGAATACGGTCTTCATACCATCCAAAACACTCAGATCTTCCAGGCACTCCTCTACGCTCAGAACTTTTTTCACCTCGTACTTGCTGTCCAGACCGTAGTCCTGAATCAGCTTTTCCATACCACGGCGCACATCATAGACCACGGTGGTAGGCTGCGGAGGGAATGCTTTGTAATACCAGCGATGTGCAACCACAGACCAGATGCCAGCCATCACAAACTGTCCTGCAATGGCAGCGATTCCCGGCAGAAGATTGCACAGCTTCGTGGCCATCAGGCAGATCACAATATAAAAGATCCCGTCCGTCGCCATCGCCGCCAGGACCTGACCGTACATCAGCTCGGAAACTCGCTGCATGGACATCCAGAATGCATCATAGGTCTTGCCCAGCAGAATAAACAGCACCGCATATAGGCCCAAAATAACTGCATGGCCCTGCCAAATTCCATCCAGCGGTGTTTTTGCCGCATAGTACCAGACCCAGCAAGCCGCAAACGGAAGTGTGATCATCACCACATCCAATACCTTTACGAGTCTCAACATTACATCGTGCCGAATTTTTGTCATAATTCCCTAACTACTCCTTTGTTCTCGATTCAACGCTTCCGGCTCTTTTTACAGCCATTTTGAGGACCATGAAGCCGCTTGCCCCGACATTTTCGTCGTTATCCACTTCCAGGCAAATAAAAACCCCGGGCGACAGATTCGTCCAGGGTCATTTCAAATGCGATGCGGCCACACTGTTTTAGCAGGTTTCATCTTCCTGTGTCATTAGAGGTCCCGTGGGGCACTTTCTTGCGCTGCTCAGGCTGCAAGCCAGCCCTCCCGAGCCAAAATCAGGAAGTTATTGTACCATCACGTTCAATCAGGCGGTTTCTTGCTGGTTATGTACAATCGCAGAGACCGTCGGGTTATCCCCAGCCGCAACTCCGGGGGCACCTTTCATCCCCGTGGGAAAAGATGCCATGACTCCTTGGATTTTTTTCTCATCACAACCATTATTCTACCATAAATCCCATTATGTTACAAGATTTTGCGGTAGGTTTGTGGTTCAGACGCCTCCAAAAAAGGGTCCGTAAAATCAGGTTTTTTCCATATTGTATCCAAGATTCTCCAATATCGTCTTTCCACCTGCAAAAAAGCCGGCTCTACGCTTAATTTTCTGGTTCTACCCTCTCCTCTGTAAAGGGCACCTGTCTATTTTTGACCTGTGCTGGGGAGATTTTACAACTCCCCCTTCCTACTATATTGGACGCTTATTTCAGATTTTTAACCACCCCCGGGGTCCGTAGAGGGAAAAACGCCTTTTCTCCACCCCATATAGGAGTTATTGCTCTCTCCTCCGCCGGGAGCCGGGTAGCGATCACAGGGGGCACCCTATTCCATGGACAGGGAAGCAGGCAATCAAGGCACCACCACCCCAGAGCCCCACAAGATTTTCCATAACCCCTCTTATAAGCACCAGCAATTGGACACATATTTTTATAACCATCTATCAAAAAAGCAGCTCCACCATACCCGGCGGAACTGCTCCTTAGCACCCGATCTTCTATTCTTTTACAAGTTCATCAAAGGGCTGGTCTGGGTGCCCCGGTCCACGATGTCCTTATCCTTGATGCCCAACAGATACCGCTGGGTGATCATGATATTGACGTGCCCCATCAGGCGAGAGACACTGTACAGGTCCAGTCCATTCTTCAGCTGCATCTGTGCAAAGGTATCTCGCTCTTCCAAATAGCCCTCCTCCACCAGATAATTGAACCAGGTTCGCCAGACCTTCAGCAGATCGTTGATGTACCGGGGCGTGTTGCCTGCATCCTGCTTTTCCTTCATCAGGTCCCGAAGGTGCCGTGGGCGCACATCCTCCAATTCTGTGATCTGCTTCCGTTCCAGAAATTCCAGCAAGAACCGGGTAGATGCCCGATAATTCCGCAGAGACCCCTTTGCCAGGTGGCGGCATTCGCAGTCATACAAAAATTCGTCTCGAAGCTCTTTCAAACACATAAAAAAAACACCCTTCCTTTTGCGGCGGACCACAAAAAAGAAGGGCGAAAAATTCCTAGATATGGTTGTCGTACCTAGTCAGGCTTGTTCGTAGTTGAACAAGACAAACTCCGGCAGACAAATCAGGCGATTTTTAACGACAGAACGTCATCAGCAGTTCTCAGCGAAGTACTTGATGGTACGGACCATCTGAGAGGTGTAGGAGTTCTCGTTGTCGTACCAAGACACGACCTGGACCTGGTAGGTGTCGTCGTCGATCTTAGCGACCATGGTCTGGGTAGCGTCGAACAGAGAGCCGTAACGCATGCCGATGACGTCGGAAGAAACGATCTGGTCCTCGTTGTAGCCGAAGGACTCAGAGGTAGCAGCCTTCATGGCAGCGTTGATGGACTCAACGGTAACGTCCTTACCCTTGACAACGGCAACCAGGATGGTGGTAGAACCGGTGGGAACGGGCACACGCTGAGCAGAGCCGATCAGCTTGCCGTTCAGCTCAGGGATGACCAGGCCGATTGCCTTAGCAGCGCCGGTGGTGTTGGGAACGATGTTCTGAGCACCAGCACGAGCACGGCGCAGATCGCCCTTGCGCTGAGGACCATCCAGGATCATCTGGTCGCCGGTGTAAGCATGAACAGTGGTCATGATGCCGGAAACGATGGGGTAGGTCTTGTTCAGGGTGTTAGCCATGGGAGCCAGGCAGTTGGTGGTGCAGGAAGCAGCGGAGATGACCTGATCCTCAGCGGTCAGGGTCTTCTCGTTGACGGAGTAGACGATGGTCTTCAGATCCTTGCCTGCGGGAGCAGAGATAACGACCTTCTTTGCGCCAGCCTGGATGTGAGCCATGCTCTTCTCCTTGCTGGTGTAGAAGCCGGTGCACTCCAGAACGACATCAACGTTCAGCTCGCCCCAGGGAGCATCCTTTGCGTCCTTGACAGCGTAGATCTTGATCTCCTTGCCGTCAACGATGATGGAGTCCTCGGTAGCCTCGACAGTGTGCTTGCCTTCGCCGATCTTGCCGCAGAAAGAACCCTGAGCAGTATCGTACTTCAGCAGGTGAGCCAGCATCTTGGGGCTGGTCAGGTCGTTGATTGCGACGACCTCGTAACCCTCAGCGTCAAACATCTGACGGAAAGCCAGACGGCCAATGCGGCCGAAACCATTGATAGCAACTCTAACAGCCATGTTAATAGTACCTCCTAATTGTTTTTACCCTAAAATGGATAAATCACGGTATCTTTATTTTAGACCAAAATGCAGAAACTTTCAAGTCTCTGCCAAAAAATTAACAAGGTAAATCCATCATTTTTTGCTTTTGTACGATTTTATCGAATTTCCCTCTCCCG
>ENA-OQDM01001350-OQDM01001350.1-human-gut-metagenome-genome-assembly--contig:-NODE-1350-length-9933-cov-0.947481_pt1 | contig 9933 bp, 6 predicted proteins | sample MGYA00242772_ERZ504605 | MGnify/ENA primary metagenome ERZ504605 (study PRJEB26092, sample SAMD00036348) | human gut metagenome | host: Homo sapiens | study: EMG produced TPA metagenomics assembly of the... | reverse complement strand
GACGACGATGGGTGTGGCTCAGTCGTGGAGTGCCTTGGAGGATTTGGAGAATATTGATTTCGTATCGGTGGGTTTGACTGAGGAGGATCGTGTATCAATGATTAATCAGTTGAACGTATTGGCTGCCTCTTTTTATTTGGATGGTTTGGACATGTTTGGTGGTATGCCTCTTTACACATCTACGAAGGAGGATGTGAAGGCTCGTGCTACAGATGTGGAGACTTTCCATTTTATCGACTCCTTGTTGGATGTATCTATGCCGAATCTTCCGTTGAAGGAGACCTTGGGAGCACCCGAGACGAACGTTATCCATCGTGCTGTGGCTGCGGCTTTGAAGGTTCGTTTGTATTTCAACGCTGAATCGTATATCAATAAACCGATGTATGAGGAGGCCGCTAAGATTTGTCAGGATATTATCGATGGAAAGTATGGTCAGTATAAATTGGCCAACCATTTCACCGAGATCTTTGGTTGGGGTAATGAGACTTGCCCGGAGATTATCTGGACAGTACCTTCCGAGAATGCCAAAGGTGAGACGGATGGTGGTTTGACTGCCTTCACTCTTCCCTATAATTTCAAGGATTTCTTAGGGGGCTTGCAGGATGCTAGTGGTAATAATGGGCTTTGCCTATGCCCTAGTCGCGATCCGGAGGGTAACTTGTATAAGTTTAACGTAGGTAATCCATACGAGACATTCAACGACAAGGATATCCGTAAGCAGCAGTATGTATATGAGGGTGGTCGCAAATACCGTGGTATGTTTATCGTTGGTGAGTTGCAAAACCCGGATTTCCCCGAGTATAAATGTCTGGGTGCCCGCGAGTATGCCGGCAAGGTCTTGAATGTCGTAGACCAGATCGCTCATATCAGCCAGGTGGGCAATACGGTAGCCAGTCTTAAGGATCTGACTTCTACGATTGCCGATGCAGAGGAGAACTCAGGCGTGCGTGTTCTTAAATTTAGTCCTCTGCCTAATCAAGATGAGTTCAAGGAACGTTTCAACCCAGATTGTCCTGTAATTCGTCTGACAGAGATCTATTATACTTTGGCGGAATGTAAGATGCGTTTGGGCGATAAGAATGGTGCGGCCGATATCATCAACTCCATCCGTAAGCGTAACTTCGAGGGTGGAAACGACCCGGATCCTGTTACCGCTGCCAATTTGGATAAATACCGTATGCTGAAGGAATGGATGCAAGAGTTCTTGCGCGAGGCCCGTCGTCGTACGGACTTGATCCGTTGGGACGCATATGTGACAGAGGATTGGTGGGATCATAAGGCTACGAACGATGAGAAATACAATCGTTATCCATTGCATCAATTGTCATTGGGTGCGAACCCGTTGTTGGAACAGAACCCGGGATATTAATAAGTTAGACTTAATATAAAAAAGGAGGTATGTTGCAGAGGCATACCTCCTTTTTCTGATATGGCGTGGAAAACGCAGTAGTACTTACTTGACTGGAGAATATATACTTCATCGGGCAAATAAGTATATATTCGTAGACGAAGTAAGTACTACTGCGTTTTCCGGCATATAATTTTGATTGATTTATAACGTGATGAAACAACAATTAATTAGCTTGTTTTTTTGCGGTGTATTATTATTGCAAGGGTGTACCGAAAAGAAAAATGAGGCACAACTAGAGAAGACTCTATCTGTCTATCAAGTAGATTTGAAGTCGGAATCACCCAAAGAAAGTATTGATAGATTTCTGGCCGGTATGGAGATCCGGTTGTTACCTTTGGAGTCGGGAGACAGTATCCTGTTTAAAGGCTCCGCCTCTACCATCCATTTGGCAGATGATGATATATTCCTTTTAGATGCTTCTCAGCGTGTGATTTTCCGTTTCGGCAGGGATGGTAAGTTCAAGAACAAGATCTTTCGGAACGGGCAAGGCCCGGAGGAATATAACGTGCTATTCAATATGGCTTTGTTTGACAATAAGGTTTATGCTTTGGATAATACGAAGATCCAGCTGTATGACTATGAGGGTAATTATCTCAAAACTGTTCCCCTGAAAAATGATGGTCGTCAGGTAGCTGTCGCTAAAGATGGCACGATAGCTGTCGCTTCCAATTATATCCAGCCTTATCAGCTAACCCTATATCGTCCGGATGGTACGATCTCCGAATATTTACCTAGCGATAAGAACTTATTGAAACAGCAAATCTCTCAGTCCACCTATCATTCGTTGAAGAGATATGGCGATCGGATCTTGTTGACAAATTATTTTGATCCATCCATCTATCAGCTGGAAGATACCGTGTCTGCCTTCGCCACGCTTGACTTCAAAGGCATGAATATCCCCTCCAATATGTTTAGTGGTACGGATGAGGAGATCGCCAACCGGTTCCGTGAATACCGCGAGGGAGATAAGGCCATTCTCTCATTCGATCGCTTGACCGTTACGGACGACTGGGTTGTGTTTGCGCCTTCTTTGATCTGGGATCCATGTGTGGTTTATTATAACCGTAAGTCGGATACTTATCTTCTGAATAAGAACTGGGGGCAACCTTACGATTTGTTCTTCGGAGGCTACAGGGCACCGGACGGATATGATGAGAAGAGCCGGGAGTTTTACCAACTGGTCAATGCCGTAGAGCTGAAAGAGGTCGTAGGGGAAATCGCCAAAGCGGCCCCGAATTATCAAGATACCTATCCGTTTTTGAAGGGTGTGGATGTATCCCAAATAGATGATAATACGAATGATTGGATTGTATTCTTTAAGTTACGGTCTTAGAGGATATATAACTTGTATGGGAGAATATGACCGATCTCTGTATTATCTTCAACGATGTGATCTGCTATTAGTTCTTATTCAAAATGGGAGGAATTGCGTTTGATCAAGCGTTTTTTCCTGCCAGTCAAGCGTATTGTCAAGGAAAGTTTTTGAGATCATATGTTCTTATCTTGTTCCGATAAAAAGGAATGTCTATCTTTGTTCATGGTAAGTATATCTAAACGATCATCGTTATGAGTCAGACAATTTATCCTATCGGCATACAGAACTTCGAGAAGATCCGTAAAGACGGTTATCTCTATATTGATAAGACAGCTTTGATTTATCAGTTGGTTAAGACCGGAAGTTACTATTTCTTGAGTCGTCCGCGGCGTTTCGGCAAGAGTCTCTTGCTATCTACGTTGGAGGCCTATTTCCAAGGAAAGAGGGAGCTGTTCGAGGGGTTGGCGATGGAACGGTTGGAGAAAGACTGGGAGGTATATCCGGTCTTGCATCTGGATCTGAATACTCGTTATTATAAAGACACTGCCGCGCTGACTAGTATCTTGAATGAATTCTTGGAGAAATGGGAGGCTCTGTATGGAACGGAGAAACAGGGACGTGCCTTGGAGGAGCGTTTTAGCTATGTGATAGAACAGGCTTACCGCCAGACCGGGCATCGCGTGGTGATATTGATTGACGAGTATGACAAGCCCTTATTGCAGAACCTGCACGATGAGGATATGCAGGATCAGTTGCGGAACATGTTGAAGCCTTTTTACGGCGTGTTGAAGACGATGGATGGAGCCATCCGTTTCGCCTTGCTGACTGGGGTGACGAAGTTTGGAAAGGTAAGCGTGTTTAGCGATTTGAATAACCTCATGGACATATCGATGGACGATCGTTACGTGGAGATATGTGGCATCACGGAGAAAGAGATACATACTTGTCTGGAAGATGAGGTGAGGGAACTGGCCGGAGCGCAAGATATGACCTACGAGGAGACCTGCCTGAGACTCAAAGAATGCTATGATGGATACCATTTCGTGGAGAATTCCATCGGTATGTATAATCCTTTCAGCCTGCTGAATACGTTCGCTCGCCGGAAATTCGGCGATTATTGGTTCGAGACCGGTAGGCCCTCTTACCTTGTTGAATTACTCAAGCATACCCATTACGACCTTTATGAGATGGCGAACACGGAGACCGATGTGGATGTGTTGAACAGTATTGACTCTGCCTCGATAAATCCCGTCCCCGTGATCTACCAGAGTGGCTACTTGACGATCAAGGATTACGATCCTGAATTTGGTATCTACCGGCTAGGTTTCCCGAACCGGGAAGTGGAAGAGGGTTTCGTGAAATATCTCCTTCCATTTTACACGAGTGTTAGTGCCCCCTAAGACCCCTTTCCGAGATTCGGGCAATTCGTACGAGAGATACGCTCCGGTGATTACGATGCGTTCTTCCGCCGTTTACAAAGCTTCTTCGCTGATACACCCTATGAGGTGATCGCCGGCCAGAAGCCGGAGCGTGATACGGAGTTGCATTACCGGAACGTGTCTTTTATCGTATTTAAGTTGGTTGGACTTTATACGCAGGTGGAATATCATACCTCACAAGGGCGTATTGATCTCGTTCTGAAGACCGATCGCTATATCTACGTGATGGAATTCAAGCTGAACGGCACCGCCGAGGAGGCGTTGCGCCAGATAGAGGAGAGACAGTATGCGCTTCCCTTTTGCGAGTGATCCACGGCAAGTTTTTTAAGATCGGCGTGAACTTCTCCTCTGTGACCCGTAACATCGAGCGTGGTTGGTGGAATAATAATCTATTAAGTATATGAACTGGAAACAAACGCTTTTTCTGGTCTTTTTTCGACAGCTGCTATTTTTTATTATTTCCTGCTTTTTGGCGTGTTTGTGTTTGTCGGTCAGGAGGAGATGCAATTGTTTATACCTGAGTGGTGGTATATCCGGGAGTTCCTTTTTCAGCCGGGAGGATTTTGCGCTGTCGCCGGGCAATGGATCATTCAATACTACCGGCAGCCTATGTCGGCGGTGGTTCTCCATACGGTTTTACTCGTTGGTTGCGGGTTTATGGTCTATAGGATCTTGCGTTGTTTTTCTGACAAGACCTACCTGCTGTTCCTTTCTTTATTGCCGGTCCTGTATCTGGTTAAGATGAGTATTCATGGGGAGTATTTGGTGGACGGGACGGTTGGCGTGGTTTTGATGCTTTTAGCTTTGTCGGTCTCGCTAAAGGTGCGGCGGGCGGGTTCTATTGCCGGATACGGAATTGCCTCTACACTTTTTTTATGTGGGCTGACCGGGGCTTCTTTCGGTCTGTTACGCTTTCTTATATACGCTGTTAGCCTTACTCCGCTACAAAACGCGCGGCAAAGATTGGCCGCCGCTGCCTGCTTGATCCCAGCGCTTTTTATCTATTTGTTTAGCGGATGGTTAGGGATTCCTGTACCTTTGTCTGATGGATGGATGCCGGAAGCCTATCTGGAGATACAGCGATTACCTCATTATTATATGTATCGTGTATGGACTTTCTTTACCCTTTCGATTGTCGGTGTTGCTTTATTTGCTCGCTTTGTTCCGGTGATTGGCGAGAAGAGTAAATGGATGGATCGGGTAGCCCTTGTTGTTTGTCTGATCACGGCGCTGGTATCCATCCGGTTTTGCCTGCCGGAACCTTGGCATGCGCAACGCATGATGCTTGACGAGCTCTCTTTCTTAGCCCGGGAGAGGCAATGGGACGCCATTATTGATAAGTACCGGGGAAAGCAGATCTATAATTATGTTAGCTTAAACTATTTGAATATGTCGTTGGCCCATAAGGGAGAATTGGCCGACCGGATGTTTACTTTCGATCAGAAGGAACGAAAAGCTTATGTGCCGATTGGAATCAGACCTTTTACATGGATCGTTTATTGAGCGATGTTCATTTTCTTGTTGGCGATGTCTCTTTGTCTGAAAGCTTTGCGATGGACGGATTTACGCAAGCCAAACGTAAAGGGAGTGCCCGCATGATGCAACGTTTCGTGCAAGTTTGTCTGATTAGGGGTGAGGTGGCGCTGGCCAAGAAATATTTGGACTTGCTTGCCGCTATGCCATTCTATAAAGATTGGGCTTGCCGTTATGCTATCTATCTGGTACATCCGGAATTAATGGATAAAGATCCGGAGTTGAGTGACAAATATATGCCTGTTGAGAAAAGAGATCGACTGAGTTTGTCCGTACCTGTCGATTCCTTATGGAGTGGATACAATCTTCCGGATCATCGGATCGGTTGGGAATACCGGGGATGTTATTATTTGTTGGGTAAGAAGCTGGATGCATTTGGCCGATTCTTGGAAGAGACACCTTTCATGAAGGGGGAACCGATACCCCGGCATTTCCAAGAAGCCGGATTGTTGTTGGCGGACAAAGACAGTATATCGCTTTCCTCCTATTCCATACAGCCGGAGATCGTAGATCGATACCGGGAATTCAAGCAGGTTTTGGGACGATCTGCCAACCAAGTGGATGTGTCCTCGATGTATCGACAATTTGGAGATACCTATTGGTATTATTACTATTTCAAGATCTTTAAAGGAGAAGAATAATGAAGCGATTATCTATCTGTTGGATTATAGGTTGTCTTTTGGGACTTGTGGCTTGTAGACCGGAAGTTCCTGCGCAAGCGGAACAAGGAGAAACTGACGTGTTTCCGGATTACAGGGAAGTTACTGTACCGGTCAATATGGCCCCTCCCAATTTCAAGTTGGTTAATCAACAGCTACAGGGGATAACTCGGTTGAAAACTATGAATAGGGAGTTGATAATCGCAGCCGATCATGGTGTTTTCAACCTGCCGGAAACGGATTGGAAGGTCTTATCGCAGGACGCACAAGGAAAACAAATAGATGTGACGGTTTATTTTCGAGAACCTCAAAGTGATTGGAAACAAATGAGTTTCCCTATCTATGTGTCAAGAGATTCCGTTGACGCTTATTTGGTGTATCGCCGTATTTTTCCCGGATATCGGATGTGGAACGAGATGGGGATTTATAAACGATGTGTTGAAAACTATGTTGAAAAGTCTATTCTTGATAACCAATCGACAAATAATAGTTGTATGAACTGCCATGCCTTTTGTGAGCGACAAGGGGAACAAATGCTTTTTCATCAGCGGGGTTCTCATAATGGGACTTACTTGATTGATCATCGGCAGGTAAAGAAGATTGCGTTGGAACGGGACGGTAAGCCGGCTTCGTTCGTTTATCCGTATTGGCATCCATCCGGCCGGTATGTCGCTTTTTCTACCAATGAGACCCACCAAGACTTCCATCTTTCCGATGAGAATCGGATTGAGGTATATGACGTGGAATCGGACGTGCTGATCTATGACACGGAGAAGGAGAGGGTATTCAGTTCGCCATTATTGGCTTCCATGGCGTGTTTATGAGACTTTTCCCACTTTTACTCCGGATGGTAACTATCTGCTGTTCTGTTCGGCGGATTCTGTCTGTATGCCGGAAAATTATCGGGATGTCCGGTATAACCTGCTACGAGTCGCTTTTGATCCGGAAGACGGTTCGATTGGAACCCAAGTGGATACCTTATATAATGCGAGGGAAGCGGGCCGGAGTGTTAGGTTCCCGAGAGTCTCCCCGGATGGGAAGCGGCTACTTTATACGGTGTCCGATTATGGCAATTTCTCTATTTGGCATAAGGATGCGGATTTGTATATGCTGGATCTGTCTACCGGGGCAATCGATTCTTTGCCGGAAGTGAATAGCCCGGATGTAGAGAGCTATCATTCTTGGAGCGGCAATAGTCGTTGGTTTGTCTTTTCCAGCCGCCGGGACGATGGGCTTTTCACACGCCCGTATTTGGTACATGTGAATGAGCGGGGGCAGTGCGGGTAAACCTTTCTTGTTACCGCAAGCGTCTCCGGATTATTATGAATGCTCCCTGTTCTCGTTTAATGTTCCGGAATTTATACATACTCCGGTTATAATCTCGAAGGAAAGGCTGGTCGAGGCTTCACGAAAAGAAGACACTACGACCATTAAACATATCGAGGGCATCTAATTTTTCACTTCTTTGTGCCGAAGGTATTTATAAAAGTCGTACTTTTGCGCTAAAATCAAAACGATGCGAAAAGTTCATTTGATCTCCGTAACCGAACCTTTGGTTTTAGATCTAGCCCTAGCACTTCGAGAAAAAGGATATGAGGTAAGCGCTTCCGGTTGTGGTCTGACTGAAGAGATGATAGGAAGACTTCATAATGCGGGCTGTACCTGTTATGGGGATGGGTGGTTTCCGGAGAAATTAATAAAAGATATTCACTCGGTGGTTTTGGGTGCTAAAGTAAAGCAAGATAACCCGGAATTATTGCGTGCGAAGGAATTGGGGATGTTAATCCAATCCATTCCGGAATTTATATTTCAACGGACTCGGTCGAAAACTCGGGTTGTTGTGGCGGGTAGTCGTGGAAAGAAGACAATTATTTCCATGATGGTCTGTGCGTTGCGTCGGCAAAAGTTGGCGTTCGACTATGCGTTGACTAGCAAGGTGGACTCGCTTCCGAATCGGGTACATTTGAGTTATGAGGCACGTATCGCTTTGATCGAAGGAGATGAGCATATCACCTCTGCCTTGGACAAGCGTTTCCAATTGGAATTCTATCGTCCGCATATCGCCATCCTGACGAATTTATCTTGGTCTACCGAGACGGATCATGCGACTCCGGAGGCCTATTTATCCACTTATCAGTCTTTCTCCGTTTCTATTGAGCGGGAAGGGAAATTGATTTATTTTGGAGGTGATGATACTGTCAGTCAGTTGGCAGGGGACGTCCGGAGCGATATCACCGCTATCCCTTTTGAGGAACATCCGGTCGTGGAGAAAGACGGGCAGACTTTTTTGCATACTCGCTACGGAGACTATCCGGTACGGATTCCCAATCGCTATTTCTTGATCAATCTGAATGCTGCACGTTTGGCTTGCCGGCAGTTTAGGCGTTAAAGACGCGGATTTTTATCAAGCGTTATCGGAATATAGTTTATCTTTGCGATATGATAATAGCTAGACAAAAAGAAAAGAGAATATCGCTGAATATCTGCTTTATATGTGGCAGGTTGAGGACTTGATCCGGGCGAATAAGTTCGATATGGATTCGATCAACCGCACGGTGATCGCCCATTACGACCAGCCCGAGGAGGTGAAGAAGGAAATCGCTCAATGGTACGAGGAATTGATCGAGATGATGCGTAGCGAAGGGGTGATGGAGAAAGGTCATATCCAATTGAACAAGAATGTGATTATTACTTTGACCGATTTGCATCTCCGTCTTTTGAAATCTCCGAAAGAGATGGTTTATAGCGCGGCTTATTATAAGACGCTTCCTTATATCGTACAGCTCCGGGCTAAATCGGGTGGAGAGGATCTGCCGGAGTTGGAAACTTGTTTCGCCGCCGTATATGGCTATCTGCTTTTGCGTATGCAAGGGAAAGAGGTGAGTGCGGAGACGTTAGAGGGTATTAAACAAATCAGCTCCTTCTTGGCGTTGCTCGCCGAGAAATATCGGGAAGATATGAAAGGGGAACTTAAACTAGAGGATTAATAATAGATATAGACATGAAGACAGTTTTGGTAACCGGAGCGAACGGTCAATTGGGAAGTTCTATCCACGCTCGTATCAGCCAGTATCCCGGCTATAATTTTCTTTTTACGGATATAGATACGTTGGATATTTGCGACAAGGAGGCCGTCCGGAAATATGTCTTGGAAAATGATGTTCAATATGTCATGAATTGCGCCGCTTATACGGCGGTGGATAAAGCGGAGGAGCATGAGGATTTGTGTATGCGCATCAACCGGGATGCGGTACGGAACTTAGGTGAGGCCGCTCATGCCGTAGGTGCGAAGGTGATTCATGTATCTACCGATTATGTGTTCGATGGAACGAGTTGCCGTCCTTATCTGGAAAGCGATGCGACTTGTCCTGTTTCCGTATATGGACATACGAAACTGGCGGGAGAGCAGGCCTTGATGGAGGTGTGTCCGGATTCCGTGATTATCCGTACGGCTTGGTTGTATTCCGAGTATGGAAACAATTTTATGAAGACGGTATTGCGTTTGGGAAAGGAGCGGGATGAGTTGCGTTCCATATTCGACCAAGTGGGTACGCCTACTTATGCCGGAGATTTAGC
>ENA-OQDM01001349-OQDM01001349.1-human-gut-metagenome-genome-assembly--contig:-NODE-1349-length-9934-cov-2.584582_pt1 | contig 9934 bp, 6 predicted proteins | sample MGYA00242772_ERZ504605 | MGnify/ENA primary metagenome ERZ504605 (study PRJEB26092, sample SAMD00036348) | human gut metagenome | host: Homo sapiens | study: EMG produced TPA metagenomics assembly of the... | reverse complement strand
CTCGGAACAAATTGTTCCGAGGCTTTTTTATGCCCGAATACTGCTTTTTATGGCGGTATTCAGGCACTTTTTCTTTGCCTCAAAATCTTGTGAGAGTTTTTGAGAGATTCTAAGAGACAGCAGATTTCAAAATTCCGAAGTCATTTTAGTGCGATTTGGGGCATTTATGACTGAGACTTTTGAGAGACATCGCTCAAATCAAAATCGTAACACGAATTGAAATAAGCAAAAAATTTGAGAGACTTTTCAAAAAATAATGAGGGGTTAAAGTAATAAAACTTTAACCCCTCTCTTTAAGTTTGCCCTTTTATATTGTTTATCCATCAAAAAACTAAAGCGATCTGTTTATTACAGACCGCTTTTTACCTGCAATTCATATTAGGTCAACTAATATATATGTTTTAGTTTTCCTATCAAATACAGTTAATTTATCTCAAAACAATTATGTGAAATTTATTCTTGTTTTAAAGTGAAATGAGTAAATCAAATGTCCAAATACGGAAGCAGTATTTATAAAAGAAAAGACGGCAGATGGGAAGGTCGTTATGTTGTAGATTATAAAAACAATCATGCCGTTTGAACAAACAATATGTTCACGCAAGGAGGGAGTTTGGTTCTATTCGGACGAATACGACAGCAAAACTTTGTAGGACGCAGACGAAATAGCCAACAACTACCGTATTTTCGAAAAGACAAACAATCTTATGGCAATCTTTCTGCCTCCGAACAAAAACGGCAGGCTCGTCTAGAGAGACGTGAACAATTTGATGCTCATTGCTGACAAGCCGGGAATAAGAAGAAAAATCGGCGGAGAGCTATAATTTTGAACTGTCTCGTTTGGCAATTATAGATTTTTTATACTCGTTTGGGCTGATATTGAATTTTCGTCTAAACGCAGCGGCAAAGGAACTTAGGCTCGTATAGCCGCATTTTGCGGCACATTCATTTATAGTAATGTTTTCGCTCTCAAGGAGCGATGCTGCCATAGCCATCTTTGATTCATAGCGCAGCTTTCTGAAAGATGAACCGTAATATCTTTGATAATTCTTTCTGCCTGACGGGGTGACACACCCATCCCTCTGGCAAAGTCATTAAGGGTTACATCACTGCAATCCTCCAGCAAAAGAGTATCGAGTATCCATGAGCGATTTTCATTCAGGTCGCAATCTTCAGGAGGGAGCAGAGAGCTGGCATTGTCGGGATAGTAGAGGCGTGTCATCTCCGTAATCATCTGTAGGGTAAGGGCGGACAGAATGCTTTCTCTCCACAGACCTGTTTTTGAATTTTCGGAGACGAGCTGATTAAATATCCTACGCAGCTGAGGACTGCATTTTCCTATCCAAAAAAACTTGGAGGCAAAAAATCGTATTGCCGCATCATCGGTATTGCCGAGAATTTTCAGATAAACACTGATTTCAAACACCGGGGCATCCTTGCTGGAAAGTTGTTTGTGGAGCACATTGGAACCGGTAACATAGAGAGAATCTTTCTTTATGTCATACCGGTCTTTTTCTGTTTCGAGTACACCTTTGCCCCTGGCAATATAATGAATCTCGTACCCGTTTTTTGCGTGAGAATGCATCTGAACCACGGAATCGAGCGTATCGGAAAATATTTTGAAAAGCTGAATTCGGCAGCCGTTATAATTAAATGATAAAATCATATTAAAGTCCTCTCTGTCTATACAAACAATATAATACAAATCGAAATTTATTTCAATAAAAACTTTATATAATACGACACAATATTTAATTTATTGTCGTATTATATTCTTTTATTGGCGGCACAACAATACTATAATTAGGTATATAGAACAGCAGCCGGAGGTATATGTATATGAAAATAACAGTCATCGGAGGGGGCGGAGTCCGCTCAATGTTCCTCGCAAAAAGCATAGCACAAAAAGCGGAAAAGCTGCGGATAGATGAGCTTTGCTTTATGGATAACAACAAAGAAAAATTAAGAATTTACGGCGGTATGGCGAGTCATGTTGCAAATCTCCTTTGTCCTAAAATGAAATTTATGCTGACGACGGACAGCATTGAGGCAGTAAAGGATGCCGACTATGTTATAACCACAATCCGTGTAGGCGAAGATGAAATGAGAGCAAAGGATGAAAGAATCGCACTCAATCACGGTGTCCTCGGTCAAGAAACAACGGGAGCGAGCGGACTTTCTTTTGCAATGAGGAGCGTACCGGCTCTTGCCGAATATTGCGAGCTTATCAAAAAATTTTCAAAACCCAATGTAAAAGTTTTTAATTTTACAAATCCTGCCGGTGTAGTGAGCCAAACCCTGCGTGATATGGGATATGATTTTACATACGGAATATGCGACGCTCCATCGGGAATGCTTCGCACCTTTGCACTCATGTACGGCGAAAGTCCCAATGACATAACGGGCGAATGTTACGGCCTTAATCACCTGTCATATTTCAAGAGTATAAAGCTAAAGGGCAGAGAAATAATGCCGGAACTGATCGAAAATGACGAGGCATACAAAAAGAGTGATATGCGTTATTTCGAAAAGGAGCTTCTAAGAGACAGAGGCTGCGTTTTGAACGAATATCTCTATTATTTTTACTATCGTGAAAAAGCTGTTGAAAACATACTCAAAGCCGCCCAAACCCGTGGCGAACAAATACGAGATATAAATAAATCCATGACGACGGAACTTTCGCAAATGGATATAGAAAACGATTTTGAAAACTGCTTAAAGATTTTCAGCAAATGGTACGGTATGCGTGAGGGCAGTTATATGGCAAGTGAAACAGGTGAAAAGCGTACTCAGCCATGGCACTTTGACATTTACGAAGAAGATGACGGCGGATATGCCGGCGTTGCACTCAAGTTTATCGAAACTGCTCAAAGCGGAACAAATGGTACTATGATTATGTGTATTCCAAACGACGGCTCTATTGACGGTTTAAGGAACGACGATGTGGTCGAAATCACCTGTGATGTCGATAAAAACGGTTGTACACCGCACCGTATCGGCAAGGTAGACGAGCAAAATCTCGAGCTGATACGCAGAGTCAAAAACTATGAAAGACTCTCCTCCAAAGCAATAAGGGAGCGGAGCCGCTCTGCCGCAATTCAGGCGCTTACACTCCACCCTCTCGTAAACAGCTACTCGATAGCGGTAAAACTTGTAGATGAATTTATAGAGCACAATAAAAACTATTGCGGCGGATGGAAATAAAAAACCGGATAAAAATTATTGAATGGAGCTAATTTTTATGGAAAAAGAAACAAGGTATGTAGGCGTAAAAGAAACGCTGTCATACGGTCTTGCAAATGCAGGTCAGGTGTTCGGATACAATCTGATAGCCGGCGGATACCTTTCGCTGTTTTTTACAAAGGTTTTTGAAATTCCTCCTGCTGCAGTGTCAACAATGATTTTATTCCTGGGCATTTGGGACACAGTAAACGATCCGCTTATGGGCGGAATAATTGACAAAACGAGAACGAGATACGGCAAACTGAGGCCTTATCTTTTGTTTGTGCCGCTGCCTCTTGCAATAACTACGATTATGTTGTTTGCCGGTCCCGAAATATTGGCAGATGCAAAATCGACGACCGTAAAAATCATTTATATGTATGTTTCATATTTTATATGGGAACTGTTTTATACTCTCGGTGATGTTCCGTTTTGGAGTATGAGTGCGGCTATTTCGCCGTCGACGAGTGACAGAACAAGGGTTATTTCAACTGCAAGATTTTTGTCAGGCCTTATCGGCGGCCTTTCGACAACTATGCTTGTGGTTATGATGGATTTCAGTAACAAAGGTGTTTGGAATATCACACTTGCACAGGACTTTTTGATTCTCGCTTGTATAGCAGGTGTGTTCGGTATGGGTCTGTTCTCTCTTGCAGGACTGAAAATAAGAGAAAGAGTAAGTCAAAGCGTAAAGGAGCCGTCACTGCTTGATAACTTCAAAGTTCTCATTAAAAACAAGCCGCTGCTCCTAATTATTGTTGCGAATGTGCTCGGAAGTCTCGGCGGTATATCAAATGTTTTTCAGACCTACTACTATTCGGAGGTACTCGACCTGAACTCTGCTGTTTTGTGGATAACACTGCCGGGTACTCTGCTTGGCTTTATATCATATTTGCTGATACCAAAGCTGAAAGAAAAAATGGACAACAAGCATATAGTTATGATGAATATTATTTTCAACGCTGTTTTGGGCACGGCAGTATTCTTCTGCGGCCTCGGATTTTATAAAACAAATGTTGTTGCCATCTCTGTTCTGCTTATGCTCCAAAACTTTTTCTTTGCCTTTTTCCAAACTGTCAACAATGTCATTCCTACTGAGATGATAGGTGACACGGTAGACTATATGGAATGGAAAACGGGAAAAAGAAATGAGGGAGTCAGCTTTTCCGTACTCACCTTTGTAGGCAAGCTGACCGGTTCTCTGTCCACCTCTATCGGTACTGCACTGCTGCCTCTGATAGGTTTAACTTTCACTAAAGACACAGTCGGTAATTCGGTAGCCGTAAAAGGAGAACACACTGACTTGTGGATATGGGCGCTGTTTATTCTGATACCTAAACTGTTAGGTCTCATTACTCTTATTCCGTACGCATTCTACAATCTGAATGGCGAAAAGCTAAAGCAAATTCGTGAAGACTTAAAAAACAGACGAGAAGAAAAAGCAAAAGTTCAGGCGATAGGAGGCAACGAAAATGAGTAACAAATGTCCTAAATGCGGTGCCAAGTTAAGCCCGTTTTATCTCAAGCCAAACTGTCCGAGCTGCGGCGTGAATATCGTGCAATACGGCTTTGACGAAAGGCTCGAAAGCGACAAAATACGGGCAGAAAAAGAATGGGAACGATTCGATAATTTTTTGAACGGACTCAAGAAGTCTTCCATCGGCTCGCCCATAGCAATCGTCAGACTCATATCGTTTTTTCTGCCGATAGTCGCACTGCTGATACCTGTATATAAAGTGAACGGTGCAGGCATAAATCTTATATCAATAATTAAAAGTATCATTTCGGATTCCGCATCGGTGTTCCAAAACAAAGCGATGCTGCTTTGCTTTATATCCTTTGCGACAGTTATTTTGACTTCGCTGGTTTGTGCGGTTATATCCCTGTTTTCTTATACAAAAAACGGATATAAGCGAAATATAATTTTGTCGGGCATACAAATCTGCACATTTATAGCTTTAAGCACAGCCGCTGTTATAAACGGGGCAAGCATTTTTGCAGGTGCGGCAGCAGTAATTCTGCTCCAAATACTCACATTGTACCTACACAAAAAGTATAAAAAAAGTATCGAGGAAAACAAAAACAATGAGCAATAAAAAGAAAATCTATACAGTCGCAACCGCACATCTCGACACCGTTTGGAGCTGGGACTTTGAAACTACTGTAAGCAAATATATCTACAACACACTTGTTGACAACTTCAAGTTGTTCAAAAAATATCCTACATACACTTTTTCATTTGAAGGCTCATACAGATACGAGCTGATGGAGGAGTATTATCCGGAACTTTTTGACAAAATGAAAGAATATATAAAAGAAGGAAGATGGAATGTTTGCGGTTCATCATTTGAAAACGGAGACGTAAACATTCCGTCACCTGAGGCTTTGTTTAGAAACATTCTTTTCGGTAACTCATATTTTGACAAAAAATTCGGAAAAAGAAGCGTTGATATATATTTGCCGGACTGCTTTGGCTTCGGCTGGGCATTGCCGAGCATCGCAAGTCACGCCAATCTGATGGGATTCACCACCCAAAAGCTCGCTTGGGGCAGTGCCTACGGAGTGCCGTTTGACATAGGTCGATGGAGAGGCGTAGACGGCAACGAGATATATGCGAGTGTAAATCCTCACGACTACTACTTTACGCTCAAAAAATTGCGTGACTGGGATTTTGTCCAAAACAAACTGAAAGAGAATGAAAAATACGATCTCGATATGACTTATATTTTCCACGGAATCGGTGACCGTGGCGGCGCACCCAAGGAAGAAAGCGTAAAATTTGTTGAAAAAGAAATAAGCAAAAACAACAGCAGTGATATTGAGGTTTTGGCATCTTCAGCCGACCGAATTTATCACGATATTGACGAAAATTTCACACCGGAGCAAAAGGCGAAGCTCCCTGTCTGGAACAATGAGCTGGTCATGAAAGACCACGCAGTAGGCGGTTACACTTCCAGAGCGGTGGGAAAACGCTGGAACAGAAGATGTCAGGAACTGGCTGACATTGCAGAAAGAGCAAGTGTAACAGCATCTTATCTCGGCATCAAAGAATATAACAAGAGTGCTATCGACATAGCCTGGAAAAGATTCATTGCTCACCAATTCCACGATGATATTCCGGGTACAAGCTGCCAAAGAGTTTACAGGCGTTCATGGAACGACTATGCCGTGTCAATGAATCAATTTGCAAACGAGCTGGAAGCTTCTGCATCGGCACTGGCGCTGAATATGAAAACAGATTTTTGCAAGGGTACACCTATTATGGTATACAACCCGATTGAGTCCCAAAGGCAGCAGACCGTAACTGCCCGACTGAGCGGTATAGGCAATAAAAATGTGAGAGTGTTCGATGATGACGGAAACGAGATTAAGAGTCAAGTTATAAACCGAACCAACACTTATACCGAAATTCTGTTCATTGCAGATGTAAAGAGTCTCGGTACAAGAATTTATGATGCGAGAGTAAGCGATATACCGTGCGACGCAGAAAGTGTTGTTTTCATCTCAAAGAACAGAATGGAAAATCAAAAGTATATCGTCACCCTAAATCCAAACGGCGATATTGAGTCAATTATTGACAAGGAACAAAACAATTTCCAAATTCTGAAAGAGCCTGTTTCTCTCGGGCTGCTCAAGTACAACGGCTCACGCGTTTGGCCTGCGTGGGAAATGGATTATAACGAAAACAAAAATGCGGCAGACAGAATCCCCGTTAAATCTAAAATGCAAATAATCGAAAACGGCCCATGCCGTGTCGCATTCAAGGTTACACAGCGTGACAAAAAGAGTACCTTCACAAACATTGTTGCACTTTCGGACGGCGGAAAATGTGTAGAGGTATATTCCGAAATAGAATGGCAGTCTCTGCGCACATTGGCAAAAGAGCAATTCAGCTTTAATGTAAGCAACGGCACAGCCACATTTGACCTGGGACTCGGTGCAATAAAAAGGCAGAATATGTGCGACAAACTCTATGAGGTACCTGCTCAAAATTGGGCAGACATTACAGACAAAAACGGAAAAAGCGGTGTATCCGTAATCAGCGAATGTAAATACGGCTGGGACAAATTCAACGACAGCACGCTGAGATTTACCGTTCTGCACACGCCTAAGCACAACTATCGAATCGACTCCATGCAGTCAATGATGGACTTGGGGCTCAACAGATATTCATTCGCAATTTTCAGCCACAAGGGAGATGTCGGCACAGACACACAGCTTGAGGCACGAAAATTTATTACTCCTATGACTGCATATATTTGCAAAAAGCACAACGGAGCTTTGGGTACAAATTATTCTTTCGGCAGTGTTTCTTCCAATGATGTCATTGTTCGTGCTATCAAAAAAGCCGAAAACAGCGATGAAATTATCGTAAGGCTCAATGAGGGCGCAAACAAAACCATAAACAAATTTTCGCTCACACTCGGAAACGGCATAGAGAATGCAAAAGAAGTTTTTGCAAGTGAAGAATACAAGGGCAAGGCTGAAATAAAGGACGGAAAACTTATTACAAGCTTTAAACCATACGAAATCAAAAGTTTTGCACTCAAGCTAAAGAGCGGTGAAAAGGTAAAAGCGGAAAAGGCTGTACCGATTGAACTGCCTCTCGACAAAAATATTATCACAAAGCAAGGCAAATGCGGCGACTATGACTACACTGTTCCGTTTGAAATTGTGCCTGATGAAATCAGTTCAAACGGATACAAATTCATCATTAACAAGAATGGAAACAACGCTCTTACTGCCTCTGCACAAAAGATAAATACGGGCAGTAAAGACAGCAAAATTGCACTCCTTTGTGCCTCATTGGTCGGGGATAAAGACGCCGAATTTGTCATAAACGGCAGAGAAGTAAAGGCAAAGGTAAATTCCTGCTTTGAGCGTTTTGCAAGATGGGATTTGTACGACTTCGGTGAAACCGCATATATCAAAAAAGGCAAAATCGCATATGAAGCAACCCATTGTCACAAAAACGGCAAGGATGAAATTGCAAAAAGTATGTACTTTTACATTGTCGAATTTGATGTGCCTAAAAACAGCACCGTCATTTTGCCTAATGACAGCGATATTGTAATTTTGGCGGCTTGCTCACTGCACGACGGAAAAGCAACTCTCGCCGCTCCTGTCTATGACGAAATCCAAAACAACAGACCTTTTACATTCAAAATGAGCAAGAAAGAAAAGGCTGAATACATCTTAGGTAAATGTGTATGGAATCTAAACGACAAAGACGAGTTCATAAAAGCCAATAACAGAGGTAAAGAAGAATGAATGATGAACTGAAATTCACGGTTATCAGCGACACCCATTACTATTCAAAAAAGAATTTTGTGGACGGCTTTGACAAAAACAAAAAGCCAAAGCCAGGTCAGCTCTTTTTCAGCAGGAGCGAAGAAATCGTTGAGCATACCTTTGACTGTTTGTGCAAAAATGATACGCCGGACATTGTTCTCATAAGCGGTGACCTTACATATAACGGCGAAAGGACCTCTCACGACGAGATGAAAGCCGCTCTGAAAAAGCTGCAGCAAAAGGGCAAGAGAGTGTATGTCATAACCGCAACCCACGACTATACCTCTCCTCGTATGCCCACATACGGCATAGACAAAAACGACAAGTATATAGAGGTTAAGTCAGTAAAACGAACACAACTTTTGAAATATTACGGCGATTTTGGCTATAACAACGCCATCGCAAAGCACAAAAGCACAATGTCATATGTGGCACAGCTTGCAGACGGATACCGCCTGTTTGCACTCAATGATGACTACGGCGATCCCGATTGCGGATTCAGCGACGAACTGATGAACTGGGTGAAAACAGAAGCGAACAATGCAAAAAGAGACGGTCAATACATTATAGCAATGACACATCACCCTCTTGTGCCGCCGTCGCCTATATATGCGGCTGTTGCAAAGGGTGATATGCTGAATGACTATGAGCTGCGCAGGAAGCAGCTTTCCGACTTAGGCTTTGATTTTGTGCTTACCGGTCACACGCATATGCACAACATTTCTTATTGCAAAATAGGAAACAAAAAGTTTTATGACATTTCTACAGCGGCATTAACGGGATTTCCGCCGTATTATCGCCAAATAGTGCTGAACAAAGAACAGAAAAAAGCAGAAATAAAAACCATTTGTGCAGACTGCGCAGACAGCATCGATACAAACGGGCTTGCCCTCGAGGAGTACACAAAAGACTTGTTTTTGGGCGTTGTATCAAAAGCACTGTACGATGCCGAATATGACTACGCCAATTTTGCCGACTTTGCCGTAGGCATGAGTATCTCTAAGGAAACGAGTAAAAAATACAAGCCCATTATTCACTGTTTTGCTAAATTTCTAAATCATCTTACATTCGGAAAGGTATGGCGCTTCGTTCGTTTTTCGAGTGGTGTAAGCAAGAGCGAAATAAGCAAAATCAGCTCAAAAAAAGTAGTCCCCTTTGTTATCAACATTGCGGCAAATCTTTACAGAGGCGACGGAAACATACCTACTTCCTCCGCAGAATACAAAATGACATGTTCAGTGTTGAAGAAAGCCGACCGTCTTGCAAAACCGTTCGGTAAAAAGCTCAATTCAATCGGCCTATCGAGTATTAGTGAGGCTGTTTTGCCGCTGGTAAACAGAGGTGCGGACAGCGACAGAAACGCTACTGTTTATTTTGGAGAATAAAAATGGATAATCATTTAAAACAACAAAAAATTTGGAAG
>ENA-OQDM01001346-OQDM01001346.1-human-gut-metagenome-genome-assembly--contig:-NODE-1346-length-9947-cov-1.532281_pt1 | contig 9947 bp, 14 predicted proteins | sample MGYA00242772_ERZ504605 | MGnify/ENA primary metagenome ERZ504605 (study PRJEB26092, sample SAMD00036348) | human gut metagenome | host: Homo sapiens | study: EMG produced TPA metagenomics assembly of... | reverse complement strand
AACCACTACATCGCAATTGGAACTGTCATATAAACCATTTCTGCAGTCATAGCACCTGCAACTGTTAAACCTAAGATACTTGCTGCTTTACTAATTAAATCCATTACACCAGATTCTTCTGCAGAAGTAATGAAGTCTGAACCAAATTTGTAACCTGCATATACCAATACGTAACGTAAGATGAAGCTAGGTACGTTGAAAACCAATAAGAATAAGATTGGTCCTAAGATACTTCCTTGTAATGCTAATGAAGTACCTACACCAGTAGCTAAAATTCTTAATGTTCCCCAAATAAAACTATCACCAATACCAGCTAATGGACCCATGATAGCTGTCTTAACACTTGAAATAGAAGTTGTGTCAAAGTTTTCCATGTCATTTGCACGTTGTTCTTCCATCGCAACTGTAATACCCAATGGCAATGTAATACATTGTGGAGTTGTATTGAAGAACTCTAAGTGACGTTTACATGCTTCTTTAAGATCTTCTGGATTTGTATAGATTTTTTGTAATGCTGGAAGCATTGAATATAGATATCCATCATTCATCATACGTTCATAGTTCCACGTATGTTCCATTGTAATGGCGTGTAAGAATACTTTTCTTAAATCTCTTTTAGTAATAACGCCTTTGTATTCGTAATTAGAACTCATCTAAGCCATCTCCTCCCTCAACAACTGCAACTTTTCCTTTTTGATCTTTTTCTTTAAAGAACATCAAGACTACATAAGCCAATGCGAAGATTGCGATTGCTGTTGTATTTAAACTTAAATATTGAACTGCAAAGAAACCAATGAAGAAGAATGGAGCAATCTTTTTGTCCATGATCATCTGTGCTAACATCGCAAAACCTAATGCAGGAATAATTCCACCTGAAATATTAATACCTGTTTGTAACCATTCTGGAATTTGACTTAATAATCCAACTACAGCTTCACTTCCAAAATAGAATGCACATGGAATTACTACTAAACGAGGTAAGAATGAAGCATAACCACCGAAGAAATAGTGGAATTTGAATTTTCCAATATTACCTTCTTCAATATCTTTATCCATCAAGTGAGTGAAAACCAACATAATTGGAGCACTTAATACTGAGTTCAATGCCAACATAACTGTAGAAATTGGTAAACCTAATGCCAACGCTGTCTCAGGACCTGCTCCAGCTTCGATTGCTAAAGCTGTTCCTAAGATTGTTCCTGAAATCATATCAGGAGGTATGTACGCACCAATTGAAACTGCACCAATAAACGCCAACTCAAGGGTTGCCCCTATAACAATTCCTAATTCTAATTGACCAAACGCTAGACCTACCAATGGTCCTAAAACTAGCGGTCTTTGAATTAATGATGTACCCAACAAGAATTCTGAAACCGCGAAGAACGTGATCAAGAAAATTAATAAAGTCTTAACTAACATCTTATTCTTCTCCTCTAAAATTTTTTATTTTAATAAATCTTTTGTATTAACACGTTTGTCTGATGGAACCATCTGTGTAAATACATCAAATCCATCATCCATTAAATCTTTTAAGATCTTTTCATCGTTATCACTTACATAAACCGCTGTCGAAATTACGTGACGATCATCTGTTGGTTTTGTACCACCAAGGTTGATCTCTTTAATATCTAACGCTCTTGCAAGTCGATCCGCATCTTCAACACTTTCAACTACGATAAACAATTTGTACTTATCTGTAACACCAGATTTGATTGCTGCAATCGCATCATCAACTGTTTTAGCTACAACCTTTACGCCACTAGGTTTAGCCATTTTAATAGCTGACATACGCAATTTGTCATTCAACAAAGTATCACAAGCCAACAAAATGCAATCTGTACCAAGTTGTTTACTCCAACTAAAAGCTACTTGACCATGTAATAAACGGTGATCAATACGAAGTAATTTAATCATTGTACTTCTCCTCTCAATTTTTACAACTCATCTAAATCTGAGTCGATTTCTGAATCATTACAATATACGATACCTGTTTTAGCATCTTCAACGCATGTACGGATTGCTGCTGCAACATCATCGCATTCACGACAAGTCAATAAGATTGACATTGCCAAAATTAAGTTTGTTCCTGTTACTAAATGAACATTTTCCTTAGTCGTTAGCTCCAACAATTCGTTGTTTACGCTACCACCCAATAGATCTGTCATAATTACAAATTCATCTTCAGGATGATCTTCAACTTCTTGAATCACCAAAGGCTTAAAGAAAGGTTCGCCCTCAGCATATGCACAATATACGGATAAGTTGTCTTGTTTTCCAAGAATTAATTCAAGTGAAGTTTTGATTCCTTTAGACATATAAGCATGTGATGCCAAAATAAATCTTCTCATCAATACATCCTCTTTTCCAATTGTGTACACTTGATTTTTACCACTCGATTATGCCCGCTTGCGAGTGGTATGTAAATGCATACCATTTGTACAATCAAAGTATACCAGTAATCAAAATATAATGCAAGCGTTTACATGAAAAAATTAATTTTCTTCTGAATTCCAATATTTAATAATGTTATATGCATCCAAAATATCACTTGCTATCTCATCCGCTAAGCTTGATTGAAATCATAGCGATTATCTTCTTTGGCAATTACACGAATATTTGCACCAATGCAAGCCTGTATACCATATGTTGAGTCTTCAATCGCTATTACCTCTTCTGGTTTCAAGTTTAATCTTCTTAATGTCTCCAAATAAATTGCTGGATTCGGCTTACTCTCTTTAAAATCTACTCCACTAACCATGCAATCAAAATATGAAGCAATACCACACTGTCGAGTTACCTTCTTAATATTTTCCATTGAAGAACTTGAGGCAATCGCAAGCTTATACCCCTTCGCCTTCAATTTCGGTAACACATATAATACATGCGGATTTAAAATCGTACGATAATCCAACCCTAATTCTTTTGACCACATACCCGCCTTAATTTCTTCTGTCGAATATTTATGATTTAAATATTCAGACATAGCTTCAAACATTTTATCATCCGAAGCACCCACAATTTTATTCATTTCTCTTTTCAATTCCAAATAAACCACATCTTCTTTAAGATTATCCAAAATATAACCAATGGCTTCCTGCAAATAGATTGGTTCTGAATCCACTAAAACTCCATCCATATCAAAAATAATACCTTTATATCTCATATTTAACCCCCATATAAAAGAAAACCACCCTTATTTACAGAGTGGTTTGACATCGTACATTGACTATTAATATTCAAATTGTCTGTAGTAACGACGATATTGTAAGTTGTGTTTAGTATACGCTTCGTAATGTCTTGATAATCTTCCTGTAATACAAGCAGTAGTGATCATAGGAACGATGAATTTTCTAAATTCATTGTCTAAACGAACGGCATATTCACTCGCATCGAATACTACATATTGGCAGTTAATCTTTTTACAGAATTCTTCAACACGGTTGTCTTGAGCTCTAAATTCATCTTCACCCTTAACGATAAATACTGGAACTTTGTCTTCAATCAATTCTAATGTTCCGTGGAAGAATTGTGCAGCATTTACTGGACGGCAACGAATCCATTGCATTTCTTCTAACATACACATAGAGAATAATAATGTTTCTCCCCAAAGTGCACCAGAACCTGTAAAGATTGTATATTCAGCATCATATAATTCAGAAGCCATCTTCATTCCGATTGGTTCGAATTTTTTCTTAATTGCTAATAAGTCTTCGAAAATATATTCAGATAATTGATCTGCGAAGCGATCATAAGCATCGAAATCTCCACGTAAGTTCATTAATTTGTACATGAAATATGCTTGTAATACATATGAGTGTTCGCAGAATCCAGTTACAACAGGAGCATGAACTACATAATCTAACATTTTTCCTAATTTACTATCACGACCTGTAAATGCAACAACGCGGATTCCTTCTTCTTTCATCCATTTGGCAGCTTGAACGATTTCAACAGTATCACCAGAAGCACTAGCAGTGATTACTAATGAATCTTTGTTTAATTTCTTAGGACGAACTGTGTTCACATCAGCCGCATTAACTGAATAAATATCTACATCTGACATTCTTGAAAGTAAATATTCATAGTGGCCAAATTCAAACTCAGTACCGCCAATACCTAATAAGAAAATGTTTGAATAACCTTGATCATGAATAACTTTTGCTAAATCTTCAGCCTCTTTACGTTGGCTAACTACAGCCTTACCATCTTCCAAATACTTTGGTTCATCGAATTTAATTAATTCAACTCTTTCACTAACAGTCATAATTTCCTCCTCTTAGGTACGCCAACAACCTCGGGCACTGGTTCGTATTTGCATACCATTTGTACAACACTTAATATACCAGTTCTTTTTATAGAATGCAACACTTTTTTTGAAAACGTTTACTATTTTTTTAAACGCCCAAAAAAAGACACCGATTATAAGAAGTGTTGTTGCACTTTCTTTTCATCAACAAAAAAAGCACCTATCCTATGATACGATTCTCAAAAGTAGACAGTACAAATAATTAAAACGTACTGAATACAGAGAGGATCGTATTTTTATATGGGAAGAAAAAGTAAGTATTCAAAAGAGTTAAAAATGGAAATAGTGAAAAGGTATGAAAGAGGTGAGGGTTCTTACGAATCATTGGCCAACGAAGTGGGAGTCGATCGCGGAACCATTCGTAAATGGTTCGCACACTATAAGAATCTTGGAACTTCTGCCTTTGATGAAGAATCTCGAAACAAATCTTATACGAAAGAATTTAAGGAAAAAGTCGTACAAGCTTATTTGAACGGAAAAGGTTCTTATCTGGATGTGGCAACGGCATTCGATATTCCTTCCGATACTACCGTCATTAACTGGGTAAAGAAGTATAATGGTCATATAGAACAAACGGATTATAAAACGATGGGAGATGTGTATATGACCAAGAGCCGAAATACAACGCAGGAAGAACGTAAAGAGATTGTGGATTATTGCCTGGAACATGACAAGAATTACAGACTGACAGCCAAAGTATTTGAAGTACCCTATGCCAATGTATATCAGTGGGTACAGAAATACTTCAAAAATGGTTATGATGGTTTATCCGATAAACGAGGTCATCATAAATCAGAAGACGAACTGGATGAAGTCGAGCTGTTAAGAAGAAAACTTGAAAAAGCCGAGCGTGAATTAAAAGTAGCTCGGTTGGAGAATCGCCTGTTAAAAAAAGTGGACGAGATCGAAAGGAGGCGATATGGCGAGAGAGCCGATTTGAGGCAAAATATCAGGCCATCAAAGAAACCGCTGAAGAAATAAAGAAAAATGAAGAGAAACCAAATATAAGCCAGATGTGCCAGTGTCTGGGTGTAAAACGTGCCAATTATTATAAATGGCTTCATCATGAACGATCTCAGTTTGACAAAAGATGGAATCTATTAATTGAAACCGTACGAGCCTATCATGAAACCTATGATCATAAATTGGGATATCGGATGATGAAGGATTATATCAATCATGACAAAGGCACAGCATATACAGAATATCAGGTCTACAAAGTAATGCGGTACCTGGGCTTAAAGAGTCGGATCCGTCAGAAAAGGCACAACTGTACAGTACGGGCAAAAGACGCAAAGGTTGCACCAAATGTACTGAACAGAGATTTCAATGCGGCAATACCAAATGAGAAATGGGTAACGGATGTCACGGAATTCAAGTATGGAGACAGATTTGAACATAAGCTGTATCTAAGCGTGATTCTGGATCTGTATGACAGGTTTCCTGTCAGTAAGAAATATGGAGATTCCAATAATAATGTCCTTGTGCATAATACCTTTGAAAAGGCTGTAGAAGCATACCCGGAAGCACATCCAGTATTTCATTCAGATGCGGGATTTCAATATACAAGTCCATCATTCCAGAACAAATTGCGAGAACATGGAATGATACAAAGTATGTCTCGAATCGGCTGTTGTATCGATAATGGTCCTATGGAAGGATTCTGGGGAATCCTAAAATGTGAGATGTATTATGGAAAGCATTATCGAACCAAGGAAGAGCTAATCCATGCCCTGGAGGAATGGTTTCATTATTATACATATGAAAGATATCAGAGACGATTCGGGGTCAGGACACCTTACGAAGTAAGAAGTGAAGCACTGAAGGCAGAGACACCGGCAGAATATAAGATCCCCGAAAACAAACGGATCATGAAATATAAACAAGAACATTACAAAAGCCAGCAGGCAGAAATATAAAAATCCATCAGACATGATAATGCCTGATGGACAAAAATGTTTTAATTATTTTGTGTGTCTACTTGACACAAGCTGATCAAATTGTAGCTCATTAATATTTTCTCACCATTTTTTAATGCAAACCTCTAAAGACAGGTATCATATGTAGATATTGTCTTACTTACAAGACAATATTAATACTTTTTTGTCTTATCTACAAGACAATATTCATATATTTTTGTCTTGTGCATAAGACAAAAGCCTTCCGATAAGTCGAAAGGCTACTATACTAATCTTCGTATGTGATTGTTTTCGAATTCACGATCTTTTTAAATTCCTCAAATAATGGATGTTTAGGAATAGATCTTAACTCTTTACTAATTCTGTATGCAAATAATTGGAATACTTGAAGATACGTTAAAGATACAGTATCTGCACAAGGATTTAGTAATGTTAGTACATGATCATCCTCATATTCTTTATTTGTGATGTAATACACGCGATCCGAAACGGTTTTAGAAGCTCTATAAATCTGATAAGAACGATCTGACGTTTCATCTTGTGCATCAATAATAAATACATTATGTTTTGGAGACAATTGTAAATTTGGTCCATGAATATATTCTTCTAATTCATATCCACAAGAAACAACCTTTACCGTTTCTCCAATCTTTAGTGCTGCCTCTTTCGCTACACCTTCAGCAGGGCCGCAACCAGCCGCATACATATTTTCCATAGACAACAAGTTCTTTCTGAACTTTTCTAAGAAAGCTTCTTCACGAATAAAGTTTTCCTTTTGAATCGAAGCATAGCTTTCACAATAGTCATCCAACCATTTTGTATCGACTTCTTTACCTTGCTTTTCTAGAATCGCAAACGCAAGTTTTATTAAGAATAAGGCTAGTGTTGTTACTCCCTTAGTAACATACCCTTCTTTTTCTTCCCGTCTACATAATCAATCACAACTTCCGCATGATCTTTAATATCACTATTTAAATCCCCTGTTAATGCGATTGTTTTACGATCTAATTTTTTTAATATATCCAACGCATCTAATGCGTTTTTACTATATCCACTCTGTGAAACGACAAACACAAAGTCATCTTCACATAATACTGGATAGTATGCGAATGTATATGGATTTATTACAGTGACATCTACACCTAAATATTTTTCCATAATATATTTAGCACACCAAGACCCATTTCCACTCGAACCAGAAGCTATGATCTTAATATTTTTATAGTTTCCATCCATATAAACCTGAGCCAATTTATCCGTCTGCTTTTTATTTTTATATACTGAATTTAAGATGTCCTGCGTCTGCAAGACATAATATTCCATTGTTTCTAATTGTTCCATTTTCTTTCCTTCGTGAAATTATATTCTAAAACGATACGTGGATTTGTCACTTCGAATATAACTATGTGTATATTCCACGACATTTTTCTTTTTATCAAAGCCAATATATTGAAATCGAAATACAGGTTCTACAAGATTTCCCAAAAGTTTTGAGATTCGATCATCTGGAAATTGTACGATTAATGAACGATGGAAATCACAAGGATCATGATCTTTCGTTGCCATAAAATCATATAATGACACTTTTGAAAAATCATAGTCTTCAATGCCCTCTACATACTTGTACGGCATATAGGCAATTTCCACAGAAAAAGGTTTATCATTATAATAACGAACACGCTCTAAACAATAAACATCTTCTCCTTCTTCTAATTTCAAATGTGCACGAATCGAAGTTGTCGGTTCGATTTTTTCCGCACAATGACCTTACTATCAATCGTAAAACCCTGTGCCTTTAAAAAACTTGAAAAACCACGATGATCATCTACCGCATCATAGTTTCCCCAAGCCGGTTTTACAATTTGTTTTGCGACAAACGTTCCTTTATAAGGAACCTTGATTAACACGCCATCCTCAATCAACACATTCAGTGCAGAACGCACAGTTTGTCTGTTCACACCATATTTTTCAGCCAAATCTCTTTCGGACTCCAAACGCTCACCTGGCAATAATTCTCCATTATCAATACGATTTAATAATGTATTTTTTAATTGTAAATATAAAGGTATACGTAAATCCATAATCAATTCTCCTCATCCGCATAAATAAAGCGATTCATTCGCATCACAGATTCATGATAACTTTTATATTGATTATCTTCTGTATACAAAATTCCTCTTCGCAAAACCAACGGACTGTTTTCTTCCACACCCAAATATTTACTTTCAGTTGGATTTGCGTTAACTATAAGAATTTCCTGCTCCCCATGCGTAAATTTTACATCATAATATTTTTCTAAGATTGAAAACAATGAATTATTCTCTAAGTCTTTATCTAATAATCCCGGAAATTGTTCCGCTTCAAAATAAGCTGTTTCCAAAGAAATAGCCTCTTCATCCAAATAGCGAACTCTTTCAAATTCAATTAATTTTGTTCCTAACGCAACACCCATTTTCTTAATTAATTTTTTATTACTTTCAAGTACTCTTAGAAAAACCACTTTACGATGCATCTCTTTGCCCATATTTTCAATACGCCCACTCATGCTTGAAACGACATTTAACGTTTCCATAATGCGTGGTTGCGATACATAATAACCCGATCTTTCAACACAATAAATCCAACCCTCATCGAGCAAACTCTCTAAGGCCAAGCGCACAGTTGCACGCTGACAATTAAATATTTCACAAAACTGTCTTTCGCTAGGTAATTTGTCATGAGGTTTAAATTCACCTATCTCGATCTTATAACGAATCTCATCCGCTATATAAATATCTCTAGTAATAGCCTTCATAAAAACCTCCTCACACACTCAATATATTATATCATTTTTTATTTAAATCCCTGTTATCATTTATTCAATTCCAACTTGTCAAAAGCACTTATCGTCTTTTCTTCAGCTGTCCAAGGCTTTTCATAATATCTAGAAGTCGCTGTTTCCAGTGACAGATATCCATGGTATCCATTGGCCTCTAAATCAAGAAGATCTTGTTTTAAATCTCTTGTTCCATCCGACCATGCCAAATGACCTGTTGGCTTTCCATCCACAAAGTGTGTATGGATCACATCTTTTCCAAATGCATCAAAATAATCTTGAATTGTATTATTGACTCGTGCCATTGCACCAAAATCAATACATACCTTTAACTGTGGATGATTTACCGCATCCAAATATGCCTTTAATTGTTCTACACTATTCACAAGAACAGATTCATCTGGTTGTAAAGCTTCGATTGCCACCAAAATATCATTTGCCTTTGCATAATCACAAACCTTACGCATCATTTCAACCGAACGATTCCATGCATCTTCTTTTGACTCATCATAATAAGCCCAGCCTGTTGTGATTAATATATGTTGGGCATTGACTTCTTTTGCGATATCCACCATTCGACAATAATATGCATATACATCTTCTTGACGTGATGGACTTGCCACATTGTTTGGCTTTGGATTTGTTTGTTCTGGACAAATACCAATGATTTTTACATCATATTTTTTGCGTATTCCTTAAGCTGTTCTACACTCTGATTTTTATTGTAGTCCACATAGAAATGCATAGGACCCGTCCAAATCTCTACATTTTTAATACCTAACGATTCATTTCCTGAAAAAACGTCAAAAGAATAAAATCTATAATGACTGTTCATTCCGCATAATCGATTTTTAAAATTTTTCATTTATTTATCCTCATCAGAAATTAAAGGGTTGAAAAAAGTCTT
>ENA-OQDM01001344-OQDM01001344.1-human-gut-metagenome-genome-assembly--contig:-NODE-1344-length-9970-cov-1.780047_pt1 | contig 9970 bp, 13 predicted proteins | sample MGYA00242772_ERZ504605 | MGnify/ENA primary metagenome ERZ504605 (study PRJEB26092, sample SAMD00036348) | human gut metagenome | host: Homo sapiens | study: EMG produced TPA metagenomics assembly of... | reverse complement strand
GTATATTAAAAATTCATCTCTTATTCCTTTTAAAAAATCTGACAGGTCAATAGCCGGGGAAACATCGCCTCTCTTAAAGTTACTTACTGCACGATCCATATCTGCCAGAGTTCTGGCTGAAATGCTCTCTGGCACTGCCAGTTCCCGAGGTTCCAGAATAATGCAGCCATTTCCGTATTCTTTTACATTGTAATACTGATAAGCAACTCCTCTGAGCGTAATTCTTTTTTTGTTATCCAGATGGGCAACATACTCTTTCATTGCTTCCATTACCAACACCTCCTACGCAAGTATTTATGTGGGAAATCCCACCTCTTATTATTGTAATACGCTTTTCTATATTATCTGTCAATCTACTTTTACTTACTCCTGATACTTGAAAGTATTCATACCTCGGCAGACGGCAGGTGGCAGATAGGGTATCTATAAAAATCTGTATTTGCTTCGATGACTCTGCCACTCATCATTCTTTTAATCGAATACTATTCTCCTGCTTTTCATTTACTTGGTACTCCAACTCATTCTTCATTCGGCTTCTCACATCACGCATTGTTCGCCCGGATATTCCCTGCTCCTTTGCCTTTTCGTCTAATTCCCTGATTGAAATTTCTTTTTTATCAGCAAGCAGTTCCTTGATCAATTTTCTCCCTCGCTCCAGCTTTGTTTCTGTTGCTTTTCCTTCTTTGTGTGTAATTTACAAATCTGCGTTTCTTTCCTTCCAGATATTTTTCCAAGTCAGGTGTTTTTCGTTTTTTCATGGCTTCCTCCTTGTTTCCAGAAATTTATTTGGCAGGTACGTGAAAGGATGTATTTTCTGCATATCATCAAAATGAATAATTGCATGCCTGACAACAAAAAAAGGACACCTTCCATTGGTATTTCTACCAAAAGAAAAGTGTCCCTTTCCATACATCATTATTTCAATCTATACAGCTCCAAGCCGTTTCATGTAGCTCCATGTCAATCCGTGGAACCACTTTTCCTGATTGGACGTCTATGACCACCAACCCGAACTCTTTTTTCTGGATTAGTACAGCTTTGCACCAGCCGGGATGTGGTTATCAACCATCAGAAGATGGAGCTTTTCTTCTCCCTCTTCCTCATGGATTGCACTGAGGAGCATTCCACAGGATTCAATTCCCATCATGGCTCTCGGTGGCAGATTAGTGATCGCAATTAAGGTCTTTCCAACCAGCTCTTCCGGCTCGTAATAAGCGTGAATACCGCTTAAAATGGTTCTGTCTGTGCCTGTTCCGTCATCAAGAGTAAACTGTAACAGCTTCTTTGACTTCGGTACTGCAACGCACTCTTTAACCTTTACTGCACGGAAATCTGACTTGCTGAATGTATCGAAATCAACAAATTCCTCAAATAAAGGTTCTACCTTTACCTTGGAGAAGTCGATAACTTCTTCCTTCTCAGGTGCTGCTGTGGAAGTGCTGTTTTCTGACTTCGCAGCCTTCTTGTCAGTATCCAGGCTCTTCATCGTCGGGAAAACTGATTCGCTTACCATACTATCCCGTACTGTCAAGTATTATACATTTTTTTCAAAAAGACTTCAACCTATTATAAGGTATTATTCAGTATGTATTTGTTGTAGTTCTGTTGCACACCACATAATTCTGTTGCACCTCATAGAATCAAGCCCACAAGGACTCTTTCCTAGAATATGTCTAAATTATGTGATAATTTTTCTATTGCTTCTGTTTTTTTCATATCGGTGACTTCGGCGTATATATCCATCGTTGTCTCAATATTTGCATGTCCCATAACCGCCTGTATCACCTTAATATTCGTTTCATTTTCGCAGAATCTCGTACAAAAAGTATGTCTCAAATGATGGCAGGAAAAATGTGGAATAATGATCGGCTCTCTTTTCTCCTTTTTTGCTTTCAAAATTTCCTCTGCATTATAGTTTTCCCGGATACGCCTGATTGTCCGGTTGACTGCCTGCGGATTATGAAGATTGCCAAACCGATTTGTAAAAATAAATCCCTCCATACCGTCGAGTGTAACGGTACTGAATCCATTTTCTTTTTGATATTCGTATTCTTCCATAAAAGCATTATATACAGGCTCCATCATCGGAACTGTACGAATGCCTGCCTCTGTTTTAGGTAATGAAACAGCAAATTCGCATTTGGTTGTTTCTGCTCTGCGTGGATAATATGTAACACTGTGATTAATATTGATCAGTCGTTTCTCTAAATCAATATCTTCCCATCGAATCCCAATAATCTCACCTATACGACATCCTGTACCTAAAAGAACCGTAAACAATGGTGCCCAATGATTAAATACCGGACTGTTCGATGTATAATTCATAAATGCTCTCTGCTGTTCTACTGTCAACGCATGTCTCACTCCATGATTCCTCCCTGGTTTCTTTTTTATTTCTGACATTACACCATGAGATGGGTTGTTTCGGATAATATCATCTCGCACTGCTAACTGAAATGTTGGATGAAGCACCGTATGAATCGTTTCCAATGTATTAACCTGCAATTTTCTTTCATTTATCAAATGATAATAAAAGTACAGTACATCTGAATATTTGATTTCACCGATTTTCTTCTTTCCAAAACTGTCTCTGACGTAATGATCATACATGTACATATAATTGGTATATGTTGTTCGTCTCAACTCTGTTTCGTAGAATATATCTATCAAATACAAAATTAAGATTGGCATTTCCCGCAGCATACACATCAAGACCGTCTAATTGGTCTTTCAACAATTTCTGCTCTTTTTCCCTTAACTTAACCAAATCCTTGGAATATGTATATCTTCTTTTTCCAAATGGATCTGTATAAGTGTATATGTACATCAGGTCGGACTGGCGTTGACTCTCGCCTTTGCGTAAGGCCCTGCCTCTGTTATCTTTTCTTGCTTTTGCCACTGTAACTCCTTCCTAATGTAGCAAGGAGTCCTTGTGTTACTTTTCTGGCATCTGATATAAAAGATCAATACCTTTTTGTATCGTTTGTGTTGTAGTCAGCTCATGCTTCGCTGCATACTCTGACAATTTCTGATATTCTTCCTCTGTTAAGCGGAAACTTACATTTTTCTTCTTAGGGGATTCTGCTTTCGGTCTCCCCATTTTAGCCACCGTATGCACCTCCTTCATAGCTTGATTACATTATACTTTTTGTCATGCAAAAAGTCAATACTTTTCGTAGCACAAAAACTCTTGCAATACTATTTATCACTAAATACCGGTTCGGAATGTTTCCAGATATGCCTCAAAAATATCACAATTCACCAGTACCAATTTATCCAGCTTATAGACAGCATTTGCTTCCTTTGCCATTTTTTCAAACTTGCTTTGACACATGCTGTACATTTCTGCACCTTCCTTATAACGAACAAATCTTTTCCTATTTATAACATGTCTTTGCATTCTTTCGCTCCTTTCCCAATTTATAACAATCCCACAGGCAGCTATCGGGTAACAGCTTCATTGGTATTTCACCATCTTTCCAGACCGGGCAGCTTTCCCGGAAGTATCATTATCAGAAACAGTATCTTCGCCACAAAAGTCCCACTTCCTGATTACAGTCAAATATTTATCGCTCGTGCCTTTACTTCAATATCATTTTGATATTTCTTCGTTTACAACATTTCCACTTTGCGTCACGATGTCGCAAAGTTATAATGCAGACAGTCTTGGCGTATTTGCTATACAGCTCCTCTGTTTCATATGTCCTGCAGGATAAATATTAAATTTTCAAGGTACAAACAACGCTAAATAGCTTTTTCAGCAGAAAGGGATGCTTTCAAATGTTTTTAGCGAACTATTTTAAATCCAATAATTGTTTTTATCAATTTTGTTTCCAGACGTCTACGAAGTGTTTCATCTACACAATAATGAACACAGCCATACTCATCATACATTTTTCTAACCGATAATTTTGCAATATATCCTTCATAATGTTTCAGAATTTTATTTATCGCCTGAATGTCACCCTCCAATGCTCTTTCGATTACCCAAAACGGTATCAATTTTTTATTATTTCCGCTTTTTTCTTCCGTTTTCACCTGCATTTTCCTCCAGCATAATCTTTAGTATTTCAAGCGATCGTGTACGATGCTCATGTACCGTACTTCTGACAAGGTTCAGTTTTCTTGCTATATCCGCATCATTCATTTCCATAAAGTATGATAAAAGAATAATGTCCCTTTTTCTCTCTGTCAGCGCAGTTAATGCTTCTGCCAATAGAGCATTTTTTACCTCCACATCATAACCGCCTGCCCGAAAATAGCTTTTTTCCAATTCATATTCATCAAATAGAGAAAGACTCTCCATCTCCTGTTCGGATAATTCTGAAAACAAAGTTTCATGTTTTCTAAGATAGGCTAAATGTCTTTCATAATCCACAGTTTCGCCCTTTAATGCCAATTTGCATTTTCGATCAAACTGGTGCATTACCGTTTTCTCGTCATAGGAAGAAGATTGCTCCATAGAGTTCACCTCCTTCCCGGCCATGAGATATGAGCAAAGGTCTTTTTCCCTTTCACCCTTATCCCGATTGGGAAGCCCCCATTGTTCGGGTTTAAAAGAAAAACTCTATAAAAAAGTTCTTATGATATACAAAAAACGTCCTTATGGATTGAAATCCATCGGACGTTTTCATATAAATAATCTAATATTCAAAAATAATTTTCTCCCTCCATTCCATATAATAAAAAAAGCGGAAACAATTTTTTATCATCTCCGCTTATTCTTGCTCTTTTCAATTTTATATTTCAAAATACCAACATACTGAGAGATCAAAATTATAAAGGAAGTCAGTGCAACTAAGGAAAGTATGTCTGGTATTCCTGCAAGTGTACAACAACCAGCAAATACAATAACAGCAATTAAGACTTTCATGGTTACTTTTTTACAGTGTTCTTTTTCAGTATCATCGAGTTCTCGATTAATACACTCTACTGGTGCAGCTTTCAATATCAGTATCGCACTTACTAATATAAGAATCCACGCTATACCTACTGTGAATTTATATTTACTGTTAAAATACATTGCTATTGTCTGTACAGTGACTGAACATATAAAACATGATCCAAAACTGTTAAGATGCACGCCACCTGCATAAGTCCGTAACAACATAAAAATCCCAGTAAATATTGCAAATTCCGGAATCATATGCATATATGTTGCTATACTCAAACAAGTTACAAAACAGCATAGCATCTCAAGTCCAATCTGAAAGCCATATTGATATATATCATATGATTCCGAAGAAACTGCACCGGTCTTAATAACATATTCTGTTATCTTTTCCGAAAGCTGTTTCATATTAAGACTTTTTCAGCTTTTTCAGAGTTTCTGGCATTTTCGGCTGATGAAAGATGTAGCAACAAGCACTATCAGCTGACATTTTTCCAAGTTTTAAAGATACATTTGCCAGTGCTTTTACTGACTGAGTTTTTACATTTTTCATTTTCATGGTAGAAATCTCCCTTCGTTTTCTTTCTAAATACAATACTACAAAAGTGCTTTCTTTTTCTTTTCCTGTAAAAAAAACGAGTATTCATGTAATTTTTCCGAAACATTACAAATATCTCTATATTTTTGTCATAAAAAAAGCTGCAGTGAATTAATCATTGCAACTTTTTTACGCTATACTTTTTTAAATACCAGCCCCACAATATCATTTCTTCTATTTTCTTGCGATATTGTTGTAAATCTTCTTCTTTCTCCAGATAATCATAGGCACCAGCTTTCAATACTGAAAAAATATCCTGTTTTGTCCCATTTTCAATTAAAGCCAGAATCGGGATCATATTTCCATACTTTCTTTTTACCTTAATAATAAGTTCAAATGCTCCTGTTTCTAACATTTTACTATCCAAATGCATAATAACTGCATCTGGAACAAAATGCTGATTTCCCTCCACCAAATCATAAGTACGCCATTCCAATTTGTAATCTTCTTCTATTATTTTATATGTAATTTCATAAATTCCTTTATAATCACTAAACAGTAATATTTTTTTCATATCAGACCACCATAACACTTTTTGTGAAATTATTCTTTATATTATATCACCTTTTTTCTCTGCATTATTTATAATGTAATAATCCCATCTATTTATGTAATTATTCCTCTGATCCATATAATACCACCCTAATGCCAAACTGTTCCGGTATAGAATCATCAATTGTGACCGTTCCGTGATATTTAGCAACTGCTCGATATACCGATGGTAATCCAACACCATGATTCCCGACATCTGATTTCGTGGATTTCAAACTCTTATCCTTCATTTTTATCAATTGCCCCTGGTAACTATTAATCAAAAATATCAGCAAATTACTTTTATCATATTTCATTTTTATTTTAATATATTTGTTCTCCCTAACTTTTTCAGCTGCTTCTACAGCATTTTCTAACAAATTTCCAAGTATCAAACATATATCTGCACCTTTAAACGACATTTTCATAGGAATGCTCACATTAACTAAAAAATCTATCCCCTTCCTTTTTGCTACCAAATGCCAGTATCCAAGTAATGAATCAATTACAATATTTCCACTATTTGAGATAGCAGATAATGCCATACCGCTTTCTTCCATTATCTCGTTAACAAACTCTATAATTTTTTCATACTTCTCTTGTTCAGCATATGCAAGAATTGATACAAGATTATTTTTCATATTATGTTTTGCATCTCTTAACTGCAACGTAGAAATTTCTCTTTCTTGTTGATGACGTTCACACAATTCCAGTTGTTGTTCATACACCGAAGTCATTCGCCTTAATTACAAATCATCTGTTAATTTCACATAAATATAAAAAATCAGTACATTTAAACACAGCAAAATAATCGCAGCAACTGCAGAATGAAAATATGCACGGTTACTGTTTATTTTGTAACTAAACAAAAAAATTTCATTCATAACATAAATACTTCCAATAGGAATTAAAATCAACATAACGCTATATTTAGCAGAAAATTCTGTAATTCCATTACTTGAAAACACTCTTTTTAACGAAAAAATCAGTATCAGAAATAATAATTTGGAGATAACTGATCCCAGAATTTCATATATTTGAAAATTTATAAACTGCATACAATAAATTGAAAGCACATAACCACTCAAAGTTTCTATCATCATCCAAATTGCATTAAACGCTAGAGTGAAAATACACTTATTCCATTTTCCACCTTCATAAATAAACATAACAGAAATAAATGTCACTATAATAGTAATGCTTATATTTATATAAACTGGTAATATGCTGACACTTGAAAGTACAAACTGCCATATTACAAAAACCATGTAACCGATTCCTGCCAGTATTCTTTTCTTTCTCCGTGTAAAAAATATATCAAAATAACAAGAAAACAGATATATTGCAAAATCACAAGCAATATAATCTGTCCCCTCCAGCACCACTTTATTCAGCAACATAAAATGTATCCTCCATCGAACAGTATTGTTCACTAATCACTTTTCTTCTATCTTCACTGATTGAAATTTTCTTTCCGTTATCCATTATTACAAAATTATATGCCAAACCATCCACGTGTTTATAATTGACAAGAAAAGATTGGTGCACACGTAAAAACGATTATCTTGCAACTTTTCTAAACTACTTTCTATCTCATTCAGTTTTCCATATAACTCATAAATATCTTTTTGCGTTACAATTAGTATCTTTCGTCTATTACTTTCAAAATACAAAATATCTCTTACTGGAACTTTATAATTTACCCGTTTATAACTATATCGGAAATAAAAGTCTGCATCATTTATATCATCAATTGCCGCTTTAAAGCATGTCTCCATCAGTTTTTCATTTACTGGTTTTACGAGAAATTGAAACGGATGTACAGAAAAAGATTCCTTCATATGATTCTCATGGCTTGTAACATAAATAATCAGAACATTTTTGTCATACTCTCGTATCTTTTTCGCTGCCGAAATACCATCTTCCTTGTCCATTTCGATATCAAGATAAATCAGGTCAAAATTATTTTTGTTTATAATAGCATCCACTAAGCTTTTGCCATCCCAAAATACTTCCGTTTCTATATTGACCAAATTCTGTTTTGCCATTTTTTGTATTATGCTTTCCATTTTTCCTGTAGTTTGTATATCATCATCACAAATTGCTATACTCAACATTTTAATCCACTCTCTTCTGTTCTATTTTTTTCTTCTCATTAATCTTTTTAACAATTTGTATAATCGACCATATCATTTCCTGATCATATTCATCCAATTCTTTATATACTTCAACAAGATCATAGTATTGATCCAAAGTCTCATTCATCTTCATTTGTCCCTGCAAATCTCTTTTTACATCCGATATTCCCAATAAATAGTCTGTTGTCACATTAAAATAAATTGCTATCTTTTTAAGAATGTCCACTTTAATAAGTGTAATGTCTCTTTCATATTTACTGAGTAATTGCTGTGTTATTCCCAATTCTGCAGCTAAAATTTCTTGTATTAGTCCTCTTTTTTCACGAAGTTGTTTGATACGACTTTCCATAATTGATTACCTCTTAACTGTATTTTATTATCATGCTACCTTAATTTAATTTTGCTGGTACAAATAATAGAAGTAATCAATTACTTAATATTTATGTATCTCAAAGAAAAAAGCACCTTTCCGCTAAAAGACTAAATTGAAATTTTATCTCTTTCTTACATCATCCCATATTTTGAAAATATCTAATTTAAACATTACAATTTTTGTTATAACATATAAAACTAGCCCACAAATTTATATGTAATTTTTTCGACAGTTTATGTAATTTTTATCATTAAAGAAAAAGGATATTCTACTTTTGTAAATTGACATAGCTTGTGACAAAACAACCGTTCTACAAACCTCTACCAATTCTCGAAAAAGTCACAAATAATAATACAATATTCTATGTGATCTTCCTGAAAATCAACTCTTAATGAAGAGAAATGGCTTAGAGGATATTTATGGGTCTAAGACTTCGGAAAGTTTTATTTCTGATGTTATCCCCGATAAGCTCCTGCCACAGATTGAAGACTGGCAGAATCGACCTCTAGACGAAGTATATCTCATTCTCTACATCGATGCGATCCACTACTCCATAAGGGACAACAACGTAATCCGAAAGCTCGCAGCTTACATAATTCTGGGAATTAACACAGAAAGAAAAAAGAAGTTCTGACTATCAGTGTTGGTGATAATGAAAGTGCAAAATATTAGCTTTCTGTTATGAACGAACTGAAAAACCGGGGACATAAAAGATGTACTGGCTATCTATGCGGATGGCTTAACCGGTATCAAAGAAGCTATTGCTACAGCTTTTCCCAAAACCGAATATCAGCGCTGTATCGTGCATCAGGTAAGAAATACCCTAAAATATGTCCCTGATAAGGACAGAAAAACATTTGTCACGGACCTGAAGATCATTTATCAGACATGTAACGAAAAGAAGGTTTTGGCAGCCGTAGACTGTGTGACAGAAAAATAATTTATACTACAAATGCCATCGAATCCCTGAATTCCACCTACCGGAATCTGAACTGAAGCATCGGAGAAGCGTATTTCCAAGTGATACAGCCCTTTTAAGAGCACTGTATCTTGCTACATTTGAAGCCACCCAAAAATGGACCAGTACACAACAATCCGGAATTGGGCGCAGGTATATGGTGAGCTGAGTATTATGTATGAAGACCGGCTACCAAAATAATAAAAAACAGGCGGGGAACCGCCTGCTCTTAACATGCTATTCAACAACTGTTATATATAAAGCAAGGGTGAAAAGCCTGGTTTTTAAGCTACTCACCCTTTCTTATCATAGAAGAATCCTATTTACAGAGATTTTTTCATAGTCTCCCCGTTTCTATATAACTCACTATATAACAACAGTTCCTTGATCTATTTTAATCATCCTATCACAGTAAGTTCCAATTTCCATATCATGTGTAACAATTATAAACTGTTTTATTATATTTTTTTCTTTATTTTAT
>ENA-OQDM01001343-OQDM01001343.1-human-gut-metagenome-genome-assembly--contig:-NODE-1343-length-9981-cov-1.133042_pt1 | contig 9981 bp, 16 predicted proteins | sample MGYA00242772_ERZ504605 | MGnify/ENA primary metagenome ERZ504605 (study PRJEB26092, sample SAMD00036348) | human gut metagenome | host: Homo sapiens | study: EMG produced TPA metagenomics assembly of... | reverse complement strand
CAGCAAAGCGGAAGCGGAACTAAAAGCAAAGGGTTACGAGGTTGTAAACCCATTGCGGTACGAATTAAAGCCGGGTTCGCGCTGGAACGAACAAATGAAGGTGGATATTCGCCTTTTGCTTGATTGCGACGCGATTTATATGCTTTCTAATTGGGAACGCAGCACGGGCGCAGGGCTGGAACTATATATAGCCGAAGGTTTGGGACTGATTATAAACTATGAGAAACCACCCAAACACCGGGATATAAAGACGGCTATACTTACGGCTATGGGGGTTAGCTTCGCTTCCATTTCAGAAGACAGCCGTAACCGCTGGCACGTTTACGCCGGATGATTTACGCGCATCATTGCAAGAAACGCGGCGAGAATACCCAACGTATAGCGGAAGAAACCTTACACGACCAAAGTACGATATGTTATTACCTTCGGCGGTACGATAGCGAATATAAGTATAACAAGGAGTTTCGCGCAGCAGCCGAAAAGGTTGCTACCCTATTGAGTAAAAAGTTAAGTGTTCCAAAGGACGTATTAAAATAAGACGGTTCGTTAATATGAGATTTGCACTAAGAAATAAAAGCAAGCTAATAAAGGCTTTCGGGGAAGACTACTACAAGCTATTGATAAGCAGCTTAACAGCCTTCGCTAAAAGCAACCGGGAAATAGCCGCCTATACCATTGAAGGGTACACTTACGAATTTATAAACATTCCCAACGTTCAACCGAGCGCAGATAGTAATTTTCAATTTGCGATAGTAGGAAAGCAGTACGACGTACTACACGTAGCCTATTATAGCGCAATAGGATAAGAAAAACAGCATGGAGCAACTGACATTTGATTTCATAAAGGAAATAGTACCTATACCGGATTGTAGCTTTTGATGGACGTAACCGGGTTAGGAACCCCTATCGAGGTTGCAAACGAAATGGTAAGGGAAGCACGAGTTTGGCAAGAAAATAATCCGGGCAAAGACGTGATGGACGTTATAACCCCGGAATGGAAAGAATATATTAACCATAAAATTAAACATTTATGTTAGCAGTAACAGTAATAGGAAACATCGGCAACGATGCGGAAATTAAAGAGTTCAACGGGCAAAAGTTTATAGCTTTCAACGTTGCGAGTACAGAACGTTATAAAGACGGGCAGGGCAACCAGCACAGCCGTACAACGTGGGTTAGCTGCTTGAAACCCGGTGAAAGTTCCGTAGTAACTTATTTGAAGAAAGGAACGCAGGTATATGTACGTGGTAGCCTTTCCGTTAAAACATTCAATTCCGGGAACGGAGTACAAGCGGGCGTTAATTGCCTCGTGCGTGAACTTCAACTATTAGGCAGTAAGCAGGAAACACAAAACGAGCAACAACAGCCAGCTACTACCAGCACGCCGCCAACCTATACCCCGGCGGGAAGTGCGTCGCCGTTTCCACCGGAAAACGAAAAAGATGATCTTCCTTTTTAAAAACATTCAGCTAACAGAAAAATGAATAGAAAAGAAGAAATAAAAAGATTGCCTTTTGTCGTTTCAGCCTATAAGCAAATTTACCGTTCTGAAAGTTGTTGCGGGATTTGTAATTTGCCTTGGTCGGTTTGCGGTCATGAACATATAGACATTACCGATAAATACGGGGTGTTCTACGTTTGCCCATATTGCTGGGAAAACAACGATTTACAGACTATTTTAAAAGCGACGACACAAGGTTATTTAAGTCAGTTCCATTCATGCTCTACAGATGAAGATAAGGCGCATTTTCTTGAAGAACATAAGTTGGTTGATATATTGATGAAAACAGAACAGAAATATATATCAACCCATTCTGAAAAACAAGAAAAATAAAAAACTATACAAACTTTAAAAGTAGTAAGACAATGAAACCAAAAAAAATTTCAAGAAGCAAACGTAGTTTACGGCGAGGGACAACCCGAATACAAGCCATTACCAGCACATAAGACGAAAGAAGGGCAGGCTATTTTCTGTTTCGAATTGGACGAAGCAGAACGAAAAAAAATAGCCGAAACGGGCGAATTATGGGTAAGCCTTCTAACCTTCAACCAACCGTTGCAACCCATTTTTATAACTATAAACAAGTCGGATTTATTCATACAGCCCGACGCAACCCAACAGACCGATAATGAAAGCAGTAGTATTATTAAGTAAGAAGTTCTTCCCGGCACATTTCCGGGCAGGCGAAGCAACCGATTTTAAGACAAAGGTTCTTAACGGTCAAAAGCGGCACACATGCCGATGCAATTATGAGTATTGGAAGAAAAAAATAACCGCCTTGCAGGAAAAAAGCGGTACGTTATGCCTACGACAATGGGCGGACAAACCGTATAGAAGCCCGCAGGAAAGTATTTTAGAAGTTCCGGCTAACATGTGCATAGTTCAGCCTTTAATATTACGAAGGAACGGCTTAAACTTTACCGCAGAAGTTGAAGGACACCCGGTTAGGTTGGAAGATTTGGCACGTAACGACGGGCTGACACCTTCGGAGTTTGCAGCATGGTTTATCCCGGTATTCGATAAAGCGCAGGAAAACGCGCTAACCTTTGCTATTATTCAGTTTACAACATTCAGATATTAGCTTATGGCACAAGAAACAGACATAGGCAAAAGCTGGGAAGAAATCGTAAGAGCGTACGCAAAGGCAGAACGGGAATTAGGCGTAAAAGTGTATTGCGTACTTCGCATTTGCAAGAAAGTAAACGGCGAAGAAATTGTATTACACCGTTACGATATGCCCCGCGAAATTTTACAGCGTTGGCGGTGGGTTATAAATTGGCGTATGGCTAAATTAACGTGTGAAGACCCGCGAGCGCATCTCTATGAAACATTATCTTTTTACGATAAAACAAGCGGAGAAGCATACGGTTTAATTCCGATTTATCAAGACTAACCGCATTAAAGGGGCGGATAACTTTGCAAGAGAATAGGATAAAAGACTACATCGAAGCAAATAAAGATAATTTATTCTTTGACGAAACCAACGACCCACAGTTAGTTAAGGTTCGGAAAAAGCTGGAACGTGCGAGAAAGAACGTAGCCAATGCAGAAGCGAGATTAAGAACAAAGGTAGAACAAAAAATAGCAGGGAAATGAAAGTAAACGGTAACGGCTTGGTAGAGATATACGGCGAAAAGACCCAAGAACGCGGTTTTTTCTGCATGAAGTTGTTAGCCTTCTTAAATACAGAAGCAGAACCGGGAACGGAAGCCTATGCGGAACTTTGGGAACAACGATTTAACGAAGCCAAGTTAGGGGCTTGCGCCTATCGGGACAAATGCCCGATTTACGCAAGAACCGCGAAGAAGGGAATACAACAAAATTTATTTGCACAGCTATGACCCCAAAGGAGTTTTACGACAAAGTTGTAGAGATGCGGAAGGCACAAAAAGAGTACTTCCGTTTCCGCGCACCTTCCGCGCTAAGCAAATCGAAGCAATTAGAAGCCGAAATAGACGCGGAAATAAAGCGGGTAGAACAACTTCTAAGCGAGAAGGAAAAAGCCCGGCAAACTTCGCTTTTCGGGGCTTTTGACGAAGATTTATTAAACCGTAGTAGTAACGATTAAAGGCTATTCGATGAAAAGTTACCAATTTGAGGAAATAACATTCTGGCTTTCGCTTATTGCGTGCTTGTTGGCTAACGAAGCAAAAATAGATTGGCTTACAAGAATACTTGTAGTAGTCAGCATTGTAAATTTTGCCAGCGCAATAGTGACGGCTTGGATTGATGTAAAACGTAAAAATAAAAATTAGCATTATGGTTAATGTAGAGATTGACGCGCGTATATTGGAAGATAAGAAATTCAATACGCAGGTAGAAAACATTATAACAGAAACAAGAGAAGCCCGCAGAAATGTACAGATAGGCGGGGCACAGTTAAAATCTTCCCCGGTTATCCGGTTGATGGACGAAGGCAACCTTTCGCTTTCCTTCATCCTTTCAGAGTTCCCGAAGATAGCCAACAAGGAAAGCCGACTACCACGCGGGCAACGCGATGTAGTAGCGAACATTGTTTTTGAAGCCGCCCGACGGGTTGTTTTCCTTAACCAGCAGGAACGCGCCCGGAAAGCAGCGGAAAAGGCTAACGAAAAAGCGGCGGGAAATGACATTTGAGGAAATGAAGGCAATAGCCAACAAGACCACTACCCGAAAAAAGTCCAGGCACATAGAAAGCCAAATACAACAAAGTTGCGTTAAGTGGTTCCGTTTGCAGTTCCCGGAAATTGGATTACTACTTTTTGCAGTACCCAACGGCGGAGCGCGGAACAAACGGGAAGCCGGGATATTGAAGGGCGAAGGTGTTACCGCCGGGGTAGCCGACATGATACTGTTAAAACCTTCGGGCGGCTTTGCTTCCCTTTGTATTGAGTTCAAGACCGAAGAAAAAGGCAGTACACAGCGCGAAACACAAAAGCAATGGCAGAAGGCAGCGGAAGCCGCCGGAAACAAGTATGTTATTTGCCGTTCTTTCGATGATTTCAGAAAGGAAGTAATAAGTTACTTATTCCCGAAAAAGTAGGGAGCGTGAAGTTTTGGCGAAGTATTTTAGGGTTTAGCGTATCACTTTAATACGCTAAACCTTTTATTTTTGCAGCAAAACCAAAACGAGGGCAATAACGGGGATTGTTCGCCGGGTCGCGTTACCGCCGTTGTTGGTTTGTTTATTCAGGCTTTACAAAAGCATCATATAGCTGATAGCAACGGCTAAGAGCCGAAGCGGGGCGCGGCGTAAAAGACCACGCCCTTTTTTATTAAAAACGATTTGATATGGCAAAGATTAAAAAGACAAAAATAGAAGACCTTATACCGGACGACTTGAATTTCAACAAGGGTACGCAGTTCGGGCAAAGCATGATAGAAAAAAGCCTGCGCACATTCGGCGCGGGGCGTTCAATCCTGCTCGACAAAAACAACAAGATTATAGCAGGAAACAAAACTACCGAGGCTTTGCAAGTGCAGGCATGGAAGATGTTATTATAATAGAAACAACCGGAAACGAACTTGTAGCCGTAAAGCGCAACGATATAGACTTAGATACAAAGGAAGGGCGCGAACTTGCGTTAGCAGACAACGCGACAGCCGCCGCTAATCTTGATTGGGACGAAGAAGCCATAGCTAAGGCAAAAGAAGACTTCGGTATAGATAACGAAGCATGGGGCGTTCCGGTAGATTTTGGGGAAGACAGCGAAGGGGATGAAAATCCGGAAAAACAACTTAAACGCCTTAAAGACGACTTTATTTTGCCGCCGTTTTCTGTATTGAATACCCGTACCGCCGAATGGCAGGAACGCCGCCGGGCATGGCTGGAAATAGGCATAAAAAGCGACGAAGGTAGAAGCGAAGATTTGACTTTTGCAAAGACAGCGCAACCGCCAATATTTTACGATACCAAGAACGCATTACGCGAAACTTTAGGCAGAGAACCACAGACGGAAGAAGTGATAGCGGAAATGGAGCGTTTAGGGCTTAAAACAATGACTACTACAAGTATATTCGACCCGGTATTAACCGAACTTTCTTACCGTTGGTTCAACATTGAAGGCGGGCGGATATTAGACCCGTTCGCTGGGGGCAGCGTTCGCGGTATAGTAGCGGCAAAGTTGAACATGCCTTACGTCGGCAATGATTTAAGCGAAGCCCAAATTAGAGCCAACAAAGCAAACGCGGAAGAGGTGTTAGGCATAAGCTACCCATTCTTTCCCCAATGGACGGTAGGCGATAGTTCCCAGCTTGAAGACGTTCTTAGCACGAATGGGATAAGTGGCGATTTCGATATGATTTTCTCCTGCCCACCCTACGCGGATTTGGAAGTATATAGCAATGATCCGCGCGATATTTCAAACATGGACTATGCGCAATTCATTGAAGCGTACAAACGTATTATAAAACAATCCTGCTCCCGGTTGAAGAATAACCGTTTCGCGGTTTTTGTCGTCGGGGATATACGGGATAAGAAGGGCATTTACAGAAACTTTGTAAGCCACACAATAGAAGCGTTTACGGGGTGCGGTCTTCATTATTACAATTCCCTTATCCTTGTAAACCAAATAACCAGCCTTGCAATAAGGGTACGGCGGCAGTTTAACGGTACGCGCAAGGTAGGAAAGGTTCATCAAAACGTGTTAGTCTTCTGTAAAGGCAGCGTAGAAGAAACAATAGATAGTTTTGAAGAATTGCAGGTTAAAAAAGCGTTGGAAATATTCAACAAGAGCCGGGAAAATAGCAACCTGCATGATGATGTATTAGTATTCTACAAAGGCGACCCGAAAAACATTAAAGAAGATTTCGGGGAACTTCATATAAGCGACGAATTACCACAATAACAACGTAAGCCATGAACTCTAAAGAAGGTAACAATAATACGGCAAAGAAAGGCAGAAAGACCAAATACACGCCCAAAATAGTAGAGCGTATTTGTGAACTTGTAGCAAAGGACACTTACAGCGTCCCGGAACTTTGCCGCGCCGTTGGCATTGACGAAGCGACCTTCTACCGTTGGAAGAATGATAAAAGCGAGTTTTGCGAAGCATTAGAAAAGGCAGAAGATAAACGTTTAGCCTTCTTTGCCACAGAAGCAAAACGAAGCCTTTTAAAAAAGATACAAGGCTATACGGTGCAGGAAAAGCACATAGTAACCGTAGGAAGCGGAAAGTTCGATGTAAACGGGAAGGAAATACCGCGTATAAAGGAGCAAAAACAGTAGATAAGCATTTCCAGCCGGACACAGCGGCGATAATATTCACGCTTACCAAGCAGAACCGGAACGCTGGCGCAACCGACAAAACGCGGAAGTTACCGGGAAGGACGGCAAAGACCTTATACCGCCCGCCCGTACATTGACGAAAGAAGAAGCTAAAGAACTATTTAAAAAGTTGGATAGTGAGTGCTAAAGGGATAAGGGATATAGACGTAATACGTACCTTTGTTTTGCAGGGAACGTTAAACTTTACGCGGTACTTCTTCAAGATTAGGCAGAAGCGAAAGTTTGTTATAGGCAAACATCATAGGGAAATAGCTGCCGCGCTTGATAAAGTGCTTTGTGGGGAAATTACGCGCCTTATCATAAACATTGCGCCGCGATACGGAAAGACCGAATTAGCGGTTAAGAACTTCATAGCGGAAGGGTTGGCTATAAACCCGAAGGCTAAGTTTATTCATCTTTCCTATTCCGACGACTTAGCCCGCGACAACTCGCGCGGCGTGCAGGATATTATAAACGAACCGGAATACAGACGCATTTTTCCGGCTACTATACCGACTTCCACCAATACAAAGAAGTGGTACACGACCGAGGGCGGCGGCTTGTATGCCGTTTCTTCCGCTGGGCAGGTTACGGGCTTCGGCGCGGGGTTGGTTGATGAAGAAGAAAACGACGAATTGGCAAAAGAAGTTGAAGAACTTGATGGGTTGAACGCTGACGGCTTCGGCGGCGCAATTATTATAGACGACCCCATAAAGCCGGACGACGCACGTAGCGCACAAGTTCGCGAGAAAGTAAACAACAAGTTTGAAACAACGATACGAAACCGCGTAAACAGCCGAAAGACCCCCGATAATAATTATTATGCAAAGGTTGGACGAAGACGACCTTTGCGGTTATCTGCAACGCCTTGAACCGGACGAATGGACGGTATTAAGCCTCCGGTAATAGAAACGGGCGAAGACGGAAAAGAACACGCGTTATGGGAGTTCAAGCATACACTACAAGAACTCTATAACCTTCGCGAGAAGAACGTTTACGTTTTTGATACCCAGTATATGCAGAACCCGACACCATTAACCGGGCTTATGTACGAACGCGAATTTAAGACCTACGAGGTACAGCCCGTTACCCGGAAGCGAAAGGTAAAAGCCTACATAGATACGGCAGATACGGGCGCGGACTTTCTTTGCTGTATTATCTACCTCGAAACGGAAATAGGAAACTTCATCATTGACGTGTACTATACGCAGGCTGCAATGGAAACAACCGAACCGGAAACAGCGCGCAGGCTTACCAAGTATAAGGTAGAAGAAGCCATAATAGAAAGCAACAATGGCGGGCGCGGCTTCTCCCGGAACGTTGAAGCGCAATGCCGCATATTAGGCAACCGGGAAACTTCCTTTACGTGGTTCCACCAATCAGAAAACAAGGAAGTGCGCATATTCAACCACTCGGCGGAAGTGCAGAACCTTACTTACTTCCCGAAAGGTTGGGAACATCTTTTCCCACAGTTCTATAAAGCGATAACCCAATACAAGAAGACCGGAAAGAACGCACACGACGACGCGCCGGACGCATTGACGGGAACGATAGAGAAACGCGGAAGCCAACCCCAAAAACTTAATAGAATATTTCGATAACTTAAATATTTACAGCTATGACAATAGAAGAACTATTACAAAGCGAAGACATTAGCAAAGTCGTTAGTGAATTGAGAAACGGACGTTTGAGTGTAGAACCGAACACAAAGGAACACGCCGCGCAGTACGACCCGAAGCTGCACGATATAAATGACACGCAAAAGCGACCGGACAAACTTGTAGTAATTGATAAGGACAGCGACGAATACGGCGAAGTCAAAAACGTGAACCCGAACGTAGAACAGACTACGGAACAAGGGTTCAGAATAGAACCCGTAGCGCGTATAGCATTAGCTATTCAAAAGTTGATAGTAAAACGCGCCGTAGCTTTCACATTCGGCAACCCGGTTACTTATGGAAGTAACCCGGAAGGGGAAGACGAAAAAGCTCTTTTGAAGGCTATAAACCGAGCCTTCCACGACGTTAAGGAAAAGACACTTAACAGACGGATAGCGCGAAGCCTTTACAGCATGACAGAAGTAGCCGAACTTTGGTATCCGGTAGAAGTGCCTGAACACGAAACCTACGGCTTCAAAACTACGAAAAAATTTAAGGTAGCCATATTCAGCCCGATGTTTGGCGATAGGCTTTACCCCTACTTTGACGACACGCGCGATATGGTTGCGTTTAGTCGCCAATTTACGCGCAAAGACCGGGATATGATTACACGTACCTACTTTGAAACCTATACGAAAGACAAACATTATTTATGGTGTTGCGACGGTTTGGACGGGGAAGTAGCGGGTAAAAATTGGACTCTGGTAGAAGGCTTCCCGAAAGAATTAACAATAGGAAAGATACCCGTTATTTATGCCTGCCAGCCACAAGTAGAATGGGAAGACGTCAAAGCCTTATAGACCGATTGGAAAAGCTGCTTTCCAACTTCGCCGACACGAACGACTACCACGCCAGCCCTAAGATTTTCGTACAAGGAAAGGTTATAGGATTTGCCCGGAAAGGGGAAGCCGGGGCTATCATTGAAGGGGAAAACGGGGCTACCGCGCAATATTTGGCATGGCAAAACGCGCCCGAAAGTGTTAAGCTGGAAATAGAAACGCTCCTGCGCATGATTTACACCATTACGCAAACGCCCGACATTTCGTTTGATACCGTCAAAGGAATAGGTGCTATTTCCGGCGTAGCTTACAACTCCTTTTCATGGACGCACATTTAAAGGTGCAGGATAAAAGCGAAATATTTTCAGACTATTTGCAGCGAAGGGTAAACGTACTAAAAGCCTTCTTCAAACAAGCGCATTTGGAATGGTCTAAGGCTTGCGACAATCTAATAATAGAACCCGAAATAGTACCTTACATCATCGAAGACGAACTTAGTAAGATAAACATTCTTACATCAGCAAACGGAAACAAGCAGATTGCAAGCCGACGCGCCACTATTCAGCGTTTGGGATGGGCGGATAACGTGGACGAAGAAGAAAAGGCTATAATTAACGAAGAAGATCGGGAAAATAGCTATTATCAGAACGAACCGACTATTTAGCTTTAACTACGTATTAAAATAATACGCTTTTCTTTGATTTGTGCGCGTTTCTACCTTTCGGACATACAACTAACGCAAAAGGAAAGAAACGCGCTTAAAACGCGATTTTTCAAGAAAAATAACTATGGCAAAAG
>ENA-OQDM01001342-OQDM01001342.1-human-gut-metagenome-genome-assembly--contig:-NODE-1342-length-9992-cov-1.136746_pt1 | contig 9992 bp, 14 predicted proteins | sample MGYA00242772_ERZ504605 | MGnify/ENA primary metagenome ERZ504605 (study PRJEB26092, sample SAMD00036348) | human gut metagenome | host: Homo sapiens | study: EMG produced TPA metagenomics assembly of... | reverse complement strand
GTGAGATAGATGGTACCGGCGGCGTTCGACCCCCCACCGACACAAGCCATCAGGTAATCCGGGTAATCGCGTCCTTCTTTTTCCAAGAGCTGTTCCTTGATTTCACGGCTGATGACGCTTTGCAAGCGGGCCACCATGTCGGGATAGGGGTGTGGGCCTACGGTGGAACCGATGATGTAGAAGGTGTCTTGTGGGTGACAGCACCAGTCGCGGATGGCCTCATTCGTGGCATCTTTCAATGTCTTGTTTCCACTTTCTACCGGATAAACCTCGGCACCCAACATCTTCATGCGTTCTACGTTGACGTGTTGCCTTGCCACGTCCGTCGCTCCCATGTAGACTCGGCAGGGCATGTTCATCAGGGCACAGACCGTAGCGGTGGCCACACCGTGTTGCCCGGCACCGGTCTCGGCAATGATACGCGTTTTGCCCATTTTCCGTGCCAAAAGGATTTGTCCGATGGCATTATTGATTTTGTGAGCGCCGGTGTTGGTTGAGGTCTTCCCGTTTCAGTAGAGTTTACAACCGTATTTTTCACTCAGTCTCCGTGCATGGTAGAGAGGTGAGGGGCGACCTACATAATCTTTCAGCAGCGCATGGTACTCTTTGCGGAATGCATCGCTCTCAAGGATGGGAAGATATGCCTTACGCAAATCTTCTACGGTTTTATACAGAATCTCGGGGACGTATGCACCGCCGAAATCGCCGTAATAGCCTTCTTCATTTACATGATAAGTTTTCATCTTCATTTGTATTTTGGTTCGTTTGTTTGTTCTTGGGGAAAAGGGTATAAAAAAGAGACCTGCCGTAAGTACGACAGGCCTCCATGTTTCTTTTAGGGTAAATGTAGATAATACATATAAGGCTTGCTCCTCACGACTTTTCCGGTCTTGAGTTGCGCCACCACCAATATGTATTTTTATTTGAGAACATTATTGCTTTAGTCTTTTAATTTCTTGTTTTCGCTTGCAAATATATGTAGAATCCCTGAACTGGCAAATAAAATCACAGTTTTTTTCGTTTAGAGATAGGAAATAGTTGGAACGGGATACGTTGACAGCATTGCTTTTTATCGGGAGACATTCCAAGCAGACTGATAATTTTGCAGATGGGAACGGTTATTCCTCCACCGTGAAATCGTATGCTTTGACATCTCCGTATTGGTTGACGGGCTTTTGAGAAAGATCCACCAATATGTATTCTCCGGGGAAGAGCGGTGTGAGCGGTGTCACGGCAAAGCCTAATCCCGGAAGGTTCTCAATGTTGAAAAGCCCTAATTCCACACGGTATAGTCGCAGTCTTTAAATTCAGAGGCCGGCAAATAGCGGAAGCCTCGTCTTTCTTTCAGTCGAATCAAGGCGTAGTCGTTCAAATCTTGCATTTTGGGGTAAATGGCAAATTTAGGTTGGCGACCGGTGGTTTGCCTTGCCTGCGCCCCCGAGAAGTATCTTTTTATTTTTCGCCCTACATTGATGCCCTGTATGTCCCAACCTTTCTTAAGTTCGGTCTGGCTGGTTAGGGCGTTCATCGGGAAAATGGAGTCTCCTACGAATATGAATACCGTGGGGTCGGGTTGTTTCATTTGTGCTTGTACTTGCAAGAACAATCCGAGAAACAGGAAGAATGTGGCTATTCTCATTTTACGATCATGTTTAATTTATATGCAAAGGTAGGGATATAATAAAAGAAACGGTGAGAAAGTTATTTATTTTCTTTGAATATATCCGAAAAAGTATTAATTTTGTTTTGACTCAGCCTGTCCATGAGGGACTGGCGGGCATTTTATGGGAAAAGGGCGTTTACGGACGTAATCTTTAGGTCTCAAATCTCGCAAATTTGAATCCATCCTGAAAGATTAGGCAACGGGAAACGTCCACGTTGGCCGTATTGTATTCACTCGGGGAAAGTTCCCCCGGTTTATATGATATGTCATGGCGTGGGCTGGCTGCGTTGCTATCCTGAGGGATGGGGGCAATGCGAGAGCCTGAGACCATGGGATAGGCGAAAGTACCTCCCTGCGCCTTTTTCATGTTCAACCTTCTAAAAAGAGAAAAGAATATGTCCGTTTGGGGAGAACGGAAATCTAAGTGGTATGAAAACAAAAAGACAAAGAATTGGGCTTGGGGCGTACTTGACGGCCTGTATGGTCGTGCTGCTCTGTGTGGCGTGCGGAGGAGGCGATAAAAAGGCGATGGACTGCATTCCGGTGAAGTCGGGTGAGAAGTGGGGATACGTGGACAGCGAAGGGAAGTGGCTCATCAACCCGCAGTTTGAAAGTGCGGATGCGTTCCACGAAGGTTGGGCAGTCGTTCAACGTGAAAACGGGGAATATGGTTTTACGGATGCTGATGGTAAAATCATGAACGATGCGTGGTACAAGGGGGCTACCCGTTTTTCTGACGGGAAAGCGTGGGTCGTAGCCGAGAACACGGCTCCTGTATTGATAGACACGAAGGGAAACAAGCTTTCCGAAGTAAGAGAAGCGTTGCGCGTGTATTCCTATACGGAAGGCTTGGCCATGGCTTCGGTGAAAGACGAGAAGACGGGGCATACGCTTTACGGTTATCTCGACGGCAAAGGAAAATGGGCCATAAAGCCGCAGTTTGAGAGTGTGGGCGCGTTTTCGGAAGGCAGGGCGGCCGTGGCGCGGACGAACGAGAGAAAAATAGGATGGAACACGGATACATCGACAAAAGCGGTGCGTTGGTGATTCCTTACCAGTTTGCATACGCAAGGCACTTCGAGAAGAATGGCAAGGCCGTGGTCTCCATCAACGGGGACAACGGATGGGTGGACGGAGTGATAGACCGGGACGGACATTATCTCATCACGCCGCAATTCGGCAGCCTGATGCCGGACGGGGATGAACTGACGTGCAGCTTTTCCGGGACGGACCTCTACGGGCGTTGCGACCAGGATGGTAAAGTCATAGTGAATCCCCAGTTTAAAAACCTCACCCTTTTCTTTGACGGGAAACTGGCTCCGGCATCATTGGACGGAGAGAAAGTCGGTTACGTGGACAGGACCGGGCACTTTGTCATCAATCCGCAGTTCGACTATGCCAGTCCATTTGCCGGTGGGACAGCCATCGTGCGAGTGGGCGACAAATTCGGGTTCATAGATACGGATGGCAAGTACAAGGCGAACCCGCAATTCGACGGAGTAGACCCTTCCGTGATAGAGGTTTATTACGGCATTCCGGGGGTAGACCATGTGGAGAGCGATTTCTTCGACGCGTCCTACATCGCGGGCAAACTCAAAGATGCGGTGAAGGACGGCGGCATGAACGGTTACACGCTCGGCATGACGGTGGGCGACATTATGACGAAGGCCGGGCTGGACGAAGATAGGGTCAGCCGTAGCGAATCCGGCACGACCCGGCTGTTTTATGATCCTTCGTGGCTTGCTGCGGCAAGTTTACGACTGGAGATGAAGGGCGATTTCTTCGATTCCGTCTCTGACGGATGGTGGGGATATGTGAAGGTGATAGACAAGAAACGGCGTCCCACGAGTTTTGTGTGTACGGTAGCCATCAGCGACTATGGGAAGAAAAACAAGCAGCCCTTGCTGTTCGAGGCCGTCAAAAAAGTTTTCGGTGCGGAAGGGAAAAATAAGGTAACCCGGGATGGTTACACCTATGAATTGAGTTCGGACAATGAAGGTATTCACATTATAATTAGGAAATGACCATGAAAACTTTGAGAATAAGGACAAGGCTGTGCCTGACGCTTTTGATGTGCATGCTGTTCGTGGGAAAGAGCGTGGCACAGGAAGAAGGAGAGAACCTCCCCATGTCGTTCGTCTATCCGGAAGCTTATTCCGAATTGATAGGATATGACACGAAAAACTTCGACTTGAATATGGGACTCGCAGATTGCCTTTTGAAGAACTATGAGGACGCTGTACCCAAACTCCAGCGGGCTGCCAAGCAAGGCGAAGGCTTGGCCATGGCCGTGCTTGGCGACTTGTACGCCCACGGGCGCGGCGTGAAAGCCGACCGCCGGATAGCCATGAACATGTTCGCCAAGGGCATACAGGCCAAGTGTCCGTTGGCACACTGCTATCGCGGCGAAATGTACCAAAGGGAAGGAAAGGGAGAAGAAGCGATGGCCGAATACCAGAAAGCCTTCCAAATGGATTCCGATTGCATGTATGCTCTATGGCTGACAACGGTTTATCATTGGAAATCGGGACAATATGAAATGTCGGTGTACGGGATGGACTTGATTTACGATAACGGTTGTGGATGCTATGGCAGGTACATTGGGCATGATATACGCCGAGGGTAAAGTGGTGCCGGTGGATTACGGCAAGGCTTTCGATTACCTTACGAAGGATGAGGCCAAGTATATCGACTCCGAACTGCTGACGCTTGCCGAACTGTATTATTACGGGCGGGGTACAGGTGAAGACAAAGTGAAGAAGATGCAGAGGAGTAGCAAATACAATACCTATTATTATAAGGATGGGGAAAGCGGACGTGCAAGCATCACCGATGCCCTCATTATCTTGGATCGCCTTGTGGCCAAGGGCTACGAGCCTGCCAAAGATTTGTATCACACGGTCAAAGCCGAATATGACGAGCGGGAGCGGTTGTCGAATGTGATAGAACCGCCGATGTTGACCGACGAGGGCAAGCGTTATCTTCAACGGAATCCGCGTCCCCGCCGACCGGCCATTGCCACGGCGGGCTATGGTGAAATCATCGTGACAGCGAGGATTTCGTCTTCGGGACAGGTGACGAATGTAAGTTTGAAGAAGCGTGTCCTCCAACATCTGGATGAGGTCGCCCTTGCGTTTGTGCGTAGAATGCCGCCCATGAAGCCCGGCACGAAAGGCGGTTTTGCCACGGACATGAACGTGAACATCGGTATCACTTTCTTCCCCTCTTATTCGGTGAGCATGAAAGGCTATTCGTTGGTACGGTAGATTTATAAGTGGGGACTTTAATGTGTGTTGGCGTAACCAAGCGAAAATATTCGGTTAGTTTCTTCGGTTCTAACCGAATATTTTCCATTGGAAGCGCATTTTTTTCCCGGAAAGCAGTCTGCCGTATGATAAATCTCTGTAACTTTAACCTTTGGGAGCGTGGCCGTGATGGTTTGAATCCTTGTCGGCGCGATGGGGTTGGCACGTTTGCCACAATGTTTCCTTTATTCGAATAAACAAATTTATGTGGAGCTGATGTGAGATATGAAGACGAAAATATTTTTGGGGATGCTTCTTGTTGGTGTCGTCCCGCTTCGGGCGCAAGATTATTATGTGGTTACGAAAGAGAATATCGATGTGTACCAATATCCGGCTGCGGGTGAGGTGGTCGGGAAGGTTGGTACCATGAATAGTTTCACGGCATGGGAGGCAGGTGACGGATGGATGGAGTTTAAGACCCCGGTTGTCTCGGGGTGCGTGCCTGCAAAGCATTTACGGAAAACGGTGCAAGGGGAATTTTCACGTGCCATGTTGGGCGATTATATCGGTAAGGCACCGGCTCCTGTGTCTTATTCCACGGCCACGCTGTCCGAAAAGGAGGGAATATGTGGTATTGCAACTTACTGATTTTGTCGAGCCGGACAGCCAAGGCGGCCAAGGCAGTCAGGCGAGTTATGTGTATGTCGGCGTGCCCCGTAACAATGGTGTCACGTTCACGCACAGCCTTTATCCATACGTCAGCAATGAATCTCTGGCTTTACAGGTGGAAGGAAGCCGTCCGTTGAGGGAGCCGTACGAGTTTGTGGTGGCCGAGGAGGCGTGCTGCGTGCTTACGACCGCCTGCTTGAGGTGCAGCAAAGTCTGCACCGTGAGGATGTGCCTGTGGCCGAGCGGAATCTTTTCCAACTCCGGGGGAATGTCAAGGAAGTGGGATATGTGCGTGCATATAGGGAGGATTTCCTGAAAACCATGGACAAAGACACAAATGGTTCCCATCCGTTGCGCAATATGTTCAAGTCATTGTCTTTCTCGCCGGACGGTAATCTGGCTGTTTATGAGAATTACGACGGGAACATGAAACTCATAGAGAAATACATATTTGCCTCGGACGGTAGCGATGTCTTGGCGGAAGGTGAACGGAATGGACAGCCTTTCCGTGCTGCCTACACACGTAAGGAGGGGAATTTCGGCATCACTTACCGGGGAAGCTATGAGGACGGAGAAAGCGGACACGGCTTTATAGAGTGTGATTATGCCTTGAACATGAACGGCGTTCCCTTCAATATTACCCATAGCCGGAACGCACCTCCTTTCGTGGATTTCGGGGATGGCGAAAGGTATGACATAACCTATCGTTACAGGCAAGACGGATCGCTTCCTTCGGCCATGAGTTTCAGGTTCGGTTACGGTGGTAAAAGTTTGGGAATACAAGGACGCGGAAATCAAGGAAGTGAAAACCGACAGTTGCGGCAACTGGACGGAACGCGTGGTGTTTGTCAACGGTGTGCTCTTTTTCAAAGAAAAGCAAACCATTACGTATTACTGACCATCCGTTCCGTTTTCTCCTTTTTCCAGAAACTTAATAAAGTGTGATGTTTCCCCCGTCCGAACCGGCATATTTCTTTAACAACTCCTGCATGTACTCTGCACAGGCCAGCACTTGTTCGCGGTTGCCGTCGTATCCGTTGACCAATGCCAACAGGTGGGTGGTGGACAGGGTGAGTTTCGTGCGTTCATGGTCGCTCGTGGGGGGTGCCGATTCCGCCTTGGTTGTCGCGGTAAACCGGCAGACCGGCGATGTTCAACGGGCCTCTCCCGATGCCTTCGTAAGCTTCCCCTTCGCGCCCGAGTGCCCAAAACAAGCGTGTCGCCGACTATTTTCCCGGCATCGAATCCGCCCGATGGAGTAACCGTAGGCAATGGAAGCCAGATTGATTAAATCCACAACCGTGTCTATTTGGTATAAGTCCAATCCCCGCAGCATGCGGCGCATCAAAGCTTCTGACGAAGGGCGGTAACGGCTTGGGTCTTTTCCACAACGTTTATAAACGGCTCGGGTGGCTTGTATAGGAGGCATTTCCTTGATGGATTCCGTGGTGTATTTCCTGCAATAATCGGTTTGGAACGCCTTGATTTCCTCCCATAGCGGGGCGGAGTAGGGCGTATTGATGATATGTGCTTCCAAGGCTGCACCTACAAACTCCGGACATACCGTCCGGATATCTTCCGAAACTAAAATATTCATCATCTGTTTGTCTTTTTGATATACAGGATTTTACTCGGGCAAGATTGTCGCCGGAGCTTTTTTGCCGAGGATGGAAGAATAACCGAATGCCGGTTTGCGAGGCAGGCGGAGGGAAGCCGGACTCTCCGGAGTTTCCGGTTCTTCGGGTTTGCTGACGTTTTCCGCATCCGACGGTACGCCGCCGGCCATCCATTGCAGTGCGTTTTTCAGGAGAAGCTCGTTCGGATCACCCAATTCATACCATGGATAATAGTTGAGTTCGGATATGATATACTCAGGAGTGAAGCCGTTGGCGTAGTCCGACTGCCCTTCTTTGTTGAGCACGGTGGAGGTTACCGGATACATGACGAAGCCGTATGGACTGTCGATACGCGTCATCGCCACATTTTTACCCAAGGTTTTTGTGCCCAAAAGGTTGACTGTCATGTAAGGGCGCAGGCAGTTCACCATCATTTCCGATGCCGAAGCGGTGTACAATCCTGAGATGATGAAAAGCCGGTTCAGGTTCAGATTATAATTCGCGTATTCCGTGAGAAAGTTCAGGCTGTAGTTCGAGTCTTGCCGTTTGTCGTTGAATTCAAAACGGGCAAATTCCTGTCCTAGACTGCCGGCAGGAGCCAACAAAGAGGCCAAAAGTTGTGCGCAAGTCACCTGTCCGCCTTGGTTGTACCGCAGGTCTAGGATAAAATCTGTCACTCCTTGTTGTTTGAACCATTGGAATATTTGCAGCATTTGTTCCAGATAGGATGCGTCGCCGTCGTTTATGCCTGCCTTGAATTCATTATATACCAAATAACCGGTTTTCCTTCCGTCCTGCTCGATGACCTTGTAAAGGAAGAGGGGATTGTTCTCCATGTGGACGGCAGCCGGAAGTGTAAGTTCTGTCGCTTCATCGTCCCAAACCAAGTCGCCGGCCTCTTCGTCGGCCGAAAGGGTGGAAACCGTGAGTACCGTTCCATTCCCGTTTTCCAGAAGGCCGGTATTTTTACTGCTGACATTGTTTCCGTTGCTTCTGTGATAAGTCGCCCCGTTGCAGTCCGATTGCGGCAGCCGGGGATTGGGGTAACACTTGCAACACGCGTGCCACTTGTCTGGAACTTCCCGTCGGGTCATCGGTCAATACGAAATCGAAACCGTAAGTTACGGTTTGAATGGCGTTGCGGAACTTTACCTCCGCGCCAGCATCCGTTTCCGTGGGTACTTCTATATAAGAATATTTGTCCTGCGAAGCCAGAAGCTTCGGGAAAACTCTTCGGCGGGAGAGAAGTAATCTTCCGTTTCCAGTTGGGGGATTTCCCGGTAGTAAAGGTATATCTCCCGCATTTGCGCTTCAATCCAATTATCCACTTCCGTCTTGGCCAGAAACTCATACGTACGGTCTTCGCCGCACGAAAGAAATGCGAAAGCCATGACAGCCCATACGGGGATAAAATAAAAACTTCTTTTCATATTATGGGTCGATTTGGTTGCAAAAATAGGAGATTCCCGGCATATAACCATTAGGAAAGCCGTTTTATTTCTGTTTTGCTTCCGTTTGCAGTGGTCAGAAACGCCAGTACAACTGGATTTCTCCGGTGTTGTAATGTTGGTCTCCGGCGTATGTTTTGTCTTCCACGAAACCGTAAAGGGCCTGTATCTTCAGGTTTTTATAGAAATAGTAGTTTACGGCCACGTTGTAGATGCTTTTCCGGCTTGCATTGTCTTTCCGGTCACGATATACATCCCATTTGCCGTATATTTTGCATCTTGAGGTGACGGGGGCTCCCACTGTGGCATACCAGCCGTCCGCCTTGTCCTTTCCGCTGACGCTCGTTGTCCCGTCGTCAGCCACGCGGTAGTCCGAAATCTTGTGTCCCTGGCTGGTTACGTATTCTCCGCGCACGGTCCAGCGCGATTCGTATTTCACGCCGAAAGCCATACGGTTACGGTCTACGGTGATTTTCTTGCCGTTGGCATCCTTGCTGTATTCCCCGGCCCATCCGAAAGCACCGATGCACAAGTCCTTTACGGGCGAGAGCCAAAGTCCACCGATGAGGTCTTTGTTGTCATTACGGTCAGCGTGGTTCACCCCTTGCCCATTGTACACTCCTAATTGGTAATGCAGCCAGTTGTGACCGTCGTCGGGAGATTTGAACAAATCGCCTTGCACTTGAAGCCCCAAGTCGCGTCCGTTGCAGGAATGTTCCCCTACGCGGTCGTTCATGCCTGCCAGCATCGTCGTAGCCTGGGAGTATGCCCCGAAACCTATATCCCAAGGATTCATGGGGTTTTCGAAAGTGAAGCCACGTTTGAACTGTCCGAACTTTACTTTGACGAAAGAGTATCTTTCCCATTCCGCCCAAGCGTCCAATACGCGAGGCCCTTTCTCCGCACTGCTTCCGGATACGCCGTTCATTTCCATTTGAAGCCCATATCTGAAATCCCATACTTTGCCGTTGACGTATGCCCGGATGAGGCGGATGTCGAAGGTGGAATGCGATTCGTTTTTATTGTCCAAATCCTGGTCGTTGAATGCAGCCTTACCGATGACGTAGCCGCCGAATGTCGTGTTTTGCTTGATATCATGCCACCATTTGCCTTTATTTTCCTCGGCATGGCTTGCCCATGCCATCCAGGCACCGGCTATAAAAAGAAATACCTTTTTCATCGTACGTTTTATTTTCCGGCTGCAAAGTTAACTCAAAAATACTTATAATATTCCGGGACAACAGCTTTTTTCGTCCCCTTCCTGAAACCTGCCGGATTTTGTGCGCCAAACGAAAAATCAATCTCAGCCAAACGATTTTTCATTCGGCTGACGATTGATTTTTCGTTTGTG
>ENA-OQDM01001341-OQDM01001341.1-human-gut-metagenome-genome-assembly--contig:-NODE-1341-length-10014-cov-1.122181_pt1 | contig 10014 bp, 8 predicted proteins | sample MGYA00242772_ERZ504605 | MGnify/ENA primary metagenome ERZ504605 (study PRJEB26092, sample SAMD00036348) | human gut metagenome | host: Homo sapiens | study: EMG produced TPA metagenomics assembly of... | reverse complement strand
CTTCAGTCTAGGCATGTCGAACGAGCAGGCGGCCTATAAGCAAGACAAGAGTTCGAAGTACAGCGCGGACGTGGCCTACCGTACCTATAATTACCGTAGTAATATCGATGTGGATTTGACCAAGACGACTACGGTGTATTTGGGTACTGAGGGTTATCTTTCGCAGAAAGCAGAACCGGGGAATGTATCTACGGATGCACTTTGGTCGGCTCAAAAAGATTTAACTCCTTTAACCATTCCTTTGCAATACTCTACGGGGCAGCTTCCGGCTTGGGGAGCCAATAACCAGTATTCTCCCTACGTTATGCTGAATCATACCGGTACGGCGAAGTGGCGTCGTTTTACCAACAAGGTGACGTTGGCCGTAACACAAGACCTTTCAGCTATTACAAAGGGACTGAAGGTCAGGGCGCAGTTGGCATACGATACGGAGCAGTACCTGAAAGAGGTTCGTAAGGTTGTGCCCGAAATGTATTATGCCAGCGGGCGTACGATTGATGGAACATTGATCATGCGCAAGGTGATAGATTCCCAAACCGCGTCTTATAGTAAAGAAGAGAACCAATATTATAAATTACATTTTGAGACCACGATGAATTATGATCGGCTTTTCGGAAAGGATCACCGTGTTGGGGGATTACTCTATTATTATATGAGCGACTATCATAACACTTGGTGCGATTCCGACGGTTTCAACTGCACCAACAGCATGCACAACATTCCTAAGCGTTATCAGGGTTTGTCCGGACGGGTCACTTATGGTTTCCGGGACACGTACTTGCTTGATTTGAATTTCGGTTATACCGGTTCTGAGAATTTCCAGAAAGGTCGTCGTTTCGGTTTCTTCCCTTCCGTGGCTTTGGGGTGGATTCCCACCAACTATGAGTTTATCCGCGACCACTTGCCTTGGTTGGATTATTTCAAGATACGCGGTTCGTGGGGTCAGGTCGGCAACGACCAGATAACCAACAAGCGTTTCCCTTACCTGACGCTTATGAACGAGAATGCTTCAGCGGGGTGGAACGGTTCCAAAGGTGTGACGGAGTCTTCTATCGGTGCTGATAACCTTCAATGGGAAAAGGCTACCAAGTTGGACCTCGGTATCGATGCGAAGCTCTTCGGGCAGCGGGTGGACTTTACGGTCGATTTCTTCCGCGACCGTCGTGACGACATCTTCCAGCAGCGCACGATGGTGCCCGACTACGTGGGATTGGTGGAACAGCCGTACGGTAATGTGGGTAGTATGGTGAGCTTCGGTGCGGACGGAAATATTTCCTATACTCAGAACTTCGGGCGTGATTTCACGCTGACGCTCCGTGGAAACTTCACTTATACGGCCAATATGGTGAAGACTTGGGAAGAAGCCTTCCAGAAATATGCCTATCAAGAAAGGGCAGGGAAACCTTATAATTATTATGTAGGTTATATCGCGTTAGGATTGTTCCGCGACGAAGACGATGTGAAGTACAGTCCTGATCAAAGTAGTATTGCCGGACGAGAGGTACTGCCCGGAGACATCAAGTACAAAGATGTGAACGGTGATGGGGTAATTACTTCGGACGATCAAGTCCCGCTTTCTTATCAAGCTAATTATCCGCGTTTGATGTATGGCTTCGGTGCGGAGTTTCGTTGGAAGAACCTGACACTCGGCGTGTTGTTTAAAGGTACGGGCAATGTGGAAAACTATTATGTGAACCCGGGGAACGGCGGTTCCGGATATTTGCCTTTTGCCATGGGGGTGACTGGCAACGTGCTGTCTATCACCACGGATCAGAGCAACCGTTGGACGCCACGTGAGATTTCCGGGACGGCTGCTACAGAGAATCCCAATGCCAGATTTCCTCGCTTGTCATACGGGAATGACCACAACAGTTTACCACAATCCACATTCTGGAAGACAAACGCCCGTTATTTGCGTTTGCAGGAAATCAACTTGAACTATCATTTAGGGGCGGGAAACATATTGAAAGCAGTTGGCGTTTCTTCGCTCGACCTCCAGTTCGTGGCTTCTAACGTATACGTATGGAGTCCCTTTAAGCTTTGGGATCCGGAGTTAGCGTCTTCCAATGGTGGGGCTTATCCGATTCCGGCACGCTATGCTTTCCAAATGTATATTAACTTCTAAACAGAATGCAATGAAAATGAAATTCAATCATATATTGGCAGGAAGCGTATTCCTGACAGTCATGGGTATGACGTTCTCGTGTGATTACTTGGATGTGGATGAATATTTCGATGATACGTTGAAATACGATTCCGTGTTTAGTAACAAACGTTATTTCGAGGCTTATTTATGGGGCGCGGCCGCCCAGTTGCCTGACGAGAGTAAGATTTTCGGTCATGAGTATGCCCCGGGCATTACGGCCGGAGATGACATTTTTACCGTGATGAGTACGGACATATTCCGGGGTTCTGCCTTCACTTTGGGGTATGTCACGCCCGATGATTTACGGGGGATGAACATCTGGAGCGACATGTACAAGATTATCCGCAAAGCCAATATCATGCTGTCACGGATGGACGAATGTCAGGACATGACCACGGCCGACCGTCGCAATTATACGGGTTACATCCATTTCCTGCGTGGCTATGCTTATTACCATATCCTGATGAACTGCGGTCCGGCTATATTGGTGGGCGACCAGGTGTATGAGAGCAATCTGGACGGGATAGCGTACAATAATTATCGGGCCACGTATGACGAGACGGTGGAATACATCTGTTCGGAGTTGGAGACGGCTGCGGCTTATTTGCCCGTGCGGAGTTCCATTGCCCAGTTCGAGCGTCCTACACGTGGGGCGGCATATGCTTTGATAGCCCGTTTGCGTTTGCATGCGGCTTCACCCCTGTTCAATGGCTCTGTCGCCACACGCCAATATTTCGGCAAATGGCAGCGTAGTTACGACGGGGTGAATTATGTGAACCTGAATTATGACGAGCGTAAATATGCTTTGGCCGCCGCAGCTTGCAAGCGTGTGATGGATATGCAAGCTTACGAGCTTTTTACCGTGAAGGAGGACCAGAATACGCCCGAACTTCCGTCCGGTGTACCGGATGCAGATTTCCCGAATGGAGCCGGAGGCATCGACCCGTTTAAGTCTTATTCCTATATGTTTACGGGGGATGAACCCTTTAAGAACAACAGCGAGGTGATTTGGGGACGTATTTCCGGAGAAGTCTCCAATTACACGCAGCAGTCGTTTCCCGACTACATGGGTGGTTACAATGGTATGGGTTTGACCCAGAAGATGATTGACGCTTACCGTATGGATGACGGACGTACGATAGAAGAGGCGCGTGCGGACGGCGATTATAAAGAAGGCCCCAACGATTTTACCGAGGACCGAAAGATTTCTCGGGTTATCATCTCAATGGTGGCATCTGGCAGATGTATGCCAACCGTGAAATGCGTTTTTACGCTTGCGTGGGGTTCAGCGGATGCTTTTGGCCGGCTTTGTCTTCTACACAGAACGATATACGGAACCAAACGGTAGAGTATAGCTTGGACGGGAATGCCAACAAATATGCAGCCATCAACCAGAGTCTGAACTATACTCCCACCGGATACGTGATAAAGAAGTATATCTCTTCGTACGACGCGTGGAAAGGGGACGGTAACGAACGTTATGAGAAGGGGTTCCCCATCATCCGTTATGCTGAAATCCTGCTCTCGTATGCGGAGGCGTTGAACGAGCTGACGGCATCCCATTCCGTCACTTTGCCTTCGGGTGAGACTTACATGCTTCGCGCGATGTCAACGAGATAGCCTCGGCGTTCAACCAGGTTCGCTACCGTGCCGGGCTTCCGGGTCTGAAGGCCGCTGAACTGAACGACCGCGACGAGCTTTTCGAGCAAATCAAGCGTGAGCGCATGGTGGAGTTCCTGGGCGAAGGCCGCCGGTTCTACGACGTGCGCCGTTGGGGCATTTATGAAGACGAGGATTCCGAGCCGATTATGGGTTTGAACATAGAGGCCAACAAGAACGGCGGATTCTACCAACGCACGGTCGTGAACGAGAGGAACTACCGGGACCGCGTGGTGGACAAGCGGCTCTTGTTCCTGCCCATCAGCAAGTCAGAGTTGCGTAAAGTCCCCTTGCTGGACCAGAATCCCGGTTACAGCGATTAGTATTTACAAACCTTAAAAACAGATGAACCAGATGAAAACGATAATTAAGAAAGCCGGTATGTTCTATATGGCCTTATCTTTCGGTCTGACCTCCTGCGAGACATTCGATTTCGGTCAGGAAATGGGTCAGAAAGTGATTTGCATCATCAGCGACGACGACCTTGTGTTTACGGGCATGCACGATTTGAACGAACCGGAGAGCACGGGATATATATCCGTCAATTGCGGCGGCTCGCTCCATATCGACCGTGACGTGGAGGTGTGTATGGAATATTCCCCGGAGGTGCTGGCACAGTACAACAAGTCGAAGTATGACATAGATGAAGAGAAGTATGCGAAAGAACTGGATTCCCGTTACTACACGATTCCCGAGATGCGGGTGACGCTGAAGGCTTCGAGTGCGGACACCTATGACACGATGCCCATCCGTGTCCGTCCGGAAGGTCTTTCTCCCGACAGCATTTACTTCATCCCCCTTCGCATCCGTTCCGTGTCGGCTTATTCGGTGAATCCGGACAAGAGCCAGGTGCTTTACCGTGTTTATATGAAGAACCTTTATGCCCGTAGCGACGAGGCTTCCATTTACAATGCCACGGGTACGACCCAGAAGGACGGGGAGAACGAGGTGGAGGCGGCGGCGTCTCAGACCTTCCATCCCCTGACGAAGAACACCTTCCGCATATTTGCGGGAATCAAAGGCTATGAGACGGACGCGGATGTGATTCGCAAGAATGGCATCATCGTTCAGGTGAACGAAGACCACAGCCTGACGATGCGTCCATACGATGAGGATTCCATAGAGGTGGCACCCGTGGACGCTTCCCGTCCGGATTATTACGGTGAGTATAGTTTGTCGGAAGTATATGGCGGGAAAAAGCGCCAGCGCTTCGATTTCAAGTACAAATACCGTTTCAGGGTGATACGCAATGGGAGACCGTTAATTTGCGTTCCTTGCGCAGTGTTACGCTCGACTTGATTGATGAGTAACTATCTTTGTATGTTGGACAGCCATTTCAGTTCTCACTCTTTTCGGAGACTGAAATGGCTGTTTTTAATAGCTCTTTCCGATAAAGTTATAAAAGAGGATTACTTTCTGTCTGTTGAAGTCCGTCGTGTACGTACAATATCGAACAGGTAGCTGGCTTTTACCACGATGGTGCCATTGGCCGACCGGCCGAACACGTCTTTCTTGCCGTTGCCGAATATATCGCTCAAACCGTAGTAGTAACGGCCTTCCAAAAGGAAATGTCCGATTTTGGTATTGACCTCAAGACCTGCACCGGCTGTGATGCCATATTCAAATTTGTTCTTTACCGGCATGTCGTATTGTTGGTTTACTTGTCCCGGACGGAGGTTCAGGGTTGAGTCGTTGAAAAGCCCGCCTTTGTGCCCCTTGTCGCTTAAATAAAAGCCGACTTGCGGACCGGCCACGACGTAAAATAAAGCACCCTTTGTTCGTAGCCCCAACCCATGCGGGCTAACAACGGGATTTGTATATAGTTGATATCCCGTTTGTAGGTGTCGTCGGACGTTTCTATCAATTCTTCCCATCCCAAATTGGTATAATTGACTTCCAGTTGGATAGAGCACAAGCTTTTGAAATACTTCTCGCAGGTATATCTGGCCGTAAAACCGAAGTCGGCGCCCTTTGAATTTTGTTGGATGGTAGGGTTGAACATGACTTGGTTCAGCGTGTATCCCGCATTGAAACCTATGGCCAGGTCGTTACGCGGTTCACCGATTTGCCCGTACACTTTAGAGATCCCGATGCAGCAGGACGCTATCGCGATGAGGAATGCTTTTCTCATTTTTTCAGTCGGATTAGTTCAATGCTGTGGGATGGACTATAGTGGATGAATTCGACTTCACGGTTGATAAAACCGCTCCAATTACTGATGCGTTGGAAGTCGAAGCGGTGTTGATAAGAAGTCGTGACGATTTGCGAAAGATGCTGGTCGAAAGCTTCTCCATACGTCGATATGCCTTTCAGGAAATAAATAGCCGTGTCGAAACCCAGCATACCGAAACGTGGCCACGAAACGAGGGTCGGTGTGTGAAAGGCCTTTTGGTAGGCATTCTCAAATTCGTCGGCGTTACCGTTCAGCGGATTCCTGAAAAAGGAAGAATAGGCGTATGTGTTGAATTGGTAGAAGTTCTCCAAATGATTGCTGGCGTATGTCTGCCATTCCGGATAGCCCACCAGTTTGATTCTGTATTCGGGATTCTTTTTAGTGAACTCTTTCAACTTGGGAAACAATTGGTTCAACAGTTTAATGCCGGATGAGTTGGGAATGATGACGTTGTCTTTGTATTGGGTCATCGCTTCCATCCACTTTATTTCGTCATCGTTGAGTTTCAAGCGGTTTGCTTTGCTGCCGTTTTGTTGTAACCGTTTTCGGGTGGCATCGATGAATGCAGCCGCATCTTTGTCGTTTTCAGTGCCTTCCAAGAAAATGACGTTGTCTTTTCCGAAGAGTTCCGTGGTCAGCCGGGATGCTTCTGCAAACTGGTATGATTTGGGAGGGTTGATGGCGTAATAGTATGGGTTTTCATATACGTTATCACCGAGAGACGAAAACGGGACTACCAGTTTGATATGATGCTGTTGACAGAATTTGCTAAGTGGGGCTATCTGTTCCGGATACAACGGACCGATGATGAAATCAAGGTTTGTAATGGGGTGGCTGTTCACGACGGCCTTGATGTCGCCGGCACTTTTGCCGGAATCGTAGGCGAAAACATCCACCGACGTACCGGATTTCTTTATCTCTTCTACTGCCATCAGCACTCCCCTGTAGAATTCTATCATTTTATCGTTGTCCGCCGAACCTCCCTTAAAAGGCAGGATGACTCCCATACGTATCAGTTTCTGAGGGGCTGATACGGCTTTCTTCCCCATCAGTTCTTCATTGGTAGGAATGATTTCTTTCGGCTTTTCCGGTTTAGGGAAAGGGATACAGACGAAGTCTCCTTTGCGGAGTTTATAACCAGGCTCGTTCATTTCCGGATTTGCCGCTTTCAGTTCGGCTTCTGTCAGATTGAAATCCCGGGCGATGCTGTATAAAGTTTCCTTGCGTTTTACCTTGTGCATTTCCCGGCATCCGGATTGTGCTACTCCTTGCGGTTGGGTGGCTTCCTTCGCCGGGGGCGTGTTCACGGGCGTGGTGGAAGCGGGATACGGATAACCATTCCCGCTTTGAAGTTTTCGGCCGTAAGTCCCGGATTGGCTTTGCAAATATCGTCGGCACTTACTTGGTAAGTTTTAGTCAGTTTGTAAAGTGTTTCTCCGGCTTGAATCGTATGGAAACGTTTTTCTTGCGTACCGTTTTGCTGTTGCGGAATCGTCAGTGTTTCTCCGGCCTTGATACCTGTAGAGGCCGTCGGGTTCAGCTTGAGGATAGATTCGGGAGACACTTGATAAGTGCGGGCTATGGAATATACCGTTTCTCCTTGTTTAATGGTATGTACGAAAGTTTCCGTCTCCTGTGCACGAGCCGTCAGTTGTAAGGAAAACAGGGCGATTACGACATATATAAATCTTTTCCAGTGTGCCATTTCTTTTTTTCTGATATTGCGGACAAAATTACATAAAAAAAGTGGTTATGTCAACGGGAAACATTATTTTTGCACAAATATTCAGGCATGAAAACTATTTTGAAGTATTTGTTTTTAGGTTTATTCTGTGCTGTTTCTTTTTCGCTTTCGGCACAAACGGCTTATCCTACGGCTAATCCGGCTGTGCGTTATACGACGGCCACGGGCGAAGAGTTGGAAGATGCGTCCGAACCCCAGTCGGCTCCGTTGGCGGGGCATTTTACTTCCAATGTGGAAGATTTAGGGGATTATACGGTACGGTATGAGTGGCGTGTGTATCGCGAAGGACAAGAGAATACTCCGATTATAGACCGTTTCGATGAGAATCTGGAGTACACTTTCACCGAAAGCGGTACGTTTTACGTGCAATTTTATGCCACTTTCGTGCATGGCAACGATACTATCGTGTTTCCCGAAGAGGGGGCGGCAGAACCGTTTGTGGTCTCCATCAGCGAGTCTGTTCTGGAAATGCCGAATGCCTTTTCTCCCAACGGAGACGGTTACAATGATATATATAAGGTAAAGGAAGGCTATCAGTCCATCGTCAGTTTCAAAGCTGTCATTTTCAACCCGGTGGGGGCAGAAATTGTACGCTTGGGATACTCTGGACGGCGGATGGGATGGGAAGTTCCATGGCAAGACCGTCAAAGACGGGGTGTATCTCGTGGTGGTCAATGCACGCGGAGCCGACGGCAAAGAATATAAGATAAGAAAAGATGTGAATGTGCTGACCGGTTATTCGGGGACGGGCACCAATGGAAATGATTAATAGGATGATGGATAACGAAACAGAAAAAATAGAAGTGTTCGGCGCGCGGGTGCACAATCTGAAGAATGTGGATGTGGAACTGCCGCGCAACAGTCTGACGGTGATTACCGGGTTGAGCGGGAGCGGGAAGTCTTCATTGGCTTTCGATACGATATTCGCCGAAGGTCAGCGTCGCTACATAGAAACATTTTCGGCATACGCACGTAACTTTTTGGGTAACTTGGAGCGTCCGGATGTAGACAAGATTACGGGGTTGAGTCCTGTGATTTCCATCGAACAGAAAACGACCAATAAAAATCCCCGTTCTACGGTAGGGACCACTACCGAAATCTATGATTTCCTGCGTTTGCTGTATGCCCGTGCCGGAGAGGCTTATTCCTATTTGTCGGGCAAGAAGATGGTGCGTTACACCGAAGAGCAGGTGATAGATTTGATTATCAGGGATTACGAGGGGCGGCGCATCTATCTGCTGGCTCCTGTGGTGCGTAACCGTAAGGGACATTACAAAGAACTGTTCGAGACGATACGCCGCAAGGGGTATTTATATGTGTGCGTGGACGGCGAGATTCGCGAGATAGTCCATGGGATGAAACTCGACCGTTATAAGAACCACAGCATAGAAATCGTTGTGGATAAGCTTTGCGTACAGCAGAAGGATGACAAACGGTTGCACGCCAGTGTGGCCACGGCCATGCAACAGGGGGAAGGTCAACTTATGGTTTACGATGCCGAAACGGAGACCGTACGTCATTACAGTAAACGTTTGATGTGCCCCGAAACCGGTTTGTCCTACCGTGACCCGGCTCCTCATAACTTTTCTTTCAACTCTCCGCAGGGGGCTTGTCCGCGGTGCAAAGGATTGGGATATGTCAGCCTGATAGACATGGATAAAGTGATTCCGGACCGTAACCTTTCGGTGTACGAGGGGGCTATCCTACCTTTGGGGAAGTATAAAAACAGCATGATATTCTGGCAGATAGATGCTTTGTTGGAAAAATACGACGCTGATGTGAAGACACCGGTCAAGGATTTGCCGGAGGAAGCGTTGAACGAAATATTGAACGGCAGCATGGATCGCGTGCGCATCAAGTCTCAGTTGGTGCACACCTCGTCGGATTATTATGTGACCTACGAGGGATTGGTGAAATACATCCAGATGATGCAAGAGAACGAAACTTCGGCTTCGGCACAGAAATGGGCGGAACAGTTCTCCAAGACGGTGACTTGTCCGGAATGTGGAGGACGCCGTTTGAATAAGGAGCTTTGCATTTCCGTATGGCAGACAAGAACATTGCGGAGTTGTCGGCGATGGATATCGGTGAATTGTATGATTGGATGTTGCACGTGGAGGAACGGCTGACCGACCGGCAGAGAAAGATAGCCCCGGAAATTTTGAAAGAAATCCGTTCGCGCCTGAAGTTCCTTATGGATGTGGGCTTGGATTATCTGTCCTTGAACCGTTCGTCGGTGTCATTATCGGGCGGCGAGAGCCAGCGTATCCGTTTGGCCACGCAGATTGGTTC
>ENA-OQDM01001339-OQDM01001339.1-human-gut-metagenome-genome-assembly--contig:-NODE-1339-length-10025-cov-8.124672_pt1 | contig 10025 bp, 9 predicted proteins | sample MGYA00242772_ERZ504605 | MGnify/ENA primary metagenome ERZ504605 (study PRJEB26092, sample SAMD00036348) | human gut metagenome | host: Homo sapiens | study: EMG produced TPA metagenomics assembly of... | reverse complement strand
TCCAGATTGTTCTGCTCACAATAGGCTGTAATCTCCTTGATACCTCTGTCTAAATGCTGTTCTCTTGTACTTGTTCTGTGATAACCATATCTCTTCATGATTATTCGCTCCTTTCCTTAGTCCTGAAATGTGTACTTTTTGAAACTACTAAAAAAAGGACTGATAAAACAGTCCCCAAATGTTTGGACATCCATTTACGAAACGTCCCGGTATTTATGTATGCTTTTTGACACCACCTCCTTAAAAATGGGTATAAAAAAAAGGTATTTTCAACCTCCTTCTCTGACTACTTATGACTATAAGAAATGACACCACCTCAACCCTTGATTTATCGTCATGGGCGAAGCGGTGTCAATACTTGTAATTTTTGAATCCTTTTAAAACCCTTAGGTGGATTCTAGTTTTTCTAGTGCATTGCTCACTTCTATACTTAATCCTTCTACTCTCCTATATGCTAATTCTCCCATACTTAGGTCATACACTAGTTTCTTTTTCATTTCAGCCTCTATATGAACAGTATTTCTGTATTCATATAATTTGACTAAATCATCTGCCAATCCTTTACTTATCAGATTCAGCTCTAATAATGCTGCTACTTTTTGTTCATAGCGAATTTTAGTTTTATCAACAGCTTGAACCTTATTATAGCATGGAATAATATCTTTTTTATCATGTTCCAGTTCTTTGGCTATTTTTTCCAATTTATGTCCTGGTATTCCAATTTTGACCAAGCGTTCTTGAAACAGAAGATTTTTTACTGTATTCGTTTCCTCAAATAGTTCAAACAACAAATAATTAACAACCGCCTCTTGAATAGACACATACATTATTACCTGTGTCTTTATCTGAGCTAATAAAAGCTCGTCCGAAGCTTGTAAACCCTCAAAGAATTTATAAATTTTTCTCGCATTTATAAATTCTACAATAAGTCTATCTCTCAAACTTTTATTCTCAATAAATGGATAAAAATGTGACTCATACCACTCTTTATTAGGTAAATGTCCTGATATGTAATTCTCTAGTTCTTTTTTAGTCTCACTTGTAAATGCCATTTTCTACTATCTCCTTTGTCGTAATACTTACTTAATATTAATCGATTTTGAGTTTGATATAAAAATCCTTTCCCTACTTTAAGATTGACTTAATTACTGCTTCGAGAGGAACTTTTTATAATAATGCCGTGGCATACTAATATACAGTTACCAAATCAGCTCGAAGTGCCTCAACGCATCCTTAATATACTCCACCTTCTCCTGCGGACACTGCTTCACTTCTGGATTCTCCTTCTTAGACTTATTATAATTCTCGCCCATATCCAGACCACACATCCGTTTTACCTGTGCAATGTAAGAAGTATGCACATGCACACCATACTTGTCCTTCACATACTCCTTAATCTTCTGATAAGTAGCCTTTTCTTCTGGTGTGTAATTACTCTCTTCATCAGGCTCCATTGTTACCTCAATTTTCGGTGTATCTTTTTTGAGGGATAATTTAACAACCGTCTCAACGGTTGTTTCAGTTTCCAAGGGAAGTTCTTTCACTTCCTCACCATCAACAGGCACAGGAAAATTGAATACGATCTTCTTTATCCAGCTTCCGTCTTTCCTTTTCTCCGGGAACATCTCAATTCGCTCGATAAAGGCCTTCATAAACTCCTTCTGCTCCGCTTCCGTTGCGGAATGGTAGACTTCATCAAATGCCAGTAACAAGCGATAGATATTGTCACCGGAAATCTTCTCCTGCTGTATATTGCGGATCTGACTTTGCAATTCGCCAATCTGAACTTCGATTTCCTCTATGGTATCATACTGCTCATCATAGCGGCGCTGCAAGTCTAAAATCTTTCTGTCATAGTGGACATCGTTGATGTCCAAGGTATCCATCTGACGCTCCAAGCGGCTTTTCGTTCCAAAGGCTTGCTTTAGCCGCCCTTGTAGGACAGCAATCTGCCGTTCCATATCTTCTGTATCAACTGCTGTTCCGATTTTCGCCTGAATCGCTTCTACAAACCGTGGATTGTTGACCATAGCGGAGATAACCTTCGCCACAAATTTGTTGATTTCCGTCTGCTCGATATTCAGACGGAAACTGCACTCATGCCCGGTAGGTGTTACCGTATTTTTGCAGTAGTAATAATACCGTGTTTTCTTGTCCTTGCTGTGCGCCTTGGCGATATTGCCGTACATACTCTTTCCGCAGCATGGGCATTTCAAGATACCGGACAGGATGTGTGCGTGGTCTGGATTGTTAACCTTTTCCCGCTTAAAAGAATTGATCTTGCGCTTTTCCTGTGCCAGATACCAATCCTCTTCGGAAATGATAGCTTCGTGTTGTCCTTCATAAACCGGGAACTCCGACTGCTCAACCACGTGCATCTCGTTTCTTGTACCCTGTTTCTTTTCTGTTCTTCGTCTGCCGTAAGCAATCTTTCCCATATAAACAGGATTGTACAATACATTTTTCACAAAATCTCTTGAAAATCCCGGAATGGTATTATTCTGTCTTAGTTTCTTAGTATAACCATTGCGGTTCAGATATTTTGCAACTCCTGCAACACCCTCATTAGTGTGAATGTAGCGGTCATAAATGACACGAATTACTTCCACTTCATCCTCTGCAATGACAAGGTTTCCATTTTCCAGTTTGTATCCATAGGGAGCGAAACCGCCGTTCCATTTGCCCTCACGAGCCTTTTGCTCACGTCCTGCCATTGTCTGTGTGCGGATATTTTCTCGCTCAATCTCTGCCACTGCAGACAGCACAGAGATCATCAGCTTTCCTGCATCCTTGGAGCTGTCAATGCCATCCTCCACGCAGATCAGATTGACACCGAAATCCTGCATGAGTTGCAAAGAATTCAGAACGTCCGCTGCATTTCTGCCAAATCGGGACAGCTTAAAGACCAACACATAAGAAACATCATCTTTGCCGTCCTGGATGTCATTCAGCATCCGTTGAAACTCCTGCCGCCCTTGAATGTTCTTTCCGGAAAAGCCCTCGTCAGAATACTCCCCGGCAACGATCATATCCTCGTATGCCGCATACTTCCGCAGCTTGTCACGCTGGGCATCCAAGCTGTATCCGTCAACCTGCATCGAGGTGGACACTCTTGTATAAAGATAGCATTTAAGTTGTTTCTTTTTCAGAATCTCCACCTCCCTCATTCCTTCCTTTTACCATAAGTCCCTCGTTGCGGATATAATACTCCAAAAGCCACAGCACATAATCCGGTGCATGGCGGTTGTCCAATTCCCATTCAGTCATAGTCCGGTAAGGAATATGGACGAGCTTGCAAAAATCTTTCCGATTCAGTCCTGTGCTTTCACGCAACTTTATAATTCTGTTTTTACAATCCATCCGTCTTTTCTCCACAAAAGCAAAAAAATACACGTTGCGTAATCATTATAGCATAACCATAGCGAATACGCAACGTGTAAATTGCAAATTTTATGCAGCCTTATCCGTCAGAAGCTGCGCTTGATTACTTTCCTCGGAATGCTCCACTCCCTGCGGTGCGTCCTGTTCCAATTTATCCAAAACCTGATGTCCATATTTCTGGAGCATCTGGCTCATAACATCCACACAGCGGTCAAATGCCGCATTATATTTCGCTTCCTCATAATATTTCTTCAATAGGCGATTCCTCCATCAAAGTTCCATATCCTGTCCACGCTTCCGGGCAGGGTGTTCGTATTCCTGTGTTTGCTTTCCTCTGATGAGGATAGAATTGATAAAAGCCCGAACCTTTTCGGATGCGATTTCCAGTGCATCCAGAAAGGGTTGGGCTTTCTGTTTGAGTTCCATATATTTTTCGTTTACCGCTTCATACCGCTGCTTCCAGATGGAAACCGTCTTTTCTGCGGAAGCCAGTTTTTCTTTCAGACGCTTGTTGTCAGCATTGGCGATAATGCCATTGACCGCATAGCGTTTGAGTGTGTCGCATTCATCCGGTGTCAGCGTGATATTGTTTCCGAATGTGGCTTTTTTGCCATTACTTCAATGTCCTGCACTGTCAGCGCAATGGTCTTTGCCGCCTTGGTTTCCTTTTGCAAAGATTCCAGTTTCTTTTTCTGTTTTGCTGTGGCAGCTTTGGCATCCTCCAAATTCTGTTCTGCCTGTGCTACCTGCCCGGTCACAGCTTCCAGCCGCTGCTGTTCTGCCTGCACCTTGAACTGGGTCACAGTCAGATGTTCCTCGGTGCTTCCACGTTCTCCACGCTCCACATCGGTATAACCGGCGTTTCGCATGAAATTGAAAAAGTCATCCTGCAACACACTGTAGGATGACTTCAAAATCTTTTTCCCTTTTGCGTTGAGCATGGGATTTCCGTCCTCGCCAAGCACCGGCTTGGACTCCCATTTCTTACTGCGGCTGACCTGTGTGATGACCTCCTTAACGGTTCCCCGGAGGGCTTCATCCTTGCATCGCTTCGACCAAAGGATCTGCTTTTCCACCACCGGGATATAAACCACATGAAGGTGGTAGTGGTACACATCTTCGCCCAAAGCTTCGGACATTGCTCGGTTGCGCTCATCGGCGTGCATCACAGCGGAGAGGATATACTGCTCACCACCTACGATCTCCGCAGCAGCTTTGTAGGCATCGGCATAAAACTGTTTCGCAAATTCATAGCCGCCATGATTGTAGAAATAAGCGGAATTCACATCAAATACCAACTCACCGTATTTGACGGCATCCGGTTTCAGACCTCTGGTGGAGATCACGCCGTCTTGTTCCATCTGCTCAAACATTTTTACATAATCGTCCGTGGGTGCTTTGAAATGGACGTTCAGAGAAGTGCGTTCCGGCACGATGTCCTGATTGCTGTAGCTGTCCTTTTCACGCTCATTGTGTTCCTGTACCTTCGCCACATCAGCCGGTGTTTCCAAGTCCTGATTTCTGGCTACGGTACGGTCTATTCCATCATTTCTTGCCATTGGATTTTTCCTTTCTTTGAGATTTGCAACAGCGGAAGGCTGGAGAACGGCACTTTTTCAAAGTGTAATAACCCACTATGACACTTTCATCCATACTGGCTGCAAAGTGCCGTGGGCTCTCCGAGGGCTCTCCCGAGGGGGAATGCGGTCACTGCGGTGACCTCTGCTGACCAAGGCGAAAATGTCTGCGCCTTTTCCCATGGTCAGCCCGTCTGCATGAAGCTGTTCTGTGTCAACTTCCTCTTGCAGCCGGTGTCCACAGACACTTTTTCAAAAGCCTGTGGACATAGAAGCAGCCCGAACGAGAGGATGTGTGCTGTTTCTATAACAAGCGTTTCACGCTCTTTTGCTGCGTACATACGTACCAGCAATGGGATTTACTCGACCTGCCGCCATTCCTCCGGAATGTCCTCCGGTACGTACGTACACGGCGAATCTCCGTAAAACCCATTTATATGAGGTCGTGCAATGGCTTCCACTCCCATGAATCCCCAAACCCGCCGTCCGGCAGAGTTGGTGATGTTGTTGCAATGCTCCAGATTGAATTTTCTGGCATTGGCAATCATGGCGTCGCTGAAGCTGCGGGCTTTCAGCGGTGCAAGGGAGTTTTCCTCGCACCACATCCGGTAGATTTCATAGAAATCCTTGGAGCTGATGGACGCATCCGCTTTGCGCCGGATATATCCCTCTGATTCCATGAAATCAAAGATATTGTTGTTGTCACGCTTGACCGCTTCCCGATTTTCACGGATGCGGTCACTCTCCGTAAACTTAAAGTTGTTGGCAACAAGCCGCTGCAAGCCTTCAAATGCCCACAGGAAGATACCCTCGGCTTCAGCTTTCATCTTCTCTGCAAGATCAGGATCGTCAGCTCTGTCCACCTGCTTTTCCTTGGTGGTCAGCACAAGCTGTCTGCGATAAAATCCGTCGCTGCGGTCATACAAGGCTTGCAGATCACCGTTGCTGAATGCCAGCAATCGGGCGAACATCCAGCCCTGATAACTCTGCTTGCCTTTACGTTCCAAATCCATCTTGCCTTGTGCTGTCACGATGGATTTTACATAGTTGGTCTGGCGCAGAGCTTCCATCCGCATATCATCATCCACGCACAGGAGAATGTGTTCCAAATCGGCACGGGCGAAGCGGTTTTCAGAAATCTTGCCGATGCTGCCGTCTTTCATATTCGTGCCGAAGATGGTAGACAGTACCGCACCGATTTGAGATTTACCCTCGCCGCCGTTGCCTTTAATCACCATCATGCGCTGCCCCTTGTTGGAGGGAATCAGGCAATAGCCGATAAACTCCTGCAAAGTTGGAATGTCCTCGGCGTAAAGCAACCCATCCAGAAAGTTCAGCCAGATCACCGGCGCAGTAGCATCGGGATTGTAAGCAACCGGCAAACGGCTCCGCACGATAGCCGGTCTGCCCTCGGTAAATGTGCCGTTCAATAGCAGCGTACCGTTGGACAAATGAATCCGATCCTGCTCCGGTGGAAAGTCCGGCACTTGCGCTTCCAGTTTCAGCACTTCCAGAATGTTGGTGATCTTCCGGGGGATATTGTTTACGGCACAGAATTTCAGCTTGTCGTAAATCTCCCCACGCAGAGGAAGATCGTCCGTCACTCGACCATCGGGCGTGAAAAAAGCTCCGTTTGCGAAGATGATCCTGCGCTCTTGCAGAAATTCTTCACAAAACAGAGCTTCGTTGATGTTCTGCCCGTCAAACCACATGGGCAAGTTCATATCAGGCGTTTTCCGGTTCTTCGCCATGGTGCGCCACCTCCTTTTTCTTTTGTGCGGTATACTCTTGCAGAAAAGCAATTTTGCCGTCCTGCATCAGCTTGTCCACCAATGCCACCCGTTCTTCCAGATCACCCACCGTCAGCACATCTGCCATATATTCGATATGGCAGTGCATCTGGCAGGCTTCCACAAAACGGTCATCCAGAGCATCTTCCGGTGTCTTGGGAGCATAGCGCACTTTCCAATCTTCCAACAGATGCAAATAATCCGTCAGCACCCGGAAGCACAGCATTTCATCCTCCCGGAACTGACGGATATAGGGACGCTTCGGCTTGACCATAGCTGCGGCAGTGGGCGGTTTCGGGTCAAGCCCGAAGTCCAAAGCCAGCTTTTGCGCTGCTTCATAACTGCTCAGATTGAACAGCCTTGCCACAAGGTCGATCACATCCCCTTTGGCTCCGCAGCCGAAGCAGAAAAAATAGTCCTCATTCAGCTTCAAGCTCGGATGCCTGTCGTTGTGGAATGGACAGCAAGCCATACCATTTCGGTTTACTTTCAGCCCGTAGTGTTCGGCGGCTTGCTTTACGCTGATTGCCGCCTTGATGGTTTCATAGAATGTCATAGAAAACCTCCGTTCATAGTATTCAGAAAGCACGAAACACCCACCGTGATTGGCAGGTGTTTGGCTCTTTCTACTATGGTTATGCCGGATTTTTCAAAAAACAGGCTAATGACAGGACAATCCTGTTTCAAAAAACAGGACAACTTATCTGAGGACGTAGATTTCTTCACATTTACATGATATAATTAGAAAAATGAAAAAACAGGACAGGAGGGTAAGCATGAACCAAGAATTGATGACATTGGACTTCTGGCAGGATACGGTCATATATGAGGGCAAAACATTCCCTGTCGGCATGCTTGCCTGTGATGCGCTGAATGTCCCTGCGGATACCATTTCAAGGATGAACGAGCAATGCGAGAAAATCAATCTGCTGCTTGGAATATTAAACGCCGGACAGGATACTTCTGCACTCTTTCCTATGGCAAAGGAAGCTGCATTGACAATGTTAGAGATTCTCAGCAAAACGCCGCCGTTCTCCTATATGGATATACCAAAGCACAGGGAACGGATAGAAAGGGTTTTTACTGCGGACAATGCGCTGAAATATGTGGAGTTCGCTATAAAAGCCGCAACCAATTCCTTGCCTTTCGAAGAAGTTCCGAACTATGCTGATGCAATCATACTCCAACGTTATACTGCTGTGTTTGGGCATCTGGCATACTCCCTTGGGGAATACCAAACGGCGATGCTTGATTTTGCAGAACAATCGGACAGAAACGAAGCTGACCGCACCGCAGAGGCTTTGCCAGAATGTTCGGCAATTATTTCCCGCCGGAGTTTTCCATCACAGAGGGCAATGCCTGGATGTCTATCCTGAACAATTCCGTTCAGTATGTATCCGCCATTCGTCCCAGCGAGGATGTAGCAAAGCTGGTCAAGCGGATGCACTATGTATCCTTTGTAGGGATGTTCCGGTCTGATCTTTTTGAGGGCTTATGTGTTGGTCATGCACCGAAGAAATGCAAAATCTGCGGCAAGTGGTTTCTGACCACCAACGCAAGGCACACCAAATACTGCGGCGGCTATGCACCGGGGGACAAGCTGCACCGCACTTGCCGGCAGATCGGTAATCTGAAAGGTAGAGAACAGCGAGAACTTGCGGACGATCATCCGGTGAAACAGATTTATGAGAAACGGCTGAACACCATAAACCGCTATGTGAAGCGTGGTACTCTGGACGCTGATCTTGCGGAGGCTATGAAGAAGCTGGCAAAGGATAAAATGCTTCGAGCGCTGAGCAATGTCGCCTATGCCAAAGGTGATTACGAAAAAGAGATGGGACAGGCGGCTTTGAAAAAAGAAGCATTGAAAGTAACTTATAGGTATAAACAATGAAAATTATTGAGGTTACAGAAAACAAAAAGGAATATCTGGATTTGCTGTTATTGGCTGATGAGCAGGAAAACATGGTAGATTGCTATCTTGATAATGGCAGGATGTATATCCTCGATGATAATGGAGTTAAAAGCGAATGTGTCATAACCGGCGAAAGAAATGGTGTGCTTGAAATTAAGAACATTGCAACAGTTCCAGAATATCAAGGCAAAGGCTATGCAAAAGCTTTGATTGACTTTATCATCGAGAAATACAGCGGACAATATGCTGTTCTGCAAGTTGGAACGGGCGATAGTCCACTGACAATACCATTCTATGAAAAATGTGGTTTTGTCCGTTCTCACATAATACCAAATTTCTTTACAGACAATTATGACCACCCAATATATGAAGGTGGTGTACAGTTGGTGGATATGGTGTATTTGCAAAGAAAGTTCTAAATACTGATATGGTAAACCGGAAGGAGGTGCGCTATGCTGAATGATTTTACATGGAATATGACTGGATACATACCGAAACATCATGTCAATCCGCACGGTGACGGCATCATTCCCTATGTGGCAGAGCGCATCTTCCAACTGGAACCGGAACCGCCAGCGGTGGACAGTCTGAACGAATATATCCTGTCTGCCTTGCAGGAAAAGAATTTGCTTTATTTTTCGTTCTTCCTACACCACTACGAGCCGCAGCTCAACAAGCGTATCAAATCCTTTCTCGGCATGGATGGCGGCGATCTGTACGACACAGACCGATTTATAGATATAAAGCTCTCCTGCCGGGAACAGATACTCCAAAAGCTGATGGACTATGATCCTGCCAAGGGTGCGGAGTATGCTACATACATCTATCCGTTCATCTGGGATTCTATGCTCCGTTTCCGCATGGGCGAAGAAAAATGGTCGGTATCCTCTCTGACCAATTACAAAATGGTGCGATCAATGGCGTGGCTGTACCATAACACCAAAGATGCGGTCAACCAATTTTCCAAGAAGTATAACTGCGACCTTGCTCTTGCCGAAGACTATCTGAAAGTTGTGCGAGGTATCCGCAATCAGCAGCCATTCTATGTAACAGACGAGGATGGCGAGGAAATAGGCGAGGATGTAGCCCTTGACGATAGCTGGAACTATACCGATATCCTCTGGAACGGCATACAAGCAGAAAAGGTGCAGCAGGCATTTGAGAAACTGAATTACCGGGAACAGACCTTGCTCGAAAAACGGTTAGCAATTTGCATGACTTGTGGGCGTGTCAGCTCATGGAAAGACCGCCCCACCTTTGAAGAACTGGCGGTTATGTTTGAGGGCAGTACAGCCAGCGGTGCAGAACGAGCCTACCGAAAAGCAGTGGACAAGTTGACGGAATTGTTGGTTGCCGAGGGCG
>ENA-OQDM01001338-OQDM01001338.1-human-gut-metagenome-genome-assembly--contig:-NODE-1338-length-10026-cov-0.889585_pt1 | contig 10026 bp, 13 predicted proteins | sample MGYA00242772_ERZ504605 | MGnify/ENA primary metagenome ERZ504605 (study PRJEB26092, sample SAMD00036348) | human gut metagenome | host: Homo sapiens | study: EMG produced TPA metagenomics assembly of... | reverse complement strand
TCTTTCTGTGCCTGCTGAACTTCCGTTTAATTCCGCTTTTGCAGTCTTCATTGCATTTGTAACTTCCAATGTATTTTGATATCCATGCTGAACCGGGATTAAATCCAGTATAGCCTTTGCCTTTTCAAGCTGTACTTTCTTAGTCTCAATCTTTCCTTCCAGTTCCTTCTGCTCTTTTCGGTGAAACCATTTCTTTTTCATTTCCTTCAGATCTTTTTCCAGCTTCACGATTGCTTTCTCAATAGCATAAATCTTCTGTTCCTGCTTTTTCATCTTATTAAGGATCTGTTGCAATCGCATAACCTCAGCTTCCTGCTTTTCCGAGGAAGGACGCTCTCCTTTCGGTTTTGCCGGGAGTGGTTCTGGCGTAATGTCAATTCTCAAATCATGATTAAGCAATGGATTGCCGTCCGAATCTCTATCACAGCATTTCGTCTCCCGCAGAAATTCTACAAATCCTCTCAGGTATCCGACTGCTTTCTGAAGAATCCTAGTAAATAATTTTGGATCCTGCCCATGTTCCCGGAGCGACTCTGCCACCGGTTCGTCAATCTGTGATTGCTTTGCCATCATCACTTCTACTTCTGCTGCACCTGTAAGTAATGCCCGATCTACATTCCGGTTCCATTCCTGCCGGAGATAATTATCCGCTTTGATTTCTGCTTCTTTCGGATTGTTCTTCCCTATCTTTTTGGTAGCAAGATAAGGACCGCCTTTTTGAAATACCTGCAGCTTCTCATTTTCATCTTTTACAATCCCGTTAATCGCATCCGTCATTACCTGTTTCATATTCTCCAGAAACGCATTGGTCTTAAATTCTTCTATCTTTGGCTGGAAGAAATTCGTCTCATAGACTTCCCCTTTTTGATGATTTTACATCCGGGTCGGACATTCCCATTCTCGTCAAGAATCTCCTTTTTCGTCCGTACATGCCTCCCAGATTCATTATAAAACATATTTCTGCTTGCAATTTTCCTTCCACTTCCTGCCGGATTTCCCCGCTCGGAAAAGATCAGATGGATATGCAGATTAGTTTTGCTCTTATTGTGATGTAATGCCGCACAGCATCCCACATCATACTTTCCAAGAAATTTCGATGTCATATATTTCAACAGAATCTCATGGTCATAATCGATCAGACTTGGCGGTAACATAATAATCAGCTCTCTGGCTTCAATGCAGGTTCCCTCTGTTCCGCTTTTTGCAAAATCTCGCTGATTCTGTTCCTCAAGCAGATCCCAGTAGCTGTCCTCCACATTGGAAAAGACAGCATACAGATTTTCCTGCCGCTTGGGGCTGCTGATATAATCCACTCTACCTTTTACATCATGCAGCTTGCTTTCCATCACAAAACTATGATTTCGCCTGTTCACACTTCCTCCTTTCCGGCGGATACGCTACTATCAGAAATCACCACATCTATTCGCTTTTATAGAATACTTTAGCAAGGCAAAAACCCGCCCCTGCGAGGCCCTCCGGGAGGACGAAAGACACAGAGTATAAGCTTTAAGCTTGTGCGATGGGTGTATTTCGCTCTCAATCGCTGAGGGCTCTTTTTGTCATACCCGGATTAACCTATCTCTTCTGATGACTGATTTTTTCTAATTGGCGTATCCGCCATTCTCATTGATGCCCGTATCCGGGCTGTATATTATCTCTGCTTTATTTTCAAAGTTTTTTCGCTCCTGTTCACACTTTCCTGTTCACATTCCACCCGGATATTTGTGAACAGAAACCTGTGAACAGAGCTCAAAACATTTTAAAAGTAATACTTAATCAAAGGGAAGTTCCATGTTTTCATCCACTTTCATGAATCCTTCCTCATCTTTTTTTCGGTTGAACCCGTTTCCACGATCTCTGCGTACCGATAACACCACCGAATCTGTGATTGCCATGTTTTGTCCAGCCGATGATCTCATTGTCCATCAGATCCCCGATTTCTTTTGACTGCCATTTGGGAACGATGCCTTCCTGATGAAATACCTGCTGATAGATAATGGTCGAACACACATAATCTTCTTCGTATGCATCAAGGAACGCCTGAATCATGCCTGTCTGGGTATCTTCCGGCATGAATTCTCTCTGAAGCAGCTTAACGTGATCCTCCATCTCCGGTGAAAAAGTCAACGGATAATTTCCGCTTCGATAGATTTCCATTGCCTCTGCCCATGCCTGGATAATGTATAATCTGGATTCCGCTTCATTTTCATAAATGGTGGTTTCCGCTTTTTCGGGAAATACCCTGACCGGGGCAAATCTCCGGTTTCCAGTACGGTCAAATGGAAGGAAATTCAGGTCGTTGGAAGTACCGCAAAAGACACACTGACGATATCTGTCCTCTGCCCGCCTTTCATATGGAATACGATAAATATCCTTCTGCCGGCTCAGGAAAGATTTCGTCTCTTCAATACTCTTGGCATTTGCCACCGCATTCATTTCTGACATTTCCACAATCCAGTGTCCTTGCAGATACTCATAAACTTTCTTATCATCGATCCATTTCATATCGTCCGTAAACCACTCATCTTTGATTGCCAGATATCGGAAAAACGTAGATTTTCCGGTTCCCTGCCCGCCGACTAGGCAGAGCATAATGTCGTATTTTGCTCCCGGCTCATACAGCCTGCGTATGGCTCCCATCATGTGCATCTTCATCACTTCCCCGGTATATCCAATATCCTCTGCCCCGAAAAAATGTGTCAGCATATGCTGAATTCTTGGAGTCCCATCCCATTTCAGGATCTCCAGATATTCCAGAATCGGATGGAAGCTGTTTTCATTTGCCACAATATCGATTGCCTTTGTGATTACACGGTCACTGGTCAATCCATAGTTCTTTTCCAGATATAAAGCCAGATTGTTCATATCAGTATCCGTCATATGGACGCCTCGCCTTTTCCAGGGCATTTTCTTCATGATGTCAATCTGACACGTCATTTCGTTTCTGCAGATGGCTCCTTTCAGACAGGGATCATGCTCCAACGCATATTTGCAGTTCTGAATGGACTGCCGGATTTTCCCCTTTTCTGTGACATCCAGACGATTTCTGATATCCTCCACTGTCAGAAGCTCCGTTTCCACAATCTCCTCTAAATTCTGTAAGGACTCCTCGCTCATATTCTGCAACTCTCTGTTCATACCGCTTCACCTCCTCCCGTCCGTTCTGGAAAAATCCAGAACCTCTTCATCCGTTCCAAACATCAGCATGTCCACCAGATAACTGATCTTGCTTTCATTCTGTAAGGCTTCAACAAATAGAGGATGCCATTCCTCTTCCATAGATTCCGGCTTGTAAAATTCCTTCCAGAATTCCATCCATCGCAGATACCGCAGCAACACATCCGCAGCATCCTTTGTCCATTTATCAATCTTCTTCTGGACGAATTGCATCCGTTCTTCTTTCGTCGAAGCCTTCTCTTTTTTCTTAACTTCCGATTTTCGTTTTCTTTTAGCCCCAGGTGTCCCGATTGGAAGATCCATAGAAAAATCTTCATTGATCTTCTTCGCTGCTTTGAACTGGGATAATCCAAACTGCACCGCCACATAGTTGACTGCATCGCCTTTTGCTCCACAGGCGAAGCAATAATAATTCCGGTCAATCTTCATACTGGGGTGCTTGTCATTATGGAATGGACAGCACGCCATCCCGTTCCGGCTCACTTTTAACCCATATCTTTCTGCCACCTGCCTTGCGGTGACACGTTCTTTCATTTCCTGAAAAATGTTCATGTACGTCCTCCTGTATCCTTTGTAATCAAATTCCGTAATTTTCCCTCTTTCCGTTACAGGAGAACTTTGCTATACTACACATAAAGCTATATGCGTATAGGCAGACTTCTCCCGTAAGAATTGAGTTTTGTCTATGAGGCTTTACCAGAGCCTGCATAAGTTTGTATGAGCTTTAGAAATGTCCTTGTTACCAGCAGGGGCATTTTCTTTTTTTAAGGATGTTCCGGGGATTCCACATACTGCGCTTCCTCCTTCATCCCATTTAGCGTCACAGCAACCATCTGGATAGTCTGAAGAAGTTCTCCATTTTCTTCACTGCACACTTCCAACCGTTTCAGTTCCCCGTAAATCTGCTGCATCTGATTTTTCAGAGCTTTGTACACTCTCGGATTTCCCTGCACGGTCACTTCCCAATCCATCAGTTTTCTCACGATGTACTCCTGTTTGGTAAGCCCGGATAACGCCACCATACGGTCAATCATTTTTGCTTCTTCCTCGGATACCCGGAATCCCACCGTCCGGTTTCTCCATCGTCCTTTTGCGTCCAATATTCTCTCCATCAGATTTCATCCTCCTTCTCCATCCGTTCCACATCCAGCTTATTCGCCATCTCCGTCTGCACGGTCGGAAACAGATGAGCATACCGATACGTGATTTTTTCCGCTTCATGTCCCACCCGGTTTCCAATGGCAAGAGCAGTAAATCCCATATGGATCAGCAGGGAAACATGGCTATGACGTAGATCGTGGATTCGGATAATCGGAACTCCTGTCTCTTTGCATCCCCGTTCCATTTCATGCTTCAGATAGGATTTGGAAAATGGGAATATCCTCTGATCCGGTGCCAGGGAATAATACATCTGAAAGTAATCCCGCATCTCTTCACAGAGAAACTCCGGCATTACAACGATCCGGTTACTTTTCGCTGTTTTAGGCGAAGTAATAATGTCCTGCTTTTTCATCCGGTGGTACGTTTTATTGATCCGCACCGTCTGTTTTTCAAAATCAAAATCTGCCGGTGTGAGGGCAAGCAGCTCCCCTTCCCGGATTCCGGTCCAGTACAGCATCTCAAAGGCATAATAGGATCTGGGCTTGTCCATCATTGCCTCAGCAATATTCAGATACTGTTCCTTTGTCCAGAATTTCATTTCCTTTGGAACCTCTTTTCCCATACTTCCTGCCTGTCTTGCCGGATTGCTGGGCAGATTATAATAGTTCACCGCATGATTGAAAATTGCTGTAAGCTGTGCCTGAATCGTTTTCAGATAATCCACGGAATAGGGCTTGCCCTTTTCATCCCGGTATGCCATCATCTCATTCTGCCAGGCAATCACATCCGCCACGGTGATCTCGTTGATCTTCCGTTTTCCAAAGTAAGGAGGATTTTTGTCCGCACAATGTGGCTTTTCGTCTCAAATGTACTTTCCTTTACCCTCTGGCGTTTATACTCGGAATAAATCTCATAAAAACTCTCAAACGTCATATCCAGCTTATTCCCTTTTCGGAGCATCATCTCATGTTCCCATGCAGTCGCTTCCCGTTTGGTCTTGAAACCACGTTTCTGCGTCTGCTTTCTTTCCCCGGTAAAATCGGTGTACCGGAACACCACTCTCCATGTACCTTTGTCTTTTTCCTGATATACAGCCATCTTAAGTACCTCCTATTTTTCTTCATAAAACAACTTTTTCTTGAAATAATTGGCATCCACACGCCCCGGCACTGTAATCAGTCCCATTCCGCTGAGTTCTTTATTCAGCTGGCGGATAATCTGGTATGCCTTTGACTGCTTAATCTGTAAAATATCCATTACCTCTTCCGCAGTCAGAAATCCATTCTTTAATTCAGACATTCCATTCACCTCCTTCCGCATCATCTTCGAGGAAAAACCCCTCTACTTATCCAAATTTTCAAGGCATCTTATACAACCTCGCTTTCAAATTTTCTTTAACTTAACTTTATTTAGTTAAGTTTTAACCGTATTATATTAACTCTTTTCCGTTAAGTCAAGTGGTTTAAACATCAGTAATTAAATTTTTTTGTTTAAGTTTATCTTGCGTCTTATTTTTCCATATGCTATACTGATTTAAACAAATATCGTTAACCACCAGTTCCTATTCATTGCATAACGGTAGGAGCTTATATTCAAAATTGAATAAAAGATTTCAGGAAAAGGAGAGATCCCTATGGCATTTGGAAAACGTATTAAATTTTTCAGAAACAGAAAAGGTATGAAGCAGAAGGAGCTTGGCGAACTTCTTGGATTCCTTGGAAAGACTTCGGATGTCCGTGTGGCGCAGTACGAGACAGAAGCCAGAACCCCTAAAGCTGATCTGGTCAAAGAAATGGCACAGATCTTCGGTGTAAGCACCAGAGCCATCAATGTTCCGAATATTGACTCCTATCTTGGTCTCATGCACACCCTCTTTGCACTGGAAGATATGTATGGCATCAAGATTGGAGAGATTGACGGAGAGCTTTGTCTCCGACTTGACCGGGAGCACAGAGAATATCAGCACCTGTTTGAACCTTTTCATGCATGGCAACAAATGGCTGCAAAACTGGAATCTGGAGAGATCAGCCAGGAAGAATACGATAACTGGCGATATAACTATCCGGAACTGGACACCTCCAAGATTCGGGCAAAGGTTCCGTCTCAGGAACTCTCTGACGAACTCATAAAGGCACTGAAAAAAGAGAATCCATAAAGAAATGCAAAAAAACCTTACTGACTGCTCTTTCCAATTTTGGAAACAGTTCATCAGTAAGGTTTTTATGTTATAGAAATATAATTTTATTCAACGGATATTGCAAGAACGTTGCCATTCCGTTGCCAAAAAATAACGGAATTTGCTTGGAACCCGCATAAATACTGGGTCTATTTTTGCAAAATCCTATTCAAACTCAATCGTTCCAGGCGGTTTACTAGTCAGATCATAGAATACTCTGTTAACTCCCTTAACCTCATTAATAATCCTGCTCATCACTTATTCAGTACATCATAAGGGATCTCAGCAGCCTCAGCTGTCATGAAATCTACAGTTGTTACTGCTCTTAAAGCAACAGCATAATCGTATGTTCTCTCATCACCCATAACGCCGACACTTCTCATATTTGTCAGTGCTGCGAAGTACTGGTTGATGTTCTTATCAAGACCTGCGTTAGCAATCTCTTCTCTATAGATAGCATCTGCATCCTGAACGATCTTAACTTTTTCTTCTGTGACTTCACCGATGATACGGATTCCAAGTCCAGGTCCAGGGAATGGCTGACGGAATACCAGTCTCTCCGGAATTCCAAGCTCCAATCCTGCCTTACGTACTTCGTCTTTGAACAGATCACGAAGAGGCTCAATGATATCTTTAAAATCTACATGCTCCGGAAGTCCACCTACATTGTGGTGAGATTTAATCACTCCGGATTCTCCGCCGAGTCCGCTTTCTACAACGTCAGGGTAAATGGTTCCCTGTGCGAGGAAGTCTACAGCACCGATCTTCTTGGCTTCTTCTTCGAAGATACGGATGAATTCTTCACCGATGATCTTACGTTTTGCTTCTGGTTCTGTTACTCCGGCTAGTTTATCGTAATATCTCGCTGCGCATTTACACGGATAAAGTTCAGGTCGAACTGTCCATTTGGTCCGAATACACCTTCTACTTCATCACCTTCATCTTTACGGAGAAGACCATGATCGACAAATACACATGTCAACTGCTTTCCGATAGCTCTGGATAACAATCCTGCTGCCACTGAAGAATCTACTCCGCCTGACAGTGCAAGAAGTACTCTTCCGTCGCCGACTTTTTCGCGGATCTCCCGGATTGTATTCTCTACGAATGCATCCATCTTCCAGTCGCCTGCACATCCGCAGACACCTAATACGAAGTTCGATAACATCTTAGTTCCTTCTGCTGTGTGAAGTACTTCCGGATGATACTGGATCGCATATAATCCAGCTTCTGTATTCTCAGCTGCTGCGACCGGGCAGTCTGCTGTATGTGCTGTGATCTCGAATCCAGGTGCAACCTGTGAGATATAGTCAAAATGGCTCATCCAGCAGATGGTCTTCTCAGATACACCTTCGAAAATCTTGGAATCTTTCTTATCTACCAGCACTTCTGTCTTACCATACTCACGTACCGGAGCGGATTCTACCTTTCCTCCAAGTACATGCATCATAAGCTGTGCACCGTAACATAATCCAAGAACCGGGATACCAAGTTCGAACAATTCTTTTTTATATGTCGGGGAATCTGCTTCATAACAGCTGTTTGGTCCGCCTGTCAGGATGATTCCCTTAGGATTCATAGCTTTGATCTTCTCAATATCTGTCTTATATGAGTAGATCTCGCAATATACATTGCATTCTCTGACACGTCTTGCTACCAGCTGATTGTACTGTCCACCAAAGTCAATGACAATTACTAATTCTTTTTTCACAAGAACTTCCTCCTATTTGTTTTCTATATGGCTGACCTTTATTATAAAATAGAAGTCCCGTTTTTACAAGGGACTTCTATCTTTTCTCCGATAAACCAGACTTTTTCTATCATAACTAGCAACTATCTGCTGACAAACGTTTTCTATCCTATACAATCGCATTTTTCTTCCAACTTCCTTTGAAATACCCGGATCACGAAACACATTGCCCGGAATACCCAGTCGATCACCATCGCAACCCAGATACCGAATACACCCATTCCCATATATTTTCCAAGCACGTAACTGAATCCGATTCGGAAGATCCACATGGATATACTCGAAATGTACATACATGCCTTCGCATCACCCGCTGCACGGAACGTCGCAGGCAGGCTGAACGCAACCGGCCAGATAAATATCGCACCGATTCCGTGAAAATGTATGATATCCGCCGTCATCTTTGCTGTAAGATCGGACAGGTATATGCATTTAATATAAATGGCAGTAAGGAGAATATAAATAATACCATCGCAGTCATACTGACATAAGTAATGAGCATTAATTTCTTATTATAATACTTCTGCCTGTTCATAATCGCCCGCACCCACACATCTGGAAATAACCGGTGTGATTGCCAGCGTAATTGCCATTCCCGGAAGGATCTGGAACAATGCGATTGCATTTGACACCGCATTTGCCGCAATCGCATAGGTTCCGAATGTCGATACCAGGCTGAGCACGATAATCTTTCCAAGGCTGGAACATGCTGTTCTCCAGGCCATTCGGCACACCGATACTTAGAATCTTCTTAACCATTTCCCAGTTAATTCGGTAACGCCAGGTCCGTTCTATGTGAAGCGTCCGTTTCTCATCACACAATAGCACAATTATAATAATCGCCGCCGTCATCCTTGACACCAGTGTCGGAATCGCAACCCCTTCCGTTCCACGGTGAAAACCATAGATCAAGATCGCATTTCCTCCTATGTTAATAACGTTCATGATGATCGATATTTGCATTGTTACCTTCGATTGCCCATTGTACGGAAGATCGCCACTCCTCCGTTATACAGTGCCATGAATGGAATCGATGCCGCCACGATCAGCAGGTAAATGTCTGCATGATGCATCACATCCTGATCGATTTTTCCAAATACTGTATGTAAAATAAAGGATTTTCCCAGATATACAAGCACTGTAATGCCGATTGCACAGATCGTGATAAACCATACCATCTGCGTTGCCGACTTACATGCTTCTTCCCGTCTGTCCTGTCCCAGGAACTGCCCCGCAACGACTGCTCCTCCCGTAGCCAGTGCTGAAAATGCATTAATCAACAGCACCATAATCTGATCTACCAACGATACTCCCGACACCGCCGCCTCGCCGACGCTTGCGATCATGATGGAATCCGCCATTCCAACCAGTACCGCCAGAAGCTGCTCGACCCACTAACGGCAGGATCAATGCCAACAGTGCTTTATTATCAAAGAAATATGCCTGTCGTTTTTCTTTTTTGCTTTTCCCATTTTCCTCTCCCCGTAATATTTATATATCTACAGTACCTGCCACCGGCAGCTTCTTCCGAATGCATAACAATACAGAAATCCTGCCACTGGCGGCTTTTCTCGCATACTTTGGTATACAAAAAAGTTCCCCAACGTATACTCTTATTATACGCTGAGGATTCTTCTCACACAATATCCCATCCCCGCAGAAATTTTTACTAAAATTTTCACTAAAAATTCCCACGGTATCTTTTTTGTCAGACTGCAGACGCTTTATTGTCCGTCCTTTTCAACATAACTGCAACCCTACGCAGCTACGAATTTATCCAGCTCTTTCCAGAGATCATCGCTTCTTCATCATATACTTTCAG
>ENA-OQDM01001337-OQDM01001337.1-human-gut-metagenome-genome-assembly--contig:-NODE-1337-length-10026-cov-1.970098_pt1 | contig 10026 bp, 9 predicted proteins | sample MGYA00242772_ERZ504605 | MGnify/ENA primary metagenome ERZ504605 (study PRJEB26092, sample SAMD00036348) | human gut metagenome | host: Homo sapiens | study: EMG produced TPA metagenomics assembly of... | reverse complement strand
TGATGGTTCTGATTGCTATCAACCAGGAAAAATCCCTCTCCAGTGCCTCAATTGCAGAAAGTGTCCATACAAATCCCGGCTTTGTACGCCAGCTTATGTTAAAACTAAAAAAAGCGGAACTTATGACCAGTGTAGCCGGACATGCCCGTCCCTCTCTTTCAAAACCAGCAGAGCAGATTACATTACTGGATATTTATAAAGCAGTTGAAGGTGAGAAGCCGCTGCTTCATTTAGATACTCATACCAACAGAGTGTGGCGTTGGCATTAACATTCAGTTATCTTTGCAGGGATTTTACAATGAAATTCAAAAGGATGCCGAAGAAAAAATGAATACAATTACTTTACAGGATATCATAGATACCTACTATCAGCGGGCATCTATAGAAAGTAACTTACAGAATATTATTTAACAGGAGAACACTTTCATGTACCTTCAGCAAATACGAAATGCCACCATTTTTTATATTATGGCGGAAAAAAATATTAATTGATCCTTCAGAGCATCCTCTAGTTCATTCTGATCGAGGATGTCATTATCGTTGGGTGGAATGAGTCCATTTCAATATAGACGTAGTTTAGGAATAGCAATTTAGTCCAAGAAAACGTCCCCCCCGGGTTGCAATAACTTTTGCATTCAACCGTTCTGTCTTGCACCCATAAGCTCGATTCCGGTTCCTGTGATGTGTGTCTGGAGGTCTTTTGTATAATCACCACCGGAAAGTGCGATACCGAAAAGTCTCTCGCTGGATTCACAGATATCAAGAGCTTTCATAACACCTCTTGCTGATTCAACAGCTGCCATGATCAGGACACTTCCTTCCGGAAGTCCAAATTCTTTTTCTGCTGAAATGATCTCACGCTCTACAAGCTGCACATCCTGTGCACTTTCTGTCTTAGGAATACGAATAGAATCACATCCACCGGCTACTGAACAACGAATGTCTTCTTTCCAGTAAGGGCTGTCCAGTCCGTTGATTCTGACTACTCGTTCACAAACACGATAATTAATCGTCTTAAGTGCATGATAGAGTGAAAAACGTGCTGCATCTTTCTGATTTTCTGCTACTGCATCTTCCATATCCAGCATGATGGAATCCGGTTTGTAAATATATGGATCTTTGATAAGTCCTGGTTTCTGTGCATTTCTGACAAATATAGAAAAAATTCCCGCCAATGGTAAAATGATTACAAGCTGTCTCAAAAGTGAAATAACCAGTGATTCCATACCTCCATCCAGTGCCTGATAAATTCTCTGATAAGCAACATTGATTCCGGCAAACAAGAAACTTAAAGAAATCACCCTCATTGCACCGATAAATATGTTCTTGACTGCCTGCATTTTGTTGCTTTCCGCCATTTTTGTTCTAACTCCTCTCTTTTCTGGCACAAAAAAAGTGCACACCCTGTCTTATAAGCTGGACTTACGCTCACAGGCTACACACTTTTTTTCATGACGAATATTATATTTTAAACTTACTGACCGTCCCTTTTATTCCGTAAATGTATATCGTACAAAAGAGCCGTTATTATCTCCTGTTACGATTACAATGTCTCCACTCTCATTACTTGTAGTTTCCAGGATCGGGAATCTTCCATTTTCTTTTACATAAGCTTCCGGGCTGGCTGCTTCTGCCTCTATCAATGTTTTTTGCTGTATTGTTCTCCTCCACATGGATTTATATCCTCAATAAAAATTTCATACTCATGCATATCTGCTTCCTCCTGAAATTAATTTTGTAAAGGCGAGTAACGTATATTTTGCTTTTCTGCATGATTACGCCACTCGCCACTATCTTTATTATAAAACTATTTTATTCTGGTTGCAAAAGCAGTTTTTACTAAAAAAGCACCTTCTGTTTTTAGTCATTATTACCACAGCAGAATACGATTCTAAATCTCTTAAATGCTTTTTTCATAAATCATCCAGAATGTATTCCATCTGCCTCTCTTTTGTTTTCATTCCCATTTTTTCATAGAATTTTTCTGCGGAAGTATTTCCTGACCATACATTTAATGTCACTTCATAGCAGTGCATTTTCCTGGCTTCTTTTTTTACATGCTCAAACAAGCTTTCACCGATATGCTGACCTCGTGCCTGCTGGTCAACGCATAGATCATCTATAAAAAGCGATTTAAACTGCACCATATTATTTGAGAAAGGCTGTTTCTGCAATTGACAAAAGGCATACCCTACACAAACATCAGACTCGTTCACTGCAACATATATCGGTTTTTCTTTATTTTTCAAAAGCTCTGTTAATTCTTCTACTGTATATTTTGTTGTACCAGGAATAAAAATATCTGGTCTTATATCTGCATGGATCTGCAGCACCTGCCCTAATAACTCTATAATTCTTGGAATATCTTTTTCTTTAGCTTTTCTGATAATCATGTTTCGCTCCTCCATTAAATCAATCAAAATCTCTGGTAATATTTGTGAGCCATTTGCCTCTGAAATAGTGAATAAATACCACAGGCATTTTTTCGAACTCATCCAGAGTCATTACAAAGTACACCCAGATTGGAGGCAATTTTAAAACATATGCGGCAAGGAAAGTAAGCGGCACTGCAACAAGCCACATAAATATGGAATCTATGATCATTCCAAATCTGGAATCACCGCCACCTCTGAAGCAGCCACAGATAAGGCAGGTATTGATACCTTCTCCCACAAGACGCCAGGTTGTCATAATGATAAAAATGCCAAGATAATAAATGGCCGTCTCTGTCAGTTTATCCCGATAGAAATCCAGTATCAAAGGACGAAGTGCCAGAATAATAATGCATCCGACCAGACTTACAACCATTGTTATCCTGAGCATGCGCTTTCCATATTCTCTTGCTGTATCAATGTTATCTTTACCCAGTTCCTGGCTGACAATGATGGTAGTCGCATTGGCAAAACCACGACAGGCGATCGCACCAATATTTACCACCATGACAGCAACTGCATTTGCGGCAACCATATCATCGCCAATATGGCCGAGTATTGCTGCGAATGCTGAGCTGGCAAAACTCCAGACAACATCATTTATTACAGCCGGGGTAGCAATTTTCATAAAGTCCTGGAACAGAATACCTGATTTCGCAAAGAAGTATTTTATACGGAATCTGACATCGGAACTTCTTAATGAGTAGACGAGGCAGATCAGTACTTCTGTGATTCTGGCAATGACAGTACCAAGAGCCACACCGGTAACGCCAAGCTTTGGAAGTCCAAACAGACCAAAGATAAAGGTCGCATTACAAATTACATTGACACAAAGCGAAACAATGTACGTGACAGATGGCAGCATTATTTTTCCGATACTTCGAAGGGCACTCATAAAAACCTGAGAAAATCCCATAAACATAAATGAAAATGAAATTACCCTTAAGTATTCACTGCCGGCAGCAATCGTATCCGGACTGCTTGTAAAGATCTTCATGATCGTAGTTGGCATAGAAAAGGAGATCACGAAAAACACGAGGGAAACGATCAGTGAGATTCGTTCCGCCAGGCCGAGAATTCTTTCTACAGTCTTTTTATCACCTTTTCCCCAGTACTGTGCACATAAAACTGAAGTACCCGTGGCCATGCCATAATATAAACAGAAAAGAATAAAAGTATACTGGTTCGCAAGGGATGAAGCCGCCATGGCAGTCTGGCTTACATATCCAAGCATTACCGTATCGGCAATGTTTACCAGAGTTCCGATCAGATTTTGGATCATGATCGGAAAAGCTAGTTTTGATGCATGTTTCAAGAAATCTTTTTTATTTAACATACATGGTTTTTCCTTAGTTCTTAGTATTCATAACCAATTGTATCATACTCCTTCAGAAAATACATTAATATGGTGGAAAAAATCAGCACTACCACTTTTCAGGAACCTATATACTCTCAAAATATCCAACAATTCCTATATAACCATCTTTCTTTAAAGGAGACCATAGGGTGTGCAGCTTCAGAGCATACATCTGCCTTTTGTTCTCTACTTTTGCCATTACGTGCAATGAAACCTCTTTATTCTGTATTGATGTCTGATCCAATAGATTACTGACTTGCCGTATATCTTCTCTGTTTACTTCAAACACATTAGATATATCGTACTTCGGATCATTTCTTTGACATATTATCTGCTGTTTTTCATTCATTATACTAAGCTGACCTGAAATGACATTGTATTCAATGGAGGTTTTTCCACTATTCGTTTTAAAAAACTCAATCTTTTCCTGCATAGCTCAATGACACGCTGGGAATAATTTTTACGGGGTAAAGACTTTTCCCTAAGTATTTCATCAGAGAGTCTCTGCGCTTCATAATACTGTTTATTATCATCTGGTTTATTAGTAAACATTCTGGAAAATTGAAGGCTGAGTTCTTTCAGACATTTAAGAAGAACTGGATTAAACTGTCCACACTGCCCATCCAGGATCATTCGGATTGCTGTATCATGATCAAATGCTTTCTTATAACATCTTTCACTGGTAAGTGCATCATAAACATCGACTATCGATACAACCTGTGCAGAAATCGGTATTTCTTCACCCTTCAGTCCATCCGGATAACCTTTTCCATCCCATCTTTCATGATGCCATCTGCAAATTTCCCATGCAGTATGCACCAATGGTTTATCCTTTGGGAAGCGCATATCCCGGATCAGGGATGCGCCTATCTCACTGTGGGTTTTCATAATCTTAAACTCTTCATCCGTCAGCCTGCCCGGTTTATTCAGTATTTCTTCCGGAATACCCACTTTACCGATATCATGAAGGGAGGATGCAGTTGTGATCAAAGCAATATCTGCCTCTGTCAGAGGATAAGCATCTGTTACTTTTACCAATTTTCTTAACATCATTTCCGTTGCTGTTTTAATATGCAGAATGTGCTCACTGCTTTCGCTGTTGCGAAATCCCAGTACATTACTCAAAATTCCGATCATAATATTGTTGTTTTCTTCTTTTTCATAAACCTGGTCTACAACCACATTTACCAGACGCTTTTGGTTCGCATAAAGTGCCAGTGTATTCTGGACTCTTTTCTTTACGATAACAGAGTCAAAAGGCCGTGTAATATAATCGGTAATACCCATCTCATAGGCTTTACGCATAGTATCAACAGATTCTTCAGAGGAGATCATAATAACTGGAGTTTCATCGATCCATTGGAAACGGTTCATCCATTCCAGGACTCCAAAACCATTCATCTGTGGCATGTTGATATCCAACAACATCAGGTCAATCTCCGGATTTTCTTCCACTATCTGGATTGCCTGATTTCCATTTTCAGCTTCCAGATAATTATAAGTTTCTCCGAGAATCTCCTTCAATATAACCCTGTTAAATTCCGCATCATCCACAATAAGTATTTTTTGTCTTTTATCCATTATGATCCCTTCCTCTTATACCTTTATTAATATAGTTTAGTGAACATATCCTGAAATTGTTTTTATCACTTTCTCAGGCACAACCGGCTTTGACAGTTTCATGCTGCGAACTGTCCTCGGCTGTCAAAACGTACATCTGCTGCCTAACCCAGCAGATTGTCATGTAAGGTACTGATCAATTCTTCAATAACTATTGGCTTGGATAAGAATCCATCCATGCCACATTCCAGGGCTTTCTTTCTGTCCTCATCAAAGGCATTGGCAGTCATGGCAAGGATTGTAATCCCCGCCAGTGCCGGGTTATCCAGAGCACGGATTTCCTTAGTGGCTTCATATCCATTCATTACCGGCATCTGCACATCCATCAGCACCAGATCATAATTACCCGGAGTCGAATTCTTAACTTTCTCCACTGCCTCTGCTCCATTTTTGGCAGTATCAACCAGGAATCCATATTCATTAAGGATCTCCACCGCAATTTCGCTGTTCAGCTCATTATCTTCCACAAGCAATATACATCTGCCTCTGAAATCCGAACCTGTTTCCGGAAGAATTGAATCTTCTGCCCCAGCCTGACTCTGACCGATAGCAGTCATCAAGGTTTCTCGGATATCTGACATAAACAGAGGTTTCGCACAGAAAGCAGTCACCCCTGCTGCTTTGGCTTCTGCTTCGATATCTGACCAATCATAAGCAGTCAGGATAATAATCGGTGTATCGTCACCAAGGCTGCGGATCTGACGCGTAACTTCAATTCCATTCATATCCGGCAGACACCAGTCAATGATATACGCATGGAAGGCATCTCCCAGTTCCATAGACTGCCGTGCACGGAGAACAGCTTCCCTGCCGGAAAGTGTCCATTCTGAGCGCATTCCAACCCTCACAAGCATTTTTGTCACGCTGTCACAGGTATCGAAGTCATCATCTACAACCAGTGCCTTAAGGCCTTCCAATTCTGCAATTTTCTCTATACGGTGCTGCTCAGGCTGAATCCGGAATGGCAGACGGACAATGAATTCAGTACCTTTGCCCTGTGCCGTCTGAACCTCAATGGTACCGCCCATCATATCCACAATATTCTTGGTGATTGCCATGCCAAGTCCTGTACCCTGAGTCCTGCTGACTGTGGAAGTACGCTCCCTCTCAAAAGGAGAAAAGATCTTCTTCACAAATTCCTGACTCATACCGATTCCATTATCCTTTACCCGGATCTCGTACAGTGCACTACCTTTTGCTGTCCCCGGTAACTGCTTCAGCCGGACAGAGACAGTTCCTCCTGCAGGAGTAAACTTAACCGCATTGGACAAGAGATTCAAAAGTACCTGGTTCAGTCGCGTCTTATCACAATAGACATCCTCATTTGTAACATCCATGGCATCCATATAAAGCTCCAGCTGCTTCGCATGGATCTGCCCACTGATGATCGTCTTCAGGTCATGAAGCACATCCGACAGACTGACCTCTGTTTCTTCCAGGTGGATCTTTCCACTCTCAATCCGGCTCATATCCAGGATATCGTTGATCAGTGAGAGCAGATGGTTGCTGGAGGAAAGGATCTTGCCCAGATAATCCCGAACCCTTTTCTGATCATCAATATTACTTACAGCCAGTGTGGTAAAACCGATGATCGCATTCATTGGTGTACGGATATCGTGAGACATATTAGAAAGGAAAGTACTCTTCGCCTTGTTTGCTGTCTCTGCCGCACGTACTGCCTCAGAAAGTGCCTGATTCATTTTCCAGTCATTGGTACGGTCCGACATAACCAGGATATATTTCTTTTTCCCGTTTACTTCACTGCACATTGCAATATTATGGAACCAGCGTTTTTCCCCTGTTTTCAGATGAATATATTCAAAATCCCATTCCTTCTGCTCATGAACCTGGATCTTCTCCAGATAATTTTTCTCCGCATCTCTGGAATTCTCGGGATCCAGTTTCCCAAGGACACAAATATCCTTCCGGATCTGTTCTGCTGTAATACCCAGCAGCTTTTCCGCATTCGGGCTGACATAATCTGCCTGATAGGTTTTGGCATCCAGCATCAGGAAAACGTCATCCACGTTCATTGAAAGCTTTTGGAACAGTTCATCACGGTACAGGATCTCCGTATCCTTTTTCCTGAGGTTCGTTCTGCCTTTTTGAATAATAAAACTGATAAGGAATGCGGCAATGCAGAATACAACCACACTGACAAGGAGTATCGTACTACGCTGCAGACTGTTCATACTGGCATTGACGATATCTGCCTGGACAAGTCCCAAAAACATCCAGTCCTGGATATCCGATTTTTCATAGACCAGATAATAGTTTCTTCCATCCAGATCCAGCAGCATCGCGTCGGTACGTCCTGCTTTAAACTTCTCTGAAAGTTCATTGACCTCTTTTTCAGACATATCAGAATGCTCTCTCAGAACACCGAAAAAATTATACACATTCCCCCATGTTTCAGAAGAATGATCGACCACAACACGGCCATTCGGATGAACAACAAAACTCTGGGCATTTCCATCGAAAGCAGAAATATCCAGTACATCTACGATATCAGAGTTTTCATAAGCAATGGCTATGGCATCATATTCAAATTCCTGATAAGTTCCGTGAGCCTTAGGGGTGGCAAAAACAAGCAGCTGAGATTTTCCGGGAACTGATGCATTCGCAATAACATCATTTCCCTGCCGGATCTCCTCTTCAACATTTTCCTGTAATCCAAGGTACCCGGTTTCCCCTGTTGGCATCTTATAGTTCCCGTCGGCTGACAGAAAAAAGAATTCCAAAAAGCCGGCATCCTCCTGCGCTTTCTTTATATAATCACGAATTTCATCTTCACTGGATGTATTCTGCAGATTCTCTCCCCACATATGAAGATAGGTCAGGTTTTTCTCTGTCAGTTCCCTCAGCATATTATCAGACTGATGAAAAACTTCCGTCAGATGAGAAACACTTTCCTCATAAACAGTTTTCGACACAAATCCAAAATATCGGAAAACCATCAAAGCAATGCACACAAAACCAGCTATAAAGACAGCTGTCTTTAATCGTTTTCTCATGACAGGTTTATTTCTGTCTTTACTATGTTTCCTAATATCCATTCTTCTCACCTCAGAGTCATGTAGTCTTCTGGCTCTGCAAGAATGGCATCACCATCTGAAACATATGCTGTCCATGTATCATCCACAGAAATATCTCCTCCATCAAACACAATGTTTTCATCTGTGGGATAAGCTTCCATGTGTTTTGGTATTGCAAGACAGGTTACTGTAAAAGTATCATTGTCCTGAACTTTTTTTCCATCCATTGTAACGTTGCTCAATGTATAGCCATCATCTGTTTCTTTGATTTCCACGGAAATACCGCTGAACACAGGCAATGAGCCTCGGTTAAACGGAATAAATCCGCCCTCATAGCCTTCTACAAAATTTTTAACCGTCTCTTTCAGTTCAGCTCCACTCATCTTGCTGCTGTAAGCCGACAGACTGTTTGGCATGATCATGTCGCCTGCCATTTTTTCAGTATATCCAGCTTTCAGCACATTTCCCGTAAAGCTGTTTCCAGTTGCGATCAGCACATCTGATCCATAAATGCCGCGCAGAGTGTTTGCCATAACTGAATATGCCGCATTGCCCCCACTGCTATGAAAACGATTGGAATAGGATTCTGCGAATCCAACACGATATTCTCCGAAATAGCTTCTTCCTCAAGAAGCTGAGAATTAAACGACTGATATGCCTGCTCTGCATCGTACTCTCCTGAGATCATCTTTGAAACCACATCCTTGGAAACGGAGAAAAAGTCATTTGATGCAATGCGGATATACATATGATTTTCTTCGATCACGGATTTCACATCTTTCAGATATTCCGTAAGCTGGAGATCCACATCCTGACTGTAGCTTAACAGATCCTGTCCATCACTAATGATCCGCTCCTGCGCATCCTCTGAAAGCATTGTGCTCAGCACCTTCATTGCTTTCTTTCGACGTGTCTCATCCTGTGTCAAATCGCGGTTTAAAGCCACCTGGAAGTATGGCGTAGTCATCAGCCACTTTTCACCGTTCTCCTGAAAGAATGGAAGAAAAGTTGTGTTAATGCCCTGATCCTGAAACATTTTTACACCGGCAGAGGTTCCAAAGTACATGGCAAGCTTGCCACTTTGATACATCTCAACTATATCATCATAATTCATATCCAGATCATCCTGACTCAGACCGGTATCCTGGATAAACTGTTCCATACGTTCAAAAGCCTGCGGCCAGACGGTACTATCCAGACCTTCTCGATTTGTATTATCCGGGTCACTGTAGGTGGTGCGCCACTTGCGTCCGTCTACAGAAGACAGCTCTGAAGCAGACAATCCCTGCAGTGTTTCCATACAGGTATAATCATAATAATAGTCTGCAGTAAACCCACGGATTCCCACTTTGTCAAATGCCTGGCAGGCAGAGACAAAGCTTTCATAATCTGTTGGCAACGGGATATCATATTTTTCAAAAAGGTCTTTGTTCACTACAAAACCATGGGCATCTGCACACACAGGAAGCCAGTTTACGCTCCATCCTCGTTCCTGAAATTGCTGAGGTAGGTATCATAGACAGCACCTGCCGCATTGGTTGTGGAAAGATCCATCAGACTGTCTTTCAGGGGACTTGCATCA
>ENA-OQDM01001335-OQDM01001335.1-human-gut-metagenome-genome-assembly--contig:-NODE-1335-length-10040-cov-1.025018_pt1 | contig 10040 bp, 12 predicted proteins | sample MGYA00242772_ERZ504605 | MGnify/ENA primary metagenome ERZ504605 (study PRJEB26092, sample SAMD00036348) | human gut metagenome | host: Homo sapiens | study: EMG produced TPA metagenomics assembly of... | reverse complement strand
TTGATGCAGTTGCAGACTTGTGTCATTACCGATTTTTCAATGGGTTATTTTTTCCAGCTTATCTACATTTTCATGAAGTTCGGGATAAGTAAGAGTAGCAAACAGATCATGGAGCGTTTCATTTCTGCGAATCTGCTGCACGGTTCCATCTTCATGAACCATGATTTCCTGATGGCGCAGACGGCCATTATAATTGTACCCCATACTGTGTCCATGGGCACCGGTATCATGAATGATGATAAGATCCCCCATTTCAATTTCCGGCAGTTCTCTCTGAATGGCGAACTTATCGGAATTTTCGCAAAGGGAGCCAACCACGTCATAAATTTTGTTCTTAGGCAAATTTTCCTTGCCAAGAACACTTACATGATGATAAGCACCATATATACCGGGACGCATCAGATCAGCCATACATGCATCTACGCCGATGTAATCCCTGTAAATATTTTTGTAATGGATCGCTTTTGTTACAAGGTAACCGTAAGGTCCTGTAATCATTCGGCCGCACTCGAAACAAATACGCGTATTTTCAAATCCCCGCATTTTTTCTTCAAAAAGTTTTTTCGCACCTTCTCCAAGTCCCTCCAGATCTACAGGTTCCTGTTCAGGCCGATAGGGAATCCCGATCCCGCCGCCGAAATCGATAAAGCTCACCGTTACATCATGAGTATTACGTATTTCATTAGCCAAATCAAACATCATGCTGATGGTTCCCAAAAGTCCTGGAAGTTCCAGCTCTGCGGAAATAACCATGGTGTGAATACCGATATATCCGATACCCTTATTCTTCGCCCATGCCACACATTTAAGAAGCTGCTCGCGGGTCATGCCGTACTTCGCTTCCTGGGGTGTACCGATAATTGCATTCCCCCTCGCCAGATCAGGCCCGGGATTATATCGGAAGCAGATGCGTTTCGGTACCAGGTGAAGCCGTTCCATATCCTCCAAATTGGAAATATCATCCAGATTAATAATAGCCCCAAGCTCATGCGCTTTCAGAAACTCTTCATCCGGTGTGTCATTGGAAGAAAAAACAATTTCCTCTCCTGTGATTCCCACCGTTTCCGCCAAAATCAATTCTGCCATGGAACTGCAGTCTGCACCCACGCCAAGTTTTTTTAAGCTTTTCATAATCCACGGATTGGGTGTCGCCTTCACCGCGAAATATTCATGAAAATCCGAACTCCAGGAAAAGGCTTTCTGCAGGCGTTTTACATTATCCGATATCCCTTTTTCATCGTAGAGGTGAAACGGCGTACCGTAAACGGCAGCAATCTCCCTGACCAGCTCTTCGCTGAAGGGCAGCTTCTTTTCACTCATTCAGAGAACCCCTTTCCTTTTGTAGGAAGAAATATAATTTCAATGACTGAAATCTTCCAAACAAATTTATACCCTATAAAGTATGTCTATTATAGCATAGCCATATTTTATGTTCTATATTTAAATCCTTGAATTCTTCGCATTCTCCTGATTCTGATACATTATGCACCATGTCCAAAATCACGTATGTATATTTCTGTCTAAAAAAGAGGAATGACGATTATCACTCCACTTTTTACAGGCTTATTTTATTTGCATACCATGAACCACATCCGCAAGTGAAATCATTCCCATTTCCTTTTCCATCGCCTGCTGCACCTGAGCCAGCTTTCCGTCAAGCGCCTGATGAATTGAAAGACCTACAGGGCATCGGGGATTAGGGTGTTCATGAAAATGGAAAAGTCCATCTGCATGAACCGCATCCACTGCACGGCAAATATCAAGGAATGTGATTTCGCCTTCCTTTTTCGCAAGCAAAGCTCCGCCGCTCCCCCGTGCCACGGTAATAAGACCGGCTGTTTTCATCCGCGACAGAAGACGTCGGATAATAACAGGATTCACCTGAATGCTTCCTGAAAGAATTTCACTTGTTACCTTCTCTTTTTCCCCATACATAGATATATAAGCAAGCATATGGACAGCAATCGTAAAGCGACTTGAAATCTGCAACCTATTTCCCCCTGCCATTGTTTTTCTTTCATATTATAATTCCTTTTGCCATTTTGCAAGGGTAAATCTGCCGATTCAACTGGTCTCTTCCTTTGCAACCAGCATCATTTGCATAAAACTGACAGCTTCCATTCCTCTCGATCGCTTCGACCTTCCGGCATCAGTAATAACCAATAAATGTCTTCCAGTACTTCTACCGGCTTCTCCAGTATCATTGCTGCTGCAAAGCCATCAATGAGGAACAGAAACCGGTCAAATGAATGGCCAAATTACTTTCCTAAGACACTGATCCGCTGATTTTTATGGTTTCCTTTTTCTGCTTCATCCACCATAGCAATAGCATAGTCTGCATAACTGATATAACTTTTTCCTTCCGCATTCGTTGTAAATTCTTCTCCTGCTAACAGGTATCTTCCCGTTCGTGCACCGGCTGCATCAAATTCTGCAGCCGGACTGATATAAGTCCATACCACATCTTTTCTTTTGCGCAATTCATTAAGAGATTTTTTCATGGCATCAGCCACCGGTTTATAATCTTTCGGAAAATCAGGTACATCACTGATCATCATCGTATGAGTCTTATCAGTATACAAACTGCCTGCTCCGCCGACTACGAGAAGACGTATACTGCTTCCACTCAAAAGATTGCTCAAATGATTTAATACTGTACTGTGGAGACCCATCTTGTCCGGATCCCATACACCAAAAGCATTCACCACTACATCAAAATCCTTCAAATCTGCCTTCGTCAAATCCATGATATCTTTTTGGATAACATGCGGGGTCTCGGATCTGTTATCACTTCTCACCACCGCTGTTACTTCTGCGCCGCGTCTTACCGCTTCACTGACGATCAGCCGTCCGGCTTTACCATTTGCTCCAATAACTGCAATTTTCATAATTTTCCTCCTTGATTTTTGATGTAATATATTTTGCTACATCAATAATATCACCATGTTGTTGTAATGTCAATAGTTACAATATGACTTTTTAAATCTTGTTGGTTTTCTGCAAATGAAAAGAACCCCTGCCACACAGAGGCTCTTCATTTTTACTCAAAAAACTTATTTTTCCGCTTTACCGAACCATTTTTCAAAAATCTTGTCATATTCACCGTTTGCTTTTAATTCCTTCAGCGCTTTATTCACCGCCGCCTGCAATTCTTTATTTTCTTTCTTCATAGCAAAAACAAATCCTACATCTGTCTTTGGCGTACCGACGATCTTCAAGTCTTCAGAACCGCCTTGCTTCATATAGAACATAGCCACCGGCTGATCAACAACAAAAGCATCTAATGTCTTCGCACGGAGTTCCATAAATGCCTGGGCGTTGGAGTCAAGCTGTTTCACTTCGCCTTTTGCTTCCTGAATCATCTTGACCGGTTCCGTCCCTACCTGGGCCCCCACCTTCTTGCCTTCCAGATCCGCCCAGTCTTTCAGACTGTCATTGTCCTTATTAACAATGATAACGAAGCCATTTTTATCAAAGTATACATCAGAAAAAGCGACCTGTTTTTCACGTTCCGGGTTTGCTGAAAGTCCGGATGCGATCATGTCAATCTGTCCGCTCTGGACCGCGGGAATCAGAGCATCAAACCCCATACTCTTAAACTCCATCTTGCTGCCCATCTGCTTAATGACGGCTTCTGCCAGATCCAGGTCAAATCCAACGTACTTGTCATCCTTTGTAAATTCAAAAGGCGGAAAAGTGGTTTCAGCCCCTACACGAACGATAGACGGCACGCCTGATTTCGCAGCATCACCACTTTTTGCCTTATCTCCATTTCCACCGCAGCCCGATACTGCCAATACAGCTGCCAGTGCTCCTACCGCCAGCCATGCTTCATCTTTTTATTGAACATACTCCCATCTCCATATCTCAAATAAAATAATCGATGTGCATATTTTATCAATATTCTGCATATATGTCAATAAATATTCATAAAGACCTCTCCGTCTTCTCCCATTTCCGTCCTCTGTAAATGAGATAATTATGCATTCTGTCGATTTGACCACATTTTTCTGCCATGCTATAGTTTAAAATAAAAGCTTTCCAAACATAATACACGTTAAACCACATTAAAAGGAACTATTATGGAATTACTCATCTCCTTTCTTTCCGATTGGGGTTATATCGCACTTTTTATCTGTATGGCTTTGGAAAACATGAATATCCCCATTCCCAGTGAAATTATCCTCGGGTTTGCCGGATTTCTTGTTTCACAGCAGATCTTTTCTTTTTGGCCCACCATTATCATCGGTACAGCCGCCGGTATCGCAGGCTCTCTTTTATCTTACTACATGGGGCTCAAAGGCGGACGGGAATTCATGCTCCGTCACACAGCTAAAGGCGGTCTTGGTGCGAAGAAACTGATTGCTGCAAAAAACTGGTTTGAAACATATGGGGGCATCGCTGTTTTTACAGGCCGCCTTCTTCCGGGGATCCGCACTTTTATCTCCCTTCCCGCAGGCATCGCACATTATCCTCTCCCCCAGTTTATTGCTTACACGATTGTCGGCACAATCCCGTGGACGATATTCCTTGTATATACAGGAGAAATACTCGGAGAAAACTGGATGCTTCTTCTTGAATACAAAAATAGAAATTGCCCTTATTTCTTTCCTTACAGCCGGCAGTATCGCCGTTGCTTTTTACTTTTGGCAGAAATCAAAAAAACATGAAAAATAAAAATGCTCTTCTTATATTTGTATTTGCTCTCCTTTTGTATGGATTATTTTCGGACATCATTCCGCTCGTAGATCCTGACGAACCTGTCTACGGTGAAACGGCAAAAGAAATGCTTCTCACAGGCGACTGGCTTTCCCCCCGTATTTACGGGGAGTACTGGTATGATAAGCCGCCGCTTTTTTACTGGCTTGACGCGGTTTCCTTTTCTGTTTTCGGCGTTTCTACTTTTGCCGCCAGATTTCCCTCGGCCATAATCGGTGCCTGTACCGCTTCTTACCTTTATCTTTTTACAAGAAAACTGATTGGAGAAAAACCGGCTCTTACAGGTGCTTTCATATGTGCCACTTCTCTGGAAATTATTGTTCTTGCCAGAAGTGCCGTTACTGATACGGCTCTTGTTTTCGCACTGACAGTCGCTCTTATATCCTTTCTTCGCAAAGAATACATTCCTGCGTACATGGCGTGCGGCTTTGCTTTTCTGACAAAGGGTCCCATCGGATTTGGATTCCCCGCACTCATCGTTGCTCTTTGGATGATGATTACCAAAAGCTTTACATTAAAAAACATTATGGCCCTGAAATGGTACTGGGGCATTCCCCTGGCCTGCCTCATCAGTTTTCCCTGGTTTATATACATGACCATGCACCATGGTCCCGTTTTCATGGATACCTTCTTCGGCTATCATAACCTGGCCCGCTTTTCCAGTCCTGAGCATGTGGGGAAAAACCATCTGTGGCTGTTTTTTATCGTTTTAGCAGCAGGATTTTATCCATGGACCGGCTCTATCCCCGGCATATTCCGCCATTTCCCGGAATGGAGGAAGATCGTACCCTTCTTTTCTTTTATGTATGGACTGTCTTCATATTTATTTTCTTTTCCTTTTCCTCTACGCAGCTCTTTTCCTATATTCTTCCCATGTTCCCTCCGCTCTCTCTTTTAGCAGGAAAATACATGGTGAATCTGGAGGAAACCGGACATATTTCGAAACTATTCCTTTATACCCATCTATTCTTTTCTCTTATCACCGCAGGGGCCATTGCCTGTGCTCCGATTGCTCCTGATGCAGGCAAATGGAGCCAATGGTTCGTTTCTGCCGCTATGCTGGCGGCGGGACTGATTGCAGCTTACTTCTTCAAAAAGGGACGATTTAAAGATTTTCTTATTTGCCAGGGGTTCATTGTTTCATGCTTCGTTTTCTCCGTATGGTTCACCTTCGGCGTGACTGTCACACGGCTCTTCACGTCAGAAAGTATCGCCCTGGAACTGAAAAAAAACTGTCCGGGAAATGAATCTGTATATATTGACGCATTCTATCGTCCTTCTGTGGCATTTTACGGAGATATTTACGGCAAGATCCTTCCTAAATTTGATGAAGAAAACTTTGAAGAAGCAATAAAAAACCGGGAAAAGGAATTATTCTTCCGACAGACAGTATAGACAGAGATATAGAAAAAGGCGCTTACATCCTTGTACAGGAAAAAGTATACAACCGATGGCCCAAAACGCAGAAAGCAGGACTGCAACTGATTTGGAAAAAAGATACGGCGCTGTTTTTACGAAAAGAATCTTAAAAAAACATAAGAGGACTGCCATGAGCACAAAGAAACAAAAGCGGGAAAGGCTTCAAAAAGCACGGGAAGAAACTGCAAAAAGAGAATTTAAATACACTACCGCACAGACATTAATCGGTATCTTTGCGCTGGCCCTCATGTTTTTTGCCTGGGGTTCCCATCTTCTTCCAGTCACCGATCCGGTAGAATCCAACTATGCGCTTACCGCCAAGGAAATGGTATTGTCAGGGAACTGGCTGTCGCCGCAAATCTACGGCCATTTTTGGTTTGATAAACCTGCCATGGTGTACTGGCTCATGTCCATCTCATACAGCCTTTTCGGCTTTACCGATTTTGCCTCACGTCTCCCTGCTGCCTTCTGCGGGGCTGCAACGATCACACTTCTTGTCTGGTATATCTGCCGGATTACGAAAAATAACGTAGTTGCCGTCTGGTCGGGCATCATGCTTGCCACTTCTCTGGAATTTTGGATTATTTCTCACGCCATCATTACTGACAGTATGCTGATGCTTTTCACTGTGCCTACACTTCTTTCCGCCTATATCGGCCTCATGGAAAACAACAGGCGCCACATGGTCATCGCCTACTTTTCTTCGGGTCTGGCATGCCTTTCCAAAGGTCCTGTCGGTCTTGTCCTTCCGGGAATGATCCTGCTGATTTGGTGTGGCTTGATGCGGAATAAAAAACTATTCCTCCGTTCTCTTTCCCTGGCAGGGAATCCTTATCTTCTTCATCACTGCCCTCCCTTGGTATGCCTTCATGTACGCCATACATGGCGATCCATTCGTCCGCGAATTTCTCGGTCTTCACAATATTGTCCGTGCCACATCATCCGAACATCCGGGAGATAACCACTTCTACTACTATTTTCTTCTTCTCCCTTTCTCTCTTCTCCCCTGGACAGGACTTTTTTTCTATGAAATAAAAAAACAGTGGAAAGAAAAAACATCATTTTATCTTTTTCTTATGGTATGGTGTTTCGGTACGCTCCTTTTTTATACCCTTATGGCGACAAAGTATGTGACCTACACCTATATCGCTCTCGTACCGGCAGCCGTTCTTGCCGCCCATGCCGCACCGGATGTGACAAGCGGAAAGAAAATCCCGGGACTCTTTGCAATAATCCCATTCTTCCTTTTGCTTGCCGCCTTGCTTGCAAGTACATTCTTTCTCCCGGACACTCAATGGTGGCCACTTTACATTGTAACCGCCTATTCTGTATGGGCCCTCCTCTTCCGTTGGCATAAAAATTCACATAGACGCTTACCGCCATTTCCACCGTCACCATTTCCGCACTCCTTGTTACCGTCAGCGCGGGACTTCCCGCTTACATGCATACACGGTCAGGATACATTATGTCGGACTACCTGCATAAACTTTCGGGACAACACTATTTCTTTCAATCCTATTCAGCTTCCTTCTCTTACTATACGGGAGAAACCGCGACACGCCTCATTCCCATTCTTCCGAGTGAAGATGTACAAAATATTCGTGATGCCCGATGGAAAGAAAAATATGCCATGCCCTCCATCACAGAAGAAGAATTCCTTAAATTAAAAAAAGAAGAACCGGTCTACCTTTATGTATCGAAAGGAAATCTGTCCCGTATGGAAAAATGGTCTTTAAATAACCGGTTTACCGTTGAGAAAGAATTTATTGACGGTACCATTTTTCAAATTGGAAAAATAAATGATAAACGAATCCATAAAGAATTTTATCGAATCTCTCGCAAAATATCATGCGGAAAATGTCTTCAACCCGTGGGCGGATACAAATCCTGACTATGAAATAGAAAACGCTGTCATTCTCCGCCGCCGGCAATTGGAAATCTACCTGAGCCGCCGCCTTTCAACCGCTAAACTTCTCCTTATAGCAGAAGCCTGCGGATACCAGGGCGGCCACTTTACCGGTATTGCCATGACCTGCGAGCGGATGATCCTCGGCTATCACAAAACGGTAACCCCCATGATGATCCTTGGAAAAGAAGGAACACGGACAAGCAGAAAAGACAGCCTCTTCATAAAAAAAGAAATACAAAGAGAAAAAGGCTTCAACGAACCCACGGACACCGTTGCCTGGTCGGCATGCCTTGAAGCGGGACTTGGGCCTGATGAATTTATTCTTTGGAATATATTTCCTTTTCACCCTTATAAAAAAGGCTGTTTTCTTTCCAACCGCACCCCCACCGATGAAGAGCTGTCCGTCGGTCTGGATTATACCCGGCAGCTTTTGGAAATAACAGGAACCCTGCCCATCTTCGCAGTAGGGAAGAAAAGTGAAATCACTTTATCAGCCGCAGGTGTTTCCGTCATCGGTCTCCGCCACCCGGCTAACGGCGGCGCTAATATTTTCAGAAAAGGCTTAAAAGATAATCTCCCCTGCAGCTAAAAAAAGACTTCGGCCTAAACTGTATTTCTCATACAATCCGTCGAAGTCTCTTCCTTTATACTTTCCCTTTCAGGATATACCGCTTTGTTGCATAATTCCATATCATGACAATACCGCTGGCAATAACCTTGGCAAACATATACCAAAGACCTGCGATCTCCACAAAGAACCACATGGTCATCTGGTTGATTCCCAAGCCTGCCGCAGATGTGGCAAAAAAAGAAACATTTCCATTTTCGTCCGTTTTCCCGTGTGAAAAACCACCGTCACACAAAGTAAATAATTCACCAGCAGAGAAATAAGGAATGCAATCGCTGAAGAGGTAAGATAAGGAATCCCCGCAAACTCAGTAAGCATGTACAAAAGCACATATTCCAAAAGGAAGCATCCGCCGCCGACGATAAGGAAACGAAGTATTTCATGAAACCGTTCCGCCAACGGCAGTTTCTTCATAAGCCAATCTGCCAAAATAATCTCCTTTGCCATAAATATGTCCTTATTTTACTATATCTTGTCTGTGCTGCAAAACCCCAGCAGAAAACCGTCTGCCATTTTACTCTGTTTTGGCAGACGGTTTTTCATTGCCGCTTGGCCGTCCTTATACGATAAGCTGCATTTGCGTTTTATGTCATTTTTCTATGATGCTTAAAAACATTGCTTTCATTCCGGTAAAAGCAATACAAAAGAGGATCTCAAGATATCACACAATGATTTCATGAAATTCCTCCTTTAGTAAACATGCTTTTATAATTCTGTCGCTTTCCGCAAAGCCATCAGATTTTCTGCCGACGCTTTCGGATTGACCACGCACCCCGCGCCAGTATGAGACCTTTCCCGTCAACCTGGGAAATAGCATCTTTCACATGTTCTGCGATTTCTGCGGGTGTGCCGTCGAGGATAATATCATCATATTGGAGCACGCCATTGACAAAGTAAGGAGCTGACCGGATACCTGCCATGAGACACTTATCCGTGAGCCTCCGCGCTTCTTTCAGTGACGGCCAGGTATGACGGTCATGCCAGTTCAGACAATTTACCGGATAATCCTTTAATTTTTCAAAATACACATCTTCTCCATGCATATGAACAGGATTGAACCAGGTTTTCTTCGCATAGCTGTTAATGACAGCCAAATCATAAAATACACCGAATTCATTAAATTCTTCTTCCGTCATCATTGTCTTTACGGCATTTTGCGTAGCAAAAAAGAATCCGTCCACACCGGCATCGATATTGTACCCGACAAAATCCATCGTCGTCGCTGTAATAGCGGCCAATGCATGGTGAACCGAACGCGGATATTCTTTCATATCGGTAAGCAGCCTGTCCCCCGCCAATTTCTTCAAGGTCGAAAAAGGACTGAAAATCGTCTGGATAATCGGCGTTCCTTCCATGCGGCGCTTT
>ENA-OQDM01001334-OQDM01001334.1-human-gut-metagenome-genome-assembly--contig:-NODE-1334-length-10043-cov-1.238100_pt1 | contig 10043 bp, 11 predicted proteins | sample MGYA00242772_ERZ504605 | MGnify/ENA primary metagenome ERZ504605 (study PRJEB26092, sample SAMD00036348) | human gut metagenome | host: Homo sapiens | study: EMG produced TPA metagenomics assembly of... | reverse complement strand
CCTTGGCAGTCTTTCAGCCTCTTTTTTTCTATGGGCAGTCGGTGATCCTCCACTATTTTTATTACCCGTCGAATTTCCTTTTTTAGCAGTTTCATTACTTACCGGCATCATATAGCCTTCACCCTTTACGTATCCACCTATCCATGTACCGTTTTCTACCATCCTATCTCTTTCCTCCGGAGTATAAGTTTTATATCCCCATGCTCCCGAATAATAACCACTTGTCCAACCCGAACCGTCCCAATAACCAGAACCACTCCAATAACCGGAACCATCCCAATAGCCCGAACCATCCAAATAACCTGATCCCGTCCAAAAGCCTGAACCATCCCAATAACCAGAAGGCATCGTGCTACAATTCTCGCTATCACCATCATTCAAATCCATCGTCATGAGCTGGTGGTTGTCAAACATCGAATACAAATCGTGATTTTCTGCTGATTCAGGCAACAAATCTTCCTCTGCCGAAGTGGAAGAAGGTATATATTGCATCGACATTCCTGTCGAACCTGATTCGTCGGTCTCACAAAACCGCCTTCCCAAGTACCGTCACCCCAACATCGAACGGTATTCCTCCTCACTGAACGGATTCAGATTGCTACCTGTGCCGCCACCCACGTAAACGCGCTGTTCCTTCTCACTAACCACCGGCAACTCATGAGCCAATGACTGCAAATCCTTTAATGTCAACTTCTTCATGTTCCTTTGTATTTAAAATGTTTTTAAAATAATGTATCGTATTCAACAAACCTTCATTCAAAGAAACCATAGGCTTCCATTCCAACATTCGGCATGCAACCCTATATCCGGTTTTCTTCTGCACGGGTCATCCATCGGAAGAGGGCGACAAACGATTCTCGCATCAGATTGAGTCAACTTTATTACCTGAGCAGCAAGGTCTTTTATGGTACACTCCTCCGGATTTCCCAGATTCACAGGACCGGTAAACGAATCGACCGTGCACATCATACGGAGCATACCATCTATTAAATCATCTATATATTGAAAACTGCGGGTTTGGCTTCCGTCTCCATATAGAGTTATATCTTGCCTCCTTAAGGCTTGGATGATAAAATTAGAAACAACCCGGCCATCATCAAAAGACATATTGGGGCCATAAGTATTAAATATGCGAATAATCTTCACCGGCAATCCATGCTGACGATAATAATCCATACATAGGCTTTCTGCACAACGTTTACCTTCGTCATAACAGGAACGGACACCATTCGGATTTACGTTACCCCAATAAGTTTCCGTTTGAGGGTGTACCTGAGGATCACCGTAAACCTCACTGGTAGAAGCCTGCAAGAATCGGCTATGATTTTTCCGCGCCAACTCCAATAAATTCAACGTCCCTATTACCGATGTTTTCAGCGTATATATGGAATCCTTTTGGTAATGCAATGGAGAAGCCGGACAAGCTAAATTATAGATTTCATCTATCCCTACAATCGATAAAGGCTGAAGTACGTCATGCCTTATAAATTTGAAATAAGGGAAAGCGTAAAGATGTGAAATATTCTCATAGCGTCCAGTATAGAAGTTATCTATACAGGTCACTCTATGACCTTGTCTTAATAGAATCTCACATAAATGAGAACCTACAAAACCCGCACCCCCCGCAACTAATATGTCTTTCATATTGAAATCGGTTTTTTATGGTTAGATGAATGCAAAAATACATTTTATTTTTCATATACAATAGACTTAAACAAGTTTTTTTATGTATTCAACTTATTTTTTATTAAATTTGTCCTCATATTAATATATAAAGTATGAAAGAGAGAGACTGCGTAATTGCGGCTATAGGGAAAGACAGCCTGCATCAAAATTGGATAAAGGGGTATAAAAACTTCGACCTCCACCTTATCATATATGATGATTCTTATGACAAATACAAGAATGATACGGAATATATTTGTTCAATGAAAGGATATAAGCTCAAGTTGGTATATAAATACATGAACCGCCATCCTGAATACCTTGAAAAATATGAATATTTTTTCATTCCGGACGATGACATCCTGATGGACAGCCAAAACATCAATAATTTGTTCATGTTAATGCGAGGATACAACCTACAAATTGCACAACCAGGATTGAGCGACTCATATTACACTTATCCCCACACTTTACGAAACAAACTGTCCGTACTCCATTATACCAGTTTCGTAGAAATGATGCTCCCATGCTTTTCCAAAAATGCATTAAGGAAAGTGTTACACACGTTCAATGCCAATGAAAGCGGATGGGGAACGGAATGGCATTGGCCTATATTAATAGAATCTAATCAGAAAGACATGGCGGTAATAGACTGCCTGAAAGCAATCCACACCCGCCCAGTACAAAGTTATCGGCCACAAAATGTAAAAGAAGGAAATGATTACGTAAAACAACACAGATTGAACACCTCTATCTCCATATATGGATATGTACCACGTTCGAAAAAAGAATTAAAGAACAATGGCTATGTTATCACTGATCTACAAACATATCATACTTACTTGAAACAACTTGATAAAATAGCACACTATTTAATCACATCACTTCATCAAGAAAATAATATACCCCCAAAAGGAATGGACGGACTGGAAGGCGTCATCTTGTTCTTTATAAACTATGCCCGTATTTCAGAAAAACGACACTATAAGGATGTGGCTTTATCTCTATTGAAACAAGTATATCACATGGATGACAAAACGAGCCAACCTAATCTTTTAGCAGTTTTCGAACAGATTAATATAAAAAAAATACCAAAGCTTATCTTTCCTTCCTCCGAAACACCTTCTTCTCCAACATCCACAATCTCGGAATATCTCTACACAGGATTCACTTTATTGGCACTCCTGTCCTAAATATTCAACCGAAACATGGATAGCCGTGGGATGTTCTTACCTTATCCCACTTCTCATAATTACTGCCGCCAACACAGGAATCAGCGGCAGTACCGGGGCTTGAAATTGTCCTTTCAGTTGTTTACACCGCAATCACCTGACTGATAAGTTTCACATAATCTATAAGTGATTCGCGACTATCACGGAAGATGACAGGAAACTTATTGAAAGGTGGTTGTTGCAATACCACGGTGGCAATATCGCCATTCTCGCACACATAGCGGATGAGCATGCGCAGATACTCCTCTTGCATACGAGTCAGTTCCGCGCCATGAATCAATGCACGATATTTCTCCAATGCCACTTCCTGCTCCACGCCAATGATGGAACGGATGAAGGCGGCTACGTTATGCTGATAGGGTTTCGTCCTTGTTTGTGCCTCAAACTCAGCCTTGGAGCCCAGTTCTTCCCAGAAAATCAGCTCTAACCGGGTGATGTCTTGTCCGGAAAGAGGTTCAAGGTGGTATATCTTTTGCAATGTGTCATCGTCCGATAAATGCTCTTTGAGATAGTCTTCCACCCTGCGGCGATAGGTACGGATAGGGGTTACATTGACCCCAGAATTGTCCTCTTCAAATGTGTCCGTCACATTGATGATAAATGTCTGTCCTCCCATGCCGCCATCCATGTATTGGATAAGGTCACGAAGTTCCAACCTTATGCGTTCGAGCGAACCCAAACTTTTCGATTCCCAGAAACGAGCAGACAACACCTCGTTCAGTACATCCATCTTAGCCATCACTTGTGGAATGGAAGCTTTCTTCTCTTTGAGACAACCGGCTATGTCCATTATTTTCCGCTCTGATGATGTGGAATTGACAGTTTCATCTACCAATGCAAGTTGGGATTTAAGTACAAGTGCATCAAACTTTAAAGCAGAAATGTCTGTTATCGCATTTTTGAATAAGGGTGAGATATTACCTTTCATTGCCATCACATCGCCAAGAGTCAAGCAAACCATAGCTTCCGGCGTGGCGTATGTCTCTACGGCTTTCAGTTGAAGGCGCACATCTATCCGGTTTCTGTTCAGATTAGCTATTTGCTGGTGCAAGATGTCGGCAAGGTTATCGTGAAAAGCCTTTGATTCTTCTTTACTTTGATGTGTTCCATCCTGCAAGGCGAATTTAATATCTGTGCGCAGATTAAAAGCAGACTTACAATAGACTGCGATTTTGCCGGTTTGGCACCTTCGGGATTCATCTCGAAATATTCAAAATTCCGATAGAAGTCGAATATCAAAAACTCTTCCTTATCTTTACCTTCGCCAAACAGGTTTTCGCACAAACGTGTACCTCTACCTATCATCTGCCAAAATTTTATCTTAGAGTGAATAGGTTTGAAGAAAACCAAGTTCACAATTTCAGGCACATCAATGCCCGTATCAAGCATATCGACCGATACGGCGATTTGAGGTAGCCTTTCTACGTCTGCAAATTTGTCAATCAAGTCGGATGAATACTTTTCTTTATCGTCAATTACCCGGCAGAAGTCTGGCCCCAAGTCAGGGTAAAGGACAGCAAACCGTTCGGCTATGAGTACAGCATGTTTGTGATTGTAGGCGAATATGATGGTTTTGCCTATCAGGGTACCGTCTTTCACACGGATACCATCATTCATCAACCTGTTCAGCACATAGTCGACGGTATTGTGGTTGTAGATGTATTTGAATATTTCCGTTGCATTGATGGTGCGGCTATACGGGTCGTCCGGTTCTAAGCCAGCCTTCATCTTCTCATACTCGAAAATCTCATCCAACTGCTCCCGTTCTTCCGGGGTAAGCTGATCGGGGTCAATTCCTTCTGTCAGAATCTTTGAGTTATCTTTTATTGCACGGAACGGCTTCAGATACCCATCGGCTACCGCTTCGTCATATTCGTAGCTGTCGGTCGGCTCGCCCTGCTCCATCCCGAAGAGGTCGTATGTGGAGCGGTCCACTTCATCGCGTGGAGTTGCCGTCAGTCCCAAGAGCAGCCCGTCGAAATACTCGAAAATAGCTCCATACTTGCCAAACACACTACGATGAGCCTCGTCAATGATGATGAGGTCAAATCTGCCTAATGAAAACGTCTTGGCATCCTTGTCCAAATGTCCTATCATGGTCTGATAGGTGGAGAACAGGATGCGTGCCGATATATCCACATCACTGTCACGCAAGGAACTGACCGTCATATTAGGCAACAACTTGGCGTAATTCCTTTTTGCCTGATTGACCAGTCTATACGGTCGGCCAGGAACAGCACATTCTTCACCCAGTTGTTCCGCACCAACACGTCTACGAGCGAGATGCTGACACGTGTCTTTCCCGTACCGGTAGCCATTACCAACAAAGCACGGCGGTGCTTGCTGTTGTAATGCTTGCAAACCGATTCAATCATCCGCTTTTGGTAGTTACGGTTGGTTATCCTGTCCGAAATCTGCAAATCAGTAATATCCGCCCGACCACGCTGCGCAATCATACGGCGCAACTCATCAATGGTATGGAATCCCATTACTTTACGTGACGGATAACCGATTCCATCTATTATATTGGTTTCAAAACCATTGGTGTAATAGATTACCGTCGAGGACAAACGTAGCGTGCAGCCAAGCAATCGGCATATAATTCCGCTTGGTGACGGCCTGCTACAGCATCCACGTTGGTACGCTTTGCCTCCACTACCGCCAGTGGCGTTCCGTCCGCATCAAACAGTACATAGTCTGCATATCCCATACCGCTCTCATTAGGCATACCCTGCACCTCTATCTCTATTCCGGCTTGACGAGGAACGATTTTTCCCACCTGTTCTGTTACCGTCCAGCCTGCTTCGTGAAGCAACAGGTCGATATACAATTTTCGGGTTTCCGCTTCCGAGAGGTCGTTTACAACAGGCCGGGCTTCCACTGTTGCAGGCTGTGCATCGGAACTTTCTCCCACCGCCTGCGCCAAGGCATCAGCAGATTGCGTGGTAGCGGCTTGTGCTTGGTCGGGTTGAGGAACAACGGTAAGCGTACTCGTTTTTGCCGACTGAGGAACCAACTCTTTGTCAAAGTCAGGCAATGTATCAATCACCTGCCAAGCCAACATGATAGAACCCACAATGTAATAAAGGTTCAGCACGGCAAAGAAAGATTCACGTCGTCCCACAAATCCGTCATTGGCGTGTGCTGCATTGTTTCCGATTTTGCGTACATAGTGGATGCGTTTCATCAGGTCTTCGCTATTTACAAATGCCGTGAAGCGTTCATCGGTGGTGAGCGAAAGCAACGAAGCACGTTCTCCTATTTGCCACCCCTTCAGGCGGTAAACGGTCTTAACCATTGTTTCCAGCGCCAGCCGTGCCTGCTGTGCCGAAATCATCGGATTAGTCGCTTGAAAATCCTCTGCTATGGCACAATAACGGTGGATTGTTTCTAATCCGTCTATGTCTTTTATAATGTCAAAGTTCCTCATAACTTAATTAATTTACAGTATCACTTGCCGTATCATTTACAGTATCATTCATGATAACTTGATACTGTAAAATTCTGTCTTTTTCAAGATTTGCAACCTGTTGGTCTATCCCCGAAGCTGCATATCGGCTGATGGTCTCTATTAGTTTCTTGTCTATTTCTTTCATGCCATTGTCTTGTTTTAGGAGAAATAATATTGCATCCGTTCTTTCATCAGTGTTTCTGCATCGGCTAATTGCTGGCGAATCAACTCTTTCTGTTTTTCGATGGCTTCGACTTGGGCTGCATATTTTTTCTGCATACCAATAGGAGGAACAGGTATAGGCAAACTACTTAATAGTTTTTGGTTTATATTCTGAATACCAATACCATTAGATTTCAAAATATGAGTATTCTTAAATCCTATATCCGTTAATGTAGCTATCAGGTACTTATTTATAATCTCCACAGACTTCCTAAATCGAATGCAGAACCCACTGAATGTTACTTCTGTGCTATTAGGAAAAACTTCCAAACATCTCCCCACCAAATTTTTATTTCCATTTGAACGTACAAACACAATATCTTCGTTATGAAGCAAATATTCTTGTGAAATGTCTTCAATGTTAATATAGGATATATTGTCGAATGAAGAAAGACATTTAATGTTTTGGAAATCTCCAACACCTATTATTTTCAATGGCTTTCCTATCTCTCCCTTACTATAGTTTAACCCATTTTTGAAGTTGCCAAGTTGCCCCATTTGTATAATATCCCAACATTTATCATTAACCGCAACATTACCAAAGGTATCAACGAATATAGATTGCGCGAGGACATCAAGGTCGGCAATCTGCGCCTTGTAGCCGTCAATCATTTTTTGCAGTGTATCCAATTCTGTGGCAATAGTGCATTGCTCATTATTTTTAGGCAATTTAATAAGAAGTTTTGAAAACCGCTTTACATCTAAATTCTTTTGAGCGGCACCTCTTGCTAATGAATATATTTTGTCATTTAATGCAAAACATGCCATTTTAAAAATTGGAATAATAATAAATTAGTTTTGGGATGAAGCGTTAATCCACTATCATTGAGAAAGAATTTACCTTCAATAAATCTTGTACATTCCTTAGAAAGAGCAAAACGAGATACTGTAATAGCGTTTTCTCGATTATAACTCTTTGTGGTAAAGGTTGCGCCACCTCCACCATATACATAATATTGCCCGGCTTCTGTCTGTTTTTTGACAATACGTGTTCCAAATTGAATATCGCAAACACTATCCAACGTACAAGATACCCATTTCGATTTATCCACTTTCATACCCTCACGAATTTACCAGTTTCTTAAACTCTGCAAAGGCTGCATCAATAGTCTTCTGCCTTTTCTCCATTCTAGCGATAATCGTTTCCGGAGCTTCGTATTCAACCGCTTCACGTTCCACCTCGTGATAACGTTTATAACTGAGGTCGTAGCCGTTGGCACGAATCTCATCGGCAGTAACAAAGAACGATTGCTCTTTGCGGCTGCGGTCGGTTTCCGCTTCGAGGTTGTGGAAACGGGAGATGACATCGGGAATATCGTTTTGTTCGGGCTGTGGAGTGCGTTGTGTGGTAAGCGAGAATCCATCGGCACGCATATCGTAAAACCAGACTTTGTCTGTTCCACCTGCACCTGTTTTCGTAAATGATGATGGCGGTGGAAACCCCGCTGTAAGGCTGGAACACCCCCGAGGCATCGTGATGACGGCTTGCATGCAATGGTTGTCCACCAATGCAGAGCGTATCGTCTTATAGGCTTTTGAATCGCCTGTGAGAACCGTGTCCGGCACGATGGAAGCACACCGACCGCCCGACTGAAGCATCCGCATCATCAAGGCAAGAAACAGCAGTTCGGTTTTCTTGGTCTTGACAGCCGCTTTCAACGTATGCGCTATGTCGTCAGTATCGAGACTACCTGCAAACGGAGGATTGGCCAGACAAAGGGTATAGCGGTTGGTATCGTCATTCTCGTCCGACAACGAGTTACGATAGTACAGATTGGGCTCATCCACATCGTGAAGCATCATATTCATACAGCCTATGCGGAGCATGGAGGCGTCCGAGTCCGAGCCATGAAATATCTCTTTGCGAAAACGCTCCTTCTCTTCAATATTAAGCAATTCATCACTTTGATGCTCTGTAATGTATTTGGCTGCTTCCATGATAAAACCGGCAGAGCCCATAGCCGGGTCGCAGATAGTATCGTCAAGAGTTGGGCGCATCAGTTCCACCATCATACGGATGATGTGACGAGGGGTGCGGAACTGTCCGTTAGTGCCCGATGCCGCCATTATGCCGAGCATGTACTCATACACGTCCCCCATCATGTCCGCCCCATCGGAAGAAATTTCATCAATCCCCTCAATCACACGTGACAAAAAACGGGCATCGGTGATTTGAAAAACAGTATCTTCCATTGCTTTACTATAAGCCGACCCCTCTTTTCCCACATAACGCAAAAAGATAAACACATCGTTGCGCACCCGATTCAACATCTTTGTCGGCTCCATTTCCTTGAATACGTGCCAACGCATTTCATTGTATGGCACATCTTGGTCGGTAGTCGGATTGTGCCACATACCATCTGGAAACGTAGGGTTAAGCAGGAGATCGCCTATAAGATTGGCAATTGCTTCCTTTTCCAACTGTTTGTCATCGAGCATCTTCATAAAGAGCAAATAGGTTATCTGCTCAAATATCGCCGAAGTGTTGGTAAACCCTTTGTTCCAGAATGTCTGCCACACAGCATCCACCTTTTGTTTTATATCGCCGGTTATCATATTGTTATCTATCTCTTATCTTTAATATCATCAGTTTGTATGCAAAGATATATAATCTTACGCTATATAAACAATATCTTAAAACCTTATTCGATATAATACTTATTAGAATATTTTTAAATACTATAAATATTTTACTCTACGATATGCCCCGTACAATCTGCGCCAAACGATTTTCCGTTCTAAGCCAAACGATTTTTCAATCTACTGAGAACGATTTTCAGATATGCCGACATCCGCTTTACGAGCTTTACCGTGCCGAACACCAGATAAAAAGGAGACGTGGGTGTTTTCCGGAGAGTATTCTCCGCTTCTCCACCTCCCACAAACGGTTTTTCACCCGAAAAGGTTCGCTTCCTTCATACCTCTTCTATATCAACGTTTTAAGGTGAACTTTCTGCCTTTACATCCTTCAACGGGAAATGATACACTGCATACAGATTCCGATTTACAAATGTAAACCGACTGGTAATCAATAGGGTTATGGTGAAGGGCTTGACAAGGGCTTTTTCATGTCGTATATTTGCAGGCAGAAAACAGACCCTAAACACAGCTACTATGGATTTCAAAAGGATTGCACATAATGCCGTAAGGCGGTGGAACGAAAAACGAACGGCAAGAAAGACGATGGGTACGACACACGTCGCCACACCGCAGGCGGAAACGCTCCCGAAAGCCGCCAACCTCGAATCCACCCTCGGCGGTTTCCTCGCCGAACGATACGAGTTCCGCTTCAACATGCTCACCGAAGCTACGGAATTCCGCTGTCTGTCTGATGAGGGAAACGGGACCTTCCGGCCCACTACGGAACGAGACCTGAACGCCATCTGCCTCGAAGCACACCGCCCACGGCATCGACTGCTGGGACCGCGATGTGGCACGCATGGTGCACTCCGCTGATGTACGGGAATACCATC
>ENA-OQDM01001333-OQDM01001333.1-human-gut-metagenome-genome-assembly--contig:-NODE-1333-length-10047-cov-1.250907_pt1 | contig 10047 bp, 8 predicted proteins | sample MGYA00242772_ERZ504605 | MGnify/ENA primary metagenome ERZ504605 (study PRJEB26092, sample SAMD00036348) | human gut metagenome | host: Homo sapiens | study: EMG produced TPA metagenomics assembly of... | reverse complement strand
CGTTCAAAAAGCCCTGTATTTATGCGGTTTTGCCACAAAAAAATTTTTATTTTTTTGTCCCAGAGAAGAAATGCCATGGCAGCTCCACCGCTTTCCATGGCATTTCCCAGTTATTTATTTCTGTTTCTGACTGTTTCTTATTCCTCTATATCCTCCGCAGGCTCTGCTGGAATGAATACGCGGGATTTCTTTTCTTCGTGTTTATGAAGTGCTGCTTTCTCAGTTGCCTCAATACAGAATTCCATCTGAGAGTTAATCTGCTTTGCCTCGTTTTATCCGGCTTCACATAAGTTCCATCCGGCTGCAGGATATGAGCTTTTACATTATCCTTAAACTCCAGATCAAGTACATGCTCCAGCTCTTTCTTAATCTTCTCATCTTCCACAGGGAAAACAATCTCTACCCTGCGGTCAAGGTTACGCGGCATCCAATCCGCACTTCCCATATAGATTTCCGGGTTTCCGCCGTTTTCAAAATAGAAAATACGACTATGCTCCAGAAATTCCCCTACAATAGAACGGACATGAATATTCTCACTGATTCCCGGCACTCCTACTTTCAGACAGCAGATACCCCTTACCAGAAGCTCCACCTGAACTCCGCAGGAAGATGCATAATACAATCCAGCAATAATCTTCGGATCACAGAGAGAATTCATCTTTGCGCGGATTAACGCCGGAAGTCCTTTCTTCGCATTCTCTGCCTCACGTTCAATCAGGCTTAAGAACCTGTCCTTCATCCAGATTGGTGCTACGATCAGCTTATTCCAGCTTTTCGGTTCAGAATATCCAGAGAGCATGTTAAATACTGCTGTTGCATCTTCACCAAAACGTTCATCGCAGGTAAAGATACCGCAGTCTGTATAGAGTTTGGCAGTGGAATCATTGTAGTTTCCGGTTGCCAGATGCACATAACGGCGGATTCCTGTCTCTTCCCTGCGCACAACCAGTGTGATCTTGCTGTGTGTCTTAAGGCCTACCAGACCATAAATTACATGACATCCTGCCTTCTCCAGCTTCTTCGCCCATACAATATTATTTTCTTCATCAAAACGTGCTTTCAGCTCTACCAGCACGGAAACCTGTTTGCCGTTTTCTGCTGCCTGCGCAAGGGCAGCAATGATCGGTGAATTGCCGCTGACACGATACAGAGTCTGTTTAATAGCCAGAACATCCGGATCTTTTGCTGCCTGACGTACGAAATTTACAACAGGATCGAAGCTCATATAAGGATGATGCAGGAATACATCGCCCTCACGTATCACCTGGAAAATATCCTTCTCATTCTGAAATTCCGGTACAGGTGCCGGCTGATATCTCGGTGTCTTGTAAGCATCAAAGCCATCCGCACCATATACTTTCATAAGCATGGTAAGATCCAGAGGTCCGTTTATCTCAAAAATATCTGCCTCTTTGATATCAAATTCCGTTTTCAGAATCTTCAGCAGGCGTTCATCCATCTTATCCTCTACTTCCAGACGGATAACCTCACCCCACTGACGTTTCTTTAACTGGCGCTGGATCTCCACCAGCAGATCCTCTGCCTCATCTTCATCGATGGTAAGATCCGCATTACGCATAATACGGTAAGGATGGGCACATATCACATCATAACTCAGGAAAAGTTTGTCAATATTTCTTTCAATAATCTCTTCCAGCAGGATCACTGTGGTATCTCCATCCTTCTTTGACGGAATCTGCACCACCCTTGGAAGCACAGACGGAACCTGCACTGTAGCAAACAGAAGTTCTCCTGTTTTATCCTTTTTGCTGAGTTTATCACTCTTCTCCTTCTTAGAGATCAGAGCACCGATATTTAATGTCTTGTTTCTGATCAGCGGAAACGGTCTGGAAGAATCCATCGCCATCGGTGTAAGTACCGGATATACATTATCCTCAAAGTATCTGTCTACAAATACACTCTGTGCTTCTGTAAGATTCTCATGGGCTGCCACCAGGTGCATTCCGGCTTTCTCAAGCGCAGGGATCAGAGAACGGTTCAGTGTATTATACTGTACATGAACCAGTTCATGGGTACGGACACTGATTTCTTTTAACTGCTCCTTGGCTGTCATTCCTGCAATGTCTGTTTTATGATATCCTGCATGTACCTGATCCTTAAGAGACGCCACACGCACCATAAAGAATTCATCCAGATTGGATGCGGTAATGCTTAAGAACTTCAGTCTGTCAAACAAAGGAAGATTTTTATCTCTTGCTTCACTCAGAACACGCTCATCAAATTTGAGCCAGCTCAGCTCGCGATTCACGAAATATTCTTTCTTTTCAAATTTTTCAAAGTCCATAAGTTCATCCTCCTTTACGCTCTGCCCTTGCGTCTGAGAACCAGACGAATGCCAAATACTTCTTCAAAAAATGCCTCTTTATCTTTCAGCAGTCCCAGTTCCAGGGAAATGTCCTGTGCAGAATCCACGATCATCTGCAGTTCTCTGTCTTTGAGCACTGCTTTGATTCCTTTTACTTTCTGATAATGACTTCTGTCCATGGCATTTGCCAGGCGAAGGATTGCAGTCATCTTTGCCACCTTGATATAGCTCTCTCTGTCAATAGCGATTCCCATACTGTAAAGTTCATCATAATAAACAAACGCAGAATTATTGAATCTGACCGCACATGCGATCATCTGGCGTTCCATAAAGGACAGCCCAATGATATCTGTAGACATAATGATCTGATAGGAACACTCGGAAACCTTTTCCATACTGATATATTTGCCACAGTCATGAAGCAGTGCCGCGATCTGCAATAACAGACGTTCTCTTGCTCCCATACCATGAACCTTCTTCATACTGTCAAAGATATTCAGGCAAAGATTCATAGTTCCCTGGATATGGCTCTTACTGCTGGAATAGCGTTTCGCAATGTTCTTTGATGTAACCAGAATGTCATTCTCAAAATTGTGGACACTTTTGAGAAATTTTTTCTTCTCTGCAAAATCATAGGCAATTCCATCCAGCAGGGAAACACCTGGTGCCCAGAGAGACTCTGCATTGAAAATATCAATAAAATTTCTGCACACTACCATGGTCGGCACAACAAGGGATGCATATTCCGGATCAATCTCCATCTCCTGTGCCAGCAGGTCAACAGATTTTCCAACTGTATCCTCATAGCGTTTCATAAATTCTTCCCTTGTAATGATCCTGTCTTCCATTTCCTCCTGGAAGATCATATCTGTAATAAAATCTCCCATCAGGATCACATTCCTGATCTCCTTATCCTTCAGATACAGACGCTGAAAGCTCATCAGGTCATTTCGGATAAATTCCTCAACCAGCTTGTCATAATGAATGGTTGTTTTCTCCAGTTCCTGCAGACGCTGGCGGATTCTTAAACTTCCCATTTTAAGTCCCTGGGTAGTGACCAGAGCATCCTTGTCAAAGAGGGAAACCTGAAGGCTTCCGCCGCCCACATCCAGGATCGCGGTGCCTTTCTGGATCATCTTTTTGAATCCCTTTTCTATAGCAGCAATTGATTTGTACCCAAGGAAATGCTGTTCTGCACTGCTTAATATTTCAATTTTCATTCCTGTACGCTGATAGATCTGTTCAATGATCAGCAGCGGATTCACAAGTTCTCTGAATGCACTGGTGCCGCAGGCACGATACTCTTCCACCCCAAAGTCCTGCATCAGCCTCTTAAAGTCGTTCAGCACCTCACATAAAACATTCAGCATTTCTGAATCGATCTTTCCGTCAGAATAGACACCCTTTCCGATTTCCAGACTGTATCTGACATCATTCAGTTCACGAAAACCAATTCTTTTTGACATCTCAAAGATCTTCATGCTGACTTCATAAGATCCGATGTCAATGGCTGCAAATGTCATGACTGCCATATGCGTTCCCCCTTTACCATTCATCTATTTGCTTTTTTATTCCTTCTCCACACCCAGCAGATGGTCGATAAACTGCTGTGCAGTTCGTCCTGTAAGTCCTCCATGGGAAAGCTCCCACTTATTTGCTTCCAGAAGCAGCTCGTCCTCCGGCATGGTAATTCCGTTTCTCTCTGCGAGAGCTTTCACAATTGTCTGGAATTCTTTTTTGCTCGGTGCGCCATAGTAAATACGGACACCAAAACGATAAACCAGTGAAAGCTTCTCCTGACACTGTATCGGAGGAATGCAGATCGTCATCATCCATGATCTCCAGCTTATCACTGGATTTCTCTCTTACCAGATGTCTTCTGTTACTTGTTGCATAGATCAGGATATTGTCCGGCTTCTTCTCCAGACCCCCCTCGATCACTGCCTCAGATATTTATATTCGATTTCAAATTCCTCGAATGACAGATCATCCATATAGATAATGAATTTATAGTTTCTGTTCTTGATCTGGGCGATCACATCATTCAGATCCTGAAACTGATGCTTATACACCTCGATAATACGAAGTCCCTCATCATAATAACGGTTCAGGATTCCCTTGATACTTGAGGATTTACCTGTACCCGCATCACCAAAAAGCAGACAGTTGTTTGCCTTTCTGCCTCTTACGAAAGCTTCTGTATTCTCGATCAGTTTCTGCTTCGGGATTTCATATCCGACCAGGTCTTCCAGTTTCACATGAGCGATCCTTGTGATCGGCTGGATCTCCACATTATCATTCTCATCATGGCCTACACGAAAAGCCTTATGTAATCCCAGCTTACCCACACCAAAATCCTTATAAAACTGTACCATATCCTTCATGAATTCCTCTGTGGACTCCGCTGCTGCCAGCGTTTTGCTCAGATCACAGATACGGTCTCTGATACGGGAATTAAACATCTTGCTGTTACTTCCGGTGTTGGTATAATCACCGAGAACCTTACAGCAGGAAATTCCAAATGCCTCATCCAGTACAGTCAGGTCAAAATCATACAGTTCTTTAAACACACCGAAATCATTCAGTGCCAGTTCATTAATACTTCCGTTGACAGCCCCTCTGATCTCACAGGCTGTACTGAATGCATTTTCATTATTTACCAGAAGAAATGTCAGATAACAGTGCCATAAATTTCCGGAAAATCCATAAGCGCCGGCAGTTTCCACCAGTCCGTTGGCACACTCAAAGAACAGCCCTTCCTTTTCTTTCAGACAGGTGCTTTCTGTTCCCAGGCATTCATCAGTTCTGCCATTTTATCAAGGATTTCTCCATGTTCAAAGTTACGGTATAAGATGCATTCATTTAATCTAGCCATTTTTATTACTTCCTTCTTACCTTGTTGTTTTATCTTATTGTTCTGCTGTGAGTGGTATAATTATTTCGAAAACGATGTACCAGAGTGTGTTTGAAAAATGCTTTACGCAAAATATGCCGCAAAGTGGGACGTGCAGATTGTGGAAATGATTTTTCAAACACGCTCTGGCATTATGGAAATGATTTTTAATAATTTCCCAAAATTCTCATTCTGTCAGCTTCTGCCTCAATTCCTCTCAGGGCATTCTTCACTGCACTGTCCTTTAAATTTCCCTCGAAATCAACAAAAAAACGGTACTGCCAGTTCTTCCCTGTGATCGGGCGGGATTCTATCTTCGTCATATTCAGTCCATTATAAATAATGTGAGACAGCATATTGTAAAGAGTTCCGCTCTCATGATGCAGTTCAAAGAAAATACTGATCTTATGTGCATCCTTCACATAGATTGGTTTCTTACTCACGATCACAAAACGTGTGGCATTCTGTCCGTTATAGCAGATATTCTCAGCCAGGATCTTCAGTCCGTAAAGCTCTCCTGCCTGTCTGCTGGCAATAGCAGCCTGCGTCTTGTCATTGTCTTCTTTTATCTTCTTGGCAGAACCGGCAGTATTTTCCATCTCTTTCTTCTTCCAGTCCGGATGAGATTCCAGATATTTTCCACACTGGGAAAGTGCCTGAGGATGAGAACATACCTGTCTGATATCCTCCAGTTCAGCATCCGGCAGTCCCAGAAGTACATGCTCCGGACGGATGATCTGTTCTCCTACAATGCTAAGCTCATACTCTGTAAGAAGATCATAAATATCAGCAACAATACCGGCAGTTGTATTCTCAATGGGAAGTACCGCATAGTCTGCTCTTCCCTCCACAACTGCTTCCATTGCATCACGCCAGGTTTTTACATGAAAGCTCTCAATATCGTCCTGGAAATATTCCCTCATTGCAGCATAACTGTATGCACCTTCCACACCCTGAAAGACAACTCTTACATCTTTCAACGGAAGTGCATCTACCATTTCCAGTTTCTCATCATCCTCGATTCCATGCTCTGTGAGAAGCTGATACTGTCTCTTACGGCTGATCGCCATGATCTGCTGAAAAAGCTCCTGCGCACCAAGCTGATTAAATTCTCCATGTGCCTTACCTCTCAGGACCTCCAGCTTCTGTCTCTCTCTTTCCGGATCCAGAACCTTCTTTCCTGTACGTATCTTATATTCTGCAACATCCTCACACACCTTCATTCTCTGTTCAAAAAGACGTATGATATCGCTGTCGATCTTATCTATTTCATTTCTGCATTCCTGTAAATCTATCATTTATGTTGTACCTTTTTACTTTCACAAATTCTCTACAATATCAGTCATCTCTCCGATAAAGGAAAGAGAGCCAAAGGCAATGATCACATCCTGTTCCCCGGCAAGTGAAAAAGCCTCCTCCACTGCATCTTTAATCGTATCCATTGCCTGTACATTGGGATTATATTCACTGACAGTCTTCGCCAGTTCTCCGGCAGGCAGTGCCCTTACATTATCCGGAGTCTGGATTGTGAGTATCCGGTCTGCAAAGTGCGCAGTTTTCTGAATCACACTTCTGTAATCCTTATCTGCAAACACTCCCATAATATAGATGATCCGTTTTCCCTTAAAATAATGCTCTATTGAAGCTGCCATCATATCCGCAGCAGCAGGATTATGAGCCCCGTCTACCACAAACAGCGGTTTTTTACAGATAACTGTAAACCGTCCGTTCCAGTTTACTGTGCGAAGCCCTTCTTTTTTCTGCTCCGCAGCGGTGGAAAAGCCCAGCTCATCCAATACTTTTAAAGCATTCAGTGCAACTACTGCATTTTCCTTCTGATAAACACCTGCCAGCGGAATCTCATACTCTTCACCCCTGTACCGGATTGTCTGTCCAAAGCAGCTTTCCTTTAACATCTCTGCCTCAGAAGCATCTGCTATGGTACATTTTGCACCGTGTTCTCTGCTGATCCTCTCGATCACCTGCATTGCTTCCGGCTTCTGTCTGGCAGTCACCACTCTGCAGCCGTCTTTGATGATCCCGGCTTTCTTCTCTGCGATCTGTGCCAGAGTATTTCCAAGAAAAGACATATGATCCATACTGATCGATACCAGCACTGCCAGCAGCGTATTTTTAATAATATTTGTGGCGTCCAGATTTCCGCCCATTCCCACTTCCAGCAAAACGAGATCACAATTCTCTTTTTTAAAGAACAAAAATGCCACCGCAGTCTCTATTTCAAATGCAGTGGGATGGGGATAACCATCCTTTGTCATAGCAGCAATAACATCAGACACCTGTGTAATATAAGCAGCAAAGTCCTCTCTGCTGATCCTGCTTCCCGAAACTTCCATCCTGCCTCTGTAAGAATACAGGGTAGGCGAAACATATCTTCCAATGCGATATCCCGCACCTGATAAAACAGAATACAAAAAAGCAATGACAGAACCCTTGCCATTGGTACCGGCTATATGCACATATTTCAGACATCCTGTGGATTTCCAAGACGTTTCATCAGCTCACACATATGATCCAGTCCCAGGACACTGGGAATTTCCCTGGTGATTTTGTCTATGTACTCCCGGCTTTCCTGATAATTCATAATAAACTCCTCTTATTTCCATGAGATCCCCTCCACACGTTCCTTTTGCGCATAAGGCACCTCATTGCTATAGTGTAATAACGTGTTCTCATTATATCCTACGTGTATGTTTTTTTCAAGGCAGGCAATACTAGAATCATAGAAATTTATACAGGAGCGTTACCTATGAAAAAAGCTTTTATTCTCTGCGGTCTGACGGGCTGGTGCATGGAAATCCTCTGGACCGGACTGCATTCCATCCTTTCAGGAGAACTTACCATGACAGGAAAAACTTCCCTTTTAATGTTTCCCATTTACGGATGCGGTGCCATCATCCGCCCGCTCTCCGGTAAGCTTTCTGCTGTCCCGCTTTTTGTCCGCGGCTGCATTTATACTGTCGGATTTTTCTTCGTGGAATTTATCAGCGGTGCTCTTTTGCGCTGTTTTCATATGTGTCCCTGGGACTACAGCAACACTCCTCTGAATTACCGGGGACTGATAAGACCAGACTACGCTCCCCTCTGGTTCGGAGCCGGACTTTTTTTTGAGAAAATACTTGGAAAACTCTCTTGAAAAAAGCACTTGATTATTATATGATGTTATGAAGGATTAAATAAAAATTCCTGAACCAGTAAAATATGGAGGTATGAAATGAGACACTTAATGAGTCCGCTGGATCTGTCTGTTGATGAGTTAAATACTCTTCTTGACTTGGCCAGCGATATTGAGAAACACCCTGATAAATACGCACATGTCTGTGACGACAAGAGACTTGCAACTTTATTCTATGAGCCAAGCACCCGTACCCGTCTCAGCTTTGAAGCTGCTATGATGAACCTTGGCGGTAAAGTTCTTGGTTTTTCATCAGCTGATTCCAGTTCCGCTTCAAAGGGTGAAAGTGTTGCCGATACAATCCGCGTTGTATCCTGTTACGCTGACATCTGTGCTATGCGCCACCCGAAAGAAGGTGCTCCGTTAGTAGCTTCTATGGCTTCTTCTATTCCTGTTATCAACGCCGGCGACGGTGGTCATCAACATCCTACCCAGACATTAACCGACTTACTTACCATCCGTTCCCTGAAGGGACGTCTGGACAATCTGACCATTGGTCTGTGCGGCGACCTGAAATTCGGACGTACAGTTCACTCCCTGATCGAAGCACTTGTACGTTACACAAATGTAAAATTCATTCTGATCTCACCGGAAGAGCTTCGCATCCCAAGCTATATCCGCGAGGATGTTCTGAAAAAGAACAATATCGAATTTCAGGAAGTAGAGAGACTGGAAGATGCCTTACCGGATCTTGATATCCTCTACATGACACGTGTACAGAAAGAACGTTTCTTCAACGAAGAAGACTATGTCCGCATGAAGGATTTCTACATTCTGGACAAACAGAAAATGGAACTTGCAAAAAAAGACATGTACATTCTTCATCCGCTTCCACGTGTAAATGAAATCTCAACAGAGGTGGATGCAGACCCGAGAGCAGCTTATTTCAAACAGGCACAGTACGGTGTATATGTACGTATGGCCTGATTCTCACATTACTGGAGGTAAAATTACCATGTTAAATGTTGGAGCACTTCGCGAAGGTTATGTATTAGACCATATCAAAGCAGGCAAGGCCATGACTATCTATCATGATCTGAAGCTTGATAAACTTGACTGCACCGTTGCCATCATCAAGAACGCGCGCAGCAACAAAATGGGTAAGAAAGATATCATCAAGGTTGAATGCCCGGTTGAGAATCTTGATCTTGACATTCTCGGCTTTATCGATCATAACATTACTGTAAACGTAATCAAGGACGAGAAGATCGTTGCCAAAAAAGAACTGAAACTTCCGAATCAGGTTGTCAACGTGATCAAATGCAAGAATCCACGCTGCATCACTTCCATTGAACAGGGACTCGACCAGATCTTTGTTCTTGCAGATAAAGAGAAAGAAGTTTACAGATGTAAATACTGCGAAGAGAAATATACAGGTAAACGCAATAAATAATAAAACAAATATCAAAAAAACAGAACGGAAGAAATCCGTTCTGTTTTTTTGTACGCAATCAGACCGATAAGCCGGGTTATGTCATTGGGTAATCATCTGTCTAGGCCTTACGTTGCCATAAGGCTCAAGCGACCCACCTGAAAGCACGACGGGCAGCCGTATCGCTTTCTATTCGGTCTTGCTTCGAATGGAGTTTACATGTGCCCGGCCTGTTACCAGGACGGCGGTAGTCTCTTACACTG
>ENA-OQDM01001332-OQDM01001332.1-human-gut-metagenome-genome-assembly--contig:-NODE-1332-length-10071-cov-0.989743_pt1 | contig 10071 bp, 10 predicted proteins | sample MGYA00242772_ERZ504605 | MGnify/ENA primary metagenome ERZ504605 (study PRJEB26092, sample SAMD00036348) | human gut metagenome | host: Homo sapiens | study: EMG produced TPA metagenomics assembly of... | reverse complement strand
TTAGTACCGTCCAATAGAGTTCCGGTATAATGAACTTTTACCTTATCGGTAGCGGTCGGCTTCGCGCCTGTACCTTCTTTCTCTACCTTATATTGCAAGCCGCTCTCAGTCGTGATAACGCCTTCTTTTGTCTTATTCTCCGCCAAGAACTTATCGCCCTCTTCTTTTGTCTTCTTAGCCTCGCGAGCCTGAGCCTCTACGAAGTAAGTCTGCAAATATTGTTGAGCCTGTTGCGGATTCATCTTCATCGCAGAAGAATCCCCTTTGATAGCTTGGATAAAACCAGCGATCAAATCATCTACGTTAGCCTCGCCACCCGGCAAAGTCTTTAAGTTTTCCTTATAACCGGCACCTGTGCTGATACCAATAGCGTAGCTTGCGCTATCGATGGAAGTCTTCAAGCTCGCGCTTTTGTGAGAATCACCGCAAGAGGTGAAAGATGCGCCCATTGCTACAATCACTGTAGCGACTAATACACTTAACTTTTTCATTTTCTTTAACTCTTATATATTATTTTTCGATATCTAATAACTCAACGTCGAAGATCAATGTACTATTCGGCTCGATAGCCTCACCTGCCCCACGCTCGCCATAAGCAAGGTTAGACGGGATAAACAATCTCCATTTAGAACCGACCGGCATCAACTGCAAGGCCTCTACCCATCCCGGGATTACCTGTGAAACACCGAATACGGCGGGCTCGCCTCTCTGTACGGAGCTATCAAACACCTGACCGTTGATTAACGTACCGTGATAGTGGCATTTTACCTTATCGTTCGCCGTAGGTTTAGCGCCTGTACCATTCTTCAGCACCTCGTATTGCAAACCGCTAGGCAACTCTACCACACCAGCCTTATGCTATTGATAGTAAGGAACTCCTCACCGGCTTTCTTATTGATCTCCAGTTTCTCTTGTTGAAGCTTCTTGAAATAATCATTGATCACTTGTTTTGCCTCATCATAACTAAGAGCAGGTTTTGCCTCTGTTAAGACGTCATTCAATCCCTGTACAAAATCTTCCACTTGAAGATCCTTGATGCCTGAGTTCTGGAAATTATTTCCGATACTTAAGCCAAGCGCATAACTTACTTTATCCATTCTTTTTCTTGTTCAACTAATTATAAGCCACAAAAGTAATGCTTTTAATCGTATAACAGCATTTTGTAAGAACTTTTTATTTCATTCAAATCTTTTTAGAACAAACAAAAGAACATACATCCTCAGTCTTTTCCCTATTCCCCATATAATACGACATTGGTTATCCATGAAAAAACAATTGGCTATCAATTTGGAAGCATCATTATTTATCTCTCCTGAAGTATTATTTATCCGGTTATCTTTTGTACCTCCAGTCCCAGATGAAGAATTCCCCAAATCCGTATCTCCTATATAAACGATCCGTCTCGAATAGTCTACTCCTAAATACGATACCACCAGCCTTCCCAGTCAAGAGTGGCGTGATTCCTTTTGCCGACTCAGTGTTCAAAAGTATCTCACCATGATAGGCATCGTAGTTACGAAATGAGAAACTCGAAGAGACCGGAGTATAAGATCCACTTGTAAAAGGTCCGGTAGAAGTGAAGAAACTATTATCCGCACTTGATGGAGCTACGGTAAACTCACCATTATTGACAGTCAAAAATTTTATATTGCTATTTCCTCCTAAAAATTCATCGATCAGATATTTACTTACATCCGTAGCGTCATAAGAAGCGATTAGCACACGATTCTTTTTTGCATTCAACCAATTATGTACTTTCTTCGCATCTTCATTTCCAAAATAACCATTGCCCATATAATGGACATATACGACATCAAAAGCAGCAAAAAGGGCATCTGTCAATCTATTATTACTAACGTTGGACCGTATCAGATTATACCCTCCACAGACGACATTCCCGTTCGGACCGAAATTACTTTGATTATCCAATATGCCTCTTAAACCGTCTGCACGTGCGTCGGGAGGTACCGAAGCAACAATATTAGTACCTAAACTGCCTAAGCCGACATTAAATGTCAACAAATTAATTACCGTATTGGCTGCTACGCTATATTTTTTGCTTGATCGCCACCAAGATTTTCCACCGATGAGCAGTAATGACAAAGTTCTGGACCGGCCCAGCATCGCCAGACATATTATTCTGTAAGGCCGTTACAACTAACTGGCTGCCGTCCAGATTCTTTTCTACGGTAAAATAATCATTTGACAATGATTGCCCCTCACTTCCAATCGGCATACCATTCTCATCCGCCCACTGTAATGTGTAGTCGGACAAGTCGGTAAACACCTCTATAGTAGCTTTAGAACCAGCCTTATTCTTCAATATGATTTCACGGGAGGAAACTCCGAAATGATGCTCTCCGTCAAAAGACATATCGATCGTATTATCATCCCATTGTCGCACTTCTGCCACAATATGTGCAGACTGATTGTTCGCCGCATCGTCAGGATTATCCCATCCGGGAGCGGAAACCTTTTTCACATTAAATATATATTTGTGATTACGCAAGATTTGCCCAAAAGCATTCTCTTTATTGTCCGGGTCAAAATCCATACGATAATAACTCAGCTTTTCACTTCTATTATAGTAACCGCCTACAACGATACACGTCGCACTGCTCACCCGGTCGCTCGGCTGGAGAACTGACCTCCGGCAAATAAAGTTGTGCGGAGAATTCATTCCGATCCTCCTCTGAGACCGAAAACATACGGCTGCTTACATTTGCCATACTTCCGTCGGGAACGCTTGGTGTCGTTACTTTCATAGAACCCGTTTCATTGGGAATCACTTGCAGCGAATTATTAGCACGATATGCTTTTACTCCCGCCAGTTTAAAATTTGCAGCTTCGGTAGCAACAACATCCACACGGGCTATGGAGCGCAACATCTTTATCCCGGTGATTTCTTGCATTTCGGTGGATGACAGTCCGGCAGGAAATTTATATTCGCCATACATCGGGAAATTGGAAACTAAATTATCAAACTCCCGATTTATCTTCTTTTTTACGACCTCTTTTACTATCGTCCAACGACGGTTCATTGGAAACAACAGTTTCGTCAGTATTTGCCAAAATAAGCAATTCCACAGGCAAGGAGGTTGATTTCAGAAGCACCGTGAATGTTGTTTGTGCCATATTACTACTGATAGATATGCCAGGTACCCGATACCGGTATTTCTGGTCCTCAAATACCAATACCTGAACTTCACTAATCAAAGACTCATGAGTGGGCTGATCAATCTCAGCTTTTGTCTTAGAATAAACGGTAGAAGACGGACTCGTTATTACCAATCTCATTTTTATACCACCTACATCATTTCCGACAGATATCCCCTGTCTCGTCATTACAGGATATAAAAAAAAGAAAAACGACCAGGATATATATAAATTTTCTCATGATGCATTTTTTAGATAGAACACAAATCCTCCTCCCTTTGTTCCATCAACCAAACTCATTGTCTTTTAAAGAATTTCCATTTCCCCCAAGAAAATATAACTATTTAGACAGAACGGGTGTTCTATAGGACAACCGGGCCAAACCGGATGAATTAAATAATAATATAAGTATTCACTAAAAAATATAGGCATATGAAAACAAACAATTTGTATATTACGTTATTTGCGGCATTAGCTATCACTGCATGCAGTAAAGATAACGAGCTTCCTCAAGGATCTGCTAAAGACCCGAATGCCGATATGCCGGACGCATATACCTCTATCGCTATCAATATTCCCCACACCACTATGACGAAAGCCGCTTCGGGCCGTGCCATTGATCAGGGAATAGCGGACGAGAACAAGGTCAAGACCTTACATGTATTTATCTACGATACCGATGCCCCAAATACTCCGACAGTTGCCGAATTTACGATAGACGACAATACCCTTGCCCCCAAATCTCCCGGTAGCTCCACTTGGGTAACAAACAGAGCTATCAAAACTAAAAAAGCCGATAAATATATTTTTGCAGCAGTGAACCTCAATACAGATATGGTCAACTATATCACAGCCAATGGACTCGGATCATTCAGTTACAATCAATTTGCCCAAGAAATCTCGCAACTGGCAGATCTGACAAATGGCTTTGTCATGTTCAACACGAGTTATCCGGAAAGTACCCCGGCTGCAAACTTATATGAAAATGAAAGCCTTGCCCAAACGAATCGCATGGCTATACCGGTTTCCCGCGTTGTAGCGAAAGCAGCAGTATTCAAAGCTAATGACTTTGTTGTAAACGGAGGAGGAAACATGACGGAGATAAAATTCGGTTGGAGGAACTTGAATAAAAAGTTCTATTTCATACAGGATAAAAGAGACGGGATTATCAAGGACTATAATTGGGAAAATTATTCCGTATCGGATTTCGAAAGAGGGTCGGACGCCATAAACACCTATACTTCAACGGACGATCCGGTCACTTTTTCCTACGCACCTGAGAACTCATTCAAATACAGCTTGGATCAAACAGAAGTAAACGGAACGACTTTTATTAGTGTCAGCGGAGTGTTTACGCCAGATAAAGTAATATCGACTTCAAATCCCAGCCCAACCCAACCGGCAGATTTTGCGATTATCAGTAATCCCAATAATTCCGACAAAACATTCTATGTAGTCAGAACAGCCGACGGTATTGCCAACTATTTTGTAAATGGGACTATAGCACAACAATATGCCGATCTTTGCAGTAAAAATACTCCGGGGATGCCTCTTTACAACGGAACATACATATTGAATGAGAATACATTTACAAATGGTATCTGTTACTTCCACATTTTCGTCAATGCCAATGCTACGTCACCTCAAGCACCTTATAACGTTTACCGGAATCAGTATTTTAAGGTAAACATCCATAGCATACAAGCTCCGGGAAATCCTTCAGACAATTTCGATACCGGAGAGGTGATTAAATCAGAAACATGGATAAGTACTGATATAGAAATAACTCCATGGGAAGTCTATGAAGAAGACTATGATCTATAGCCCACTATCTATGAATTCTTAAAATTTATCTGTGAGATGAAAGCCTATTTAAAATGGATAGTATTAATTACATGGTCGTTCACGATGACGAGCTGTATAAAAGAAAATTTACCTGAATGCATTCCGGACAATACCGGCATCGTTCTTAAATTCCGGTATCCGACCGGTACAAATACCCAAAGTAACAAAAATGGGGTTGATCGGTTATCTGTATTCATTTTTGATGACAAAGGTATTTTCGTTTCACAAATAAATGATTCTCTGATATGGATCGATGATAATTACGAATTGGAACTTCCTTATAAACAAGGAAGTTACCAATTTGTAACATGGGCGGGTTATAACGAGGCAACCTACGGAATAACAACATGCATACCGGGTCAAACACATATAGAAGATTTTTTCTTATTCCTGAAACGGGATACGGATAACCGAGTTACAGATCAGCCCAAGTTACTATATCATGGGATACACGAGACTGTAGCATTGGATGAACACGAAAAAATGATTGCTTGGATAAATCTAAAACAGATTACAAATCATATCCGTGTTATTGCTCATAATTTGGATAAGGACATATCTCATAACATCTATATTGAAGACAACAATGGTAAATATGGATATTCATCATTGTTCGCCCATGACGATCCGATTCTTTATATACCTGTTTATATGAGGGTCGCAAAAGAGAGTAATACGTTAACCGCTGATTTCAATGTAATGAAACTTGATAAGAACCGGATACCACGTTTACAGATAGTGGATGAAACAAATACAGTTAGCTACGATGAAAACCTTATCGGAGAACTTCTTGGGAAAAATCCCAATATTAATTTAGAAAATGAACATGATTTTACAATTGAAATATCATTCAATGGTTATAGTCCGATCGATATAAAAATTAACGGTTGGGATATAAAAGAAAGCGATGAAATGTAATTATTCATCGCTTTTTCAAGATAAAGTCGTAACTTCGTAACTATTAATATATACATCTATACATTTTAAACAAGTAACAGATGAAAAAGTTAGTCATACTTACCGGAGCGGGAATGAGCGCGGAAAGCGGCATCTCCACTTTCCGTGACTCGGACGGGTTATGGGAGAAATATCGTGTAGAAGAGGTAGCTACACCAGAAGGCTTCGCCGCTAACCCAAAATTGGTTCTCGACTTCTACAACCAGCGTAGAAGAGAGCTATTGAATACGAAACCTAACGCCGGTCACCTCGGCCTAGCCGCCTTGGAGAAAGATTTCGACGTACGGATCATTACCCAGAATATCGATAACTTACATGAACGTGCGGGTAGCAGCCACGTGATCCATCTGCATGGAGAGTTGATGAAGGCATGCTCCGTAAGGGATCTGGACACGACCTACGATCTATCACCGGAGAACCCGGATATTCATCTGGGTGACAAGGACCCTCACGGAAATCAGCTACGTCCTTTCGTCGTATGGTTTGGAGAGGCGGTACCCATGATAGAGCCTTCCATCAAGCTGGTGGAAGATTGTGATATCTTCGTGATTATCGGTACCTCCTTAAACGTCTATCCTGCCGCCGGATTGCTAAACTACGTGCGCCGGGGCCAACCGATCTACTTGATCGACCCGAAAGATGTACGTACTTATCGCAACGATATTGAGCATATACAGGCCGGGGCCTCGGAAGGGGTCAAGAGGCTGACCGAGTTGCTTACGCAGAATTAAACAATTCATACACTCATTAGGTCTGACGAAGGCAAGTATAAAAACGAAGTCCTCGGCATGCGAACACATTGCCAAGGACTTGTTTTTTTATCCGCTTCCATCCTCACGGAAGTACTTACGGATGAACTTTAATTTATTACTTTAGTATTAATATTAATCCATTCCCGCTTGTTCGCCCTCTCGGGGTACTTGGATAATCCGCACGGGAATGATTTTCGATTTATCTTTTCATTATTCCTTTACATGTCTTATTTAACGACCACCTTTACAGTCTCGTCGCCAACCGTTACAAGAACGATTCCAGCAGGAACAGCGATCGTAGCGTTATCGGAAGTGACAACTGTCTCTGCCAACGGCATACCCAACAAGTTGCGAACATAAGCCATCTCGCCTTGAGCGCCTTGGATCGTTACGGAACCGGCGTTGCCGATCACTACGACAGAAGAAGACGCAGAGTTATCGATAGACTCATTAGATGTAGGATTACCCTCACCTACTGTTACCGGCAACGCTTTAGAAGTATCAGAAGTAAAGCCTAACTTACCGTTCAACGCATACAAATATTTTGTAGGTTGGTCTACCGGTCTCACCGAATAACCGGCATCCAACTTCGTGATATAAAAATTTGAAGTTATTTATACCTCCAAGGCAAACATCTTCCTTAGCTTCTGCCGCAACAACCACATTCTTTCCGTTTACAGTTGTATTGATCGTATCAACACCTGCTAAAGTAGCCGGACGGAAAATGGCTTTAACATCTGTATTCTGATTAGCTTCAGCTCCATAAGTACCTTCCAAGCCATAGTTCTCGTCATAAGTAAACTTAGCTTGAGCCTCATTCCAATAACGTAATGAGTCTTGAGCGAAATACAAGAAATTTCTTACCGGAGCAACGGAGTCACCTTCAGCGATACCTTTAGAGATATAGAAAGAAGGAAGCTCTGCCTTGCTATCCGCCGTATCCAACCAGAAAGTCAAACCCTCCGCGCCAATGATACCCTCAAGGATACCATTCTTGTTTTCCTTCAAGGAGATTGAACCTTCCTCACTATCCAATGTCGCATGTCTCGGAACAGCATCCAAGCTAGCACCCATCTGGAAGAAATCTACCACTACTTTCGCATAATCCGCCTTTTCCGCACCAACTAGAACTTCATCGAAGCTAGGAGCATTCACATCCACTTTCAACATTTTAGCGTCAGGCTTGACAACTTTATTATAATTATCGACAGCCTCGTCAGCGTCAAGAGCCTCATCCAAGCAGATTACGGAATAAGTGCCGTCAACGTTCTTCTTGAATACCAAGTGAGAAAGATAGTCCGCTTTCTTATCGTTGTAATCAACCAACTTATAGTCGGAACTCTCATGCTTCAAACCCTTCTTATCGTCAACCAAATAGTAAGCTTGAATAGTCAACATATCCGCTTTCTTCTTAGCCACCTCGTCATCCTTCAAATAGATGTACTCAACATTATTTTTAACAGCCTCTGCCTTCTCCAAGCTCCAAGCGTAGCTCTTAGCGGCATCACTTACCGGCTCAAATTTAGAACCATCGGTATTATAGTTCATATACACTTTCTCTACGGCAACAGAGGACTCGCCATTAAATACCAACTGAGCCTTTTGCTTCAATTGAGCGTCAGAAAGAGCCAAGAAGCCATCATTAGCGCTTACGGCAACTAATTTGATATTCTCGGCAGGAATATCACCAACCGAAGTCTTTACGGCTTGATAAATTCCAGCCTTGTCTGTCTTATACAAATTAGCATTAAACGTTTCATTCGTCTCAAGATTCTTAAACGTAACAGCACCGGAACCCTGCATACTTACAATTACCCATTGTGCAACAGGAGCCTTCAAGTCAACCTTAGCAGGAGCCAAAGCCTCGTTAGAGAAAGAAGCGGTAGCACGAGCCTCTTCAGTTTTCGCATACGTAGAAACCAAATATTTACCATACAAAGACTCACCTTCTTCACCATCGGCAGGTTTAGTTCCTGTGAAGTAGATATTATAGATAGCGGCACCGTCAGTCTTCAACAGATCAGAAGCCTTTGCCCATGTATTTCCTGTAGTCTGGGCCAAGGAAAGCTTATCAGTGGAACCCTTCGTAGTGATATAAGTCTTCAAACCACCAGTGGTCAAGGAATAAGCTCCTACATAAACAGTTAACTCTGAACCAAAGTTCTCATCTGTGCCCTTCGTTACCTTCACACCTGTCATCTTGATCGTATATTGACCAGCCTTGTTTGCCAAGTCATCTTCAGAAACACCATAGATAGCGTTCATGAAAGCGATCTTACCGTCTTTCTTAACATTGGTAGCGTTCAGTTTCTCGCCCTTTACGGTAGTGAAACCGAAACCCTCACCTTTAGCAGCATCCAAGCTCGTGATACCGAAAGTAGCGTTCGGGTTCAATACGATGAAAGTAGCGGCTTTCAAGTTATCTGCGGTTACACCACCCTCCTTAGCCAACTTCAAACCAGCGGCGTTAGCTACAACGAAACACTCGCCGGAAACCTCAGTCTCACCTAACTCCAATGTAGAATTAACAGTAGAAGCGTCGATAGCGAACATCTGCTCTCCAAACGGATTCACGTCAGCCTCGGAAGCGGCGTTCGGGAATTTAAAAGAGAACCCCTTACCGGAAAGATTGCTGTTCAAATCACTAGAGGTTGTTCCTTTTTTAGCGATAAGCATTTTTGCTACATTTGCGGCAGTAGCCATATCATAAGCCAAAGGTTTACCTCCTAATGTAATTTTATCATCATTATAGTTATCATCGGTATTATTGTCATCATAAGTAAACCAACAATAACCTTTCTTCACATCATCCTCGCTAGCGGCCTCAACAAACGTGGTTCCTTCCTTACCATAAACCACCTTTCCAGCAGCGTCTACCAGTTTAAACATCAATTTACCATTCTCGGTCTTTACGCCTGTAACCGTGAAGACACCAGCTTCGCTTTCTGTAACGGTATTCGCAAACTTATAAGCAGCGTCCGTCACTTTCGCTGATTTCAAGAAAGATGTACCCTCTTCATTTCCCAAATAGACTTTCAGACCTTCTGTTGGCTTAGCTTCCTTCTGAGAATAAGTAGTTCCATCCGCAGCAAACGCCACACCTGCCATACGCAAGAACGACGCAAACATTAGTAGAAATTCTCTTGTTCATAATCTCTAATTTAAATATTAATAATAGTGTTAATTAAATATCTCTCAACTCTTTAATTATCCTTCGCCATACCAAAACGACTAGTCTAGACCATCATTTAGATCTTGCGTTTTTGAAGAGGGAAAACGGGAGGTTTGTTTACGGGAATCGGTTGTTTCGTAAAGGATAGGGCTATCCTATTGAATAAGAAAGCGAAATAAGGGATGAAAA
>ENA-OQDM01001330-OQDM01001330.1-human-gut-metagenome-genome-assembly--contig:-NODE-1330-length-10077-cov-3.475377_pt1 | contig 10077 bp, 7 predicted proteins | sample MGYA00242772_ERZ504605 | MGnify/ENA primary metagenome ERZ504605 (study PRJEB26092, sample SAMD00036348) | human gut metagenome | host: Homo sapiens | study: EMG produced TPA metagenomics assembly of... | reverse complement strand
AATAACCGTTTCCCCTATCGCATCAAATGTCAGCACACATTCCCTCCGATCTAGATCCTGCATGGAATAAAATAATAATTATCCTGCGGAAGCGTTTCATTGTTGCTGTAAAAACAGATTTTGTAAATTCCTGCATTCATCAGACAGATTTCGCTGAGCTTCTTATCAATATAGTAAAACATATCTTCATAAGAATCGTTGCTGTAATCCTGAAACAAATATCCGCTCAGCATCTGATCCACATACAGCACATCCAGAATTGTTTCGTAAGGCTCGACCATCGTAGAAAAATTTTTTCAATTCGTTCTGCTTCCTGTTCTGCACTCTGATATGCTTCAGTAAGAAGCACATTCCTTGTTTTTCCATAACTGTACCAGGTAACACACAGCATTGGAATCAGTGCCAGTACCAGATAGCCGATCACCAGTTTAAACTGAAAACTCCGATTTTTATACCATTTTACGATATTCATTTGGTGTCACTCCAAATCTTTTCTGAAAAACAACGCCAAAGTAAGAAACATTTTCATATCCAACCGCCAGACTCACTTCCCGTACTTTATTTTTCTTATTCTTTAACAGTTCCGCCGCCCTCTGCAGACGCATTTCCGTATTGTATTCCAAAATCGTTTTTCCTGTTGCCTCTTTAAACAGGCTCCTCAGATAATTCGGAGACAAACCGACCTCCGTAGCCAGCTTCTCGATATCTGCGCTTTCCGAGCAGTGCTCCTGAAGATATGTTTTTACCTGATAAACGGCATAGTAATTTGGATTTTGATTCTGTTCTTCAAAAAATGCCAACATCCGTTCCAGATACTGCTTCATCTTTTCCCGCATCTGATAACTGTTGTTTGCTTCAAAAATTTCATTTTCTCTCAAAATTTTTTCTGCTTCCATCCAGTTTTCCAGCAGTTCATCGCTCAAAACAAGACGGTTCCATAGATACATATAGAGATTGTAAACTTCTCCCGCAAATGTTTTCGGCGCAAGCCCCTTTAGCTGTTGAAAATAATCTTTCATGGTCTGCAGCGTTTCCTGCTTTTTCCCGTTGCTGACCAGACGACAGATTTCTTCTCTCCGCTCCTTCTGTTCCCGGAAATGATATGCTTTTTCCTCTTCCGTTTCTTTTTCATCTGCACAGAAAAGTTCCGGTGGATCCATATGAAATGCCAGAACACAACAGTTCCGAAGTTTTTCCGCCTTTTCGTACAGGCAGTCAGCTGTCCATGCTCCACTGCACCATCCAACGGCTCTCGGTGTGTCTTCTTTCAAATCATTCCAGATCTGAAATGCCGTATCTTTCACCGACAGATACCCCGCCAGCAGCAGCATACTGATCCGTTCCGTTTTGCTGATGTAACGGATGCCCTTGTATTTTTCCTGAATTTGGCTACAGATGTTTTCTTCCGTTTTTCCATAAACCGCTATGATTCCAAACCTGCACTCTTCCAGTTCTTCTCCAAATACACCACGGAAATTTTTCCGTAAAAGCTCTGTTTCCTGTTTTTCCCGCAAAGCCATTTCCAGCAACTGCTTCGCCGCCGTTTTCCGCGACCAGTCTGCTATCTCTCTTTTCTCCAGTTCACTTCTCACTTTTTTCAGACATGCTTCTACTTCTTCAATCGTAAATGGCTTTAAAAGGTAATCCACGGCATTCACCTGAAAAGCGGAATGGATATAGGAAAAATCATCATATCCTGTCAGAAAAACAATTTTGCATGGATATCCCCGGCGTACGATCGTCTCTGCCAGTTCAATTCCACTCATTCCTGGCATCTGAATATCCGTAATCACAATATCTGCCATATTTTCTTCCAGGCACTCCAGTGCCCTTCTGCCATTGCGCGCGGTAAATACCCTGGAAATCCCGTTCTTTTTCCAGTCAATATAATCCCGCAATGTCTCCAGTTCAATTTCTTCATCTTCTACAAGAAGAACGCGATACATTTTTTCCCTCCTGTTTCCAGTTGCTCCTGCAGTTTTCTTCTCCTGCTGCTTTTCATTTCTGTCTTTTTACTGCAGAAGTTCAATCATATACGCCTCATACGGCTGTAACTTCCACACTTCTTTTGTGAGGCTTTCTGTATCATTATGAATCAGAACCGTTCCTTTTGTCAAATCATATCGGGCTTTCATCTCTGCCGCGGTATCCCGGAAATTGCAGAGCACAATCAGCTTTTTCTCTCCCAGATTTCTCTCATAAGCAAAAATATCCGGATTTTCTTCCTCAATCAGACGGAAATCCCCATAAACAAGAGTGTCATTTTTCCTACGCAGCGCAATTAGTTTTTGATAGAAATAGAAGAGGGAATCCGGATTTTTTCTGCTGTTTTCCACATTGATCTCCGCGTAATTCTGATTTTCCGCCATCCACGGTGTTCCCGCTGTAAATCCGGCGTGTTTTTCCGCATTCCACTGCATTGGCGTCCGCGCATGGTCCCGGCTGTTCCGTGCAAGATAGGTACGAATTTTTTCTTCCTCCCAGCCTTCTTTTTTACGGTCTTCGGCAAAATTTACAGACTCGATATCCTGATAGTCCTCGATCCGAAGCCCTGACACATTTGTCATACCGATTTCTTCCCCCTGGTAAATATAAGGAGTTCCTTTCATCCCATGGAGAAGGACAGCCAACATTTTTGCTGATTTTTCCCGATACGGTTCCCTGTCATTTCCAAAGCGCGATACGACACGCGGAAAATCATGGTTTCCCCAGAACAGGCTGTTCCATCCTTTTTCTTCCAGTCCCGTCTGCCATTTTTCAAAGAGCTGCTTCAGTTGCGGCAGCGTATACGGTTTCGGATCCCAGTTTCCACTTCGGATGCCGTCGATTCCCATCAGTTCAAATTGAAAAATCATACTGAGCTCCTGGCTTTCCGGATCAGAATACTGCTGTGCCATTTCTACCGTAGCACCTCCGGTTTCCCCCACTGTCAGGATCTGTTCTGATTTTCCATACGTATTCTGATTCATTTCCATTAAGTATGTATGAATCTGCTCCGAATGAGTATCATTTCCTCCATGTCCATCTTTTACAATATTGTCAATTGCATCCAGCCGGAAACCACGGATCCCTTTATCCATCCAGAACTGGATCATCCGGTACAGCTCTTTCCGAAGCGACGGATTTTTCCAGTTCAGATCCGGCTGCATTACACTGAAACTGTGATAATAATATTCCTGAACCTCCGGCACCCATTCCCAGGTGCTTCCTCCAAAGAATGCTCCGCCGCCTTCTGGCGGCTGCTCCTTCGTTCCTTCCTTCCAGATGTAAAAATCATGGTATTTACTGTTTCGATCCTTTCTGGCTTCCAGGAACCATGGGTGCAGATGGGAACTATGATTTAAAACAAGATCCATCATGACCACAATTTCCCGCTTTTCACAGGCTGCGATCAGTTCTTCCAGCTCTTCCATTGTGCCCGCTTCTTCCATTACTTTATAATAGTCACTGACATCATATCCATTGTCGTAATTAGGAGAATCGTTAAAAGGCGAAAGCCAGATGGCTCCAACACCAAGCTCCTGCAGATAGTCCAGCTTCTGCAGAATCCCTCCAAAATCGCCGATGCCGTCTCCGTTGCTGTCACAGAAGCTTCTGGTGTAAATCTGATATACGGTTAAGCTATGCCACCACTCTCTTTTCATTTTCTGTCCTCTCTTTCTTTTTTCCTATAAGAGCAGTATAATGATATTATCTTATATTTTCTAACTTAATTTTCGTATTTAATGAAAGGATTTTGACTTTTATGAAAAAAGAACGTTCAAAAGAGCTCTTTTCTCCTGAATCTTGTTCCCCTGTTCTTTCTGGCGGAATCCGGGATTTTACCGTGCATGGAACCGAACCTGTTCCGCTCCATATCTATCATCAGGATTATGCGCATGGCGGGCTCTCTGTTCCTTTTCACTGGCATAAAGAATTAGAATGGATCTGGGTTGAAAAAGGTACTCTCACTCTGACACTGAAAACTGAAACCCGGACAATTTCCGAAGGTACTTTTCTTTTCATCAACAGTCACGAACTGCATCAGCTCTGCAGCATTGGAACTACCCCTTCGGTTCACCATGCCCTTGTATTTCTTCCAGAAATTCTCTCATGTGCCTATCTGGATTCCTGTGAAGCAGACTGGATTCGTCCGCTGCTCTCTCATCAACTGCTTCTTCCGGCTTTTCCATTGGAAGAGCTTTCTGCTGCTGAAGCCTCCTCTCAGACACAGAAAACATTTGTACTGACATTATCTGAGCTTTTCCAGGAAATCCTGTATGCATACGATACCAAACCCATCGGCTGGTTTCTTCTGATCAAAAGTGACATGTATCGGATTCTTGCACTTCTGGCGCAATACCAGCTTTTTCTTCATCCGGAACCCCTCTGCACTCGTAAAAAAGAAAGATCTGATCAGTGTAAAAAACTCTTACGTTATATTCAGGATAACTATGATTCCAAAATCCGTCTTTCAGATCTTGCTGCTATACTCAATATGAATCCACAATATTTTTGTCGTTTCTTCAAAACGCACTTTCACACAACGCCTATTTCCTATATCAACCAGTACCGCGTAACCCAAGCCGCAGATCTTCTTACCGGCAGCTCGCTTTCTATCTTGGAAATTGCTCTGGATACCGGATTTGAAAGCCCCAGCTATTTTGCCAGCATTTTCCGCCGGACTTTTGGTATGTCACCGGAAGAATATCGAAAAGCCATGCCCTGACCCGGCAAATTTTTCTGTTCCCTTTTTATATCTACGCAAAGATAAATCACTTTCTTATACAGCGAAACATCAAATTTTTTCCTTCTGAATGCACGACAACACAAATCTCAAAATTTTGATTTTTTTTCAAAAAACACTTGCCAAACTCGTTTTCTTATGATAATATACTACTTGTCGCTGAGCAAAAATCACGGCAGACAAATCAAAAACTTCGGCTCCGTGGTCAAGCGGTTAAGACATCGCCCTTTCACGGCGGTAACACGGGTTCGATTCCCGTCGGAGTCATATGGCGTCGTAGCCAAGTGGTAAGGCAATGGTCTGCAACACCAGTATCCACCGGTTCAAATCCGGTCGACGCCTCTATTTTCCCGGAAACAGATAGTTTCCGGGATTTTTCTTTTTCAAAATTATTTCAAAAAAGCTGCCGGTTCTGTTTGCTTCGGCAGCTTTTTTGAAAATATCATTCTTTTTTAATTTTCTTTTTCTTTCACATAGTCTTCGTACACATACGCCGTTTTTCCCTCATACGAAATCTTGTACCATCCGTTCTCTTTTCCGAGCATTTCCACTTCTTCCCCTGTCGTCAGAGCTCCGATAACCTGGCTTGTGCTGACGTTGGGTTCTGTACGTACATTGACCGGTGAGATACAGGTGACGGTTTTCTTACCCTTCTGCTTTTTCACGCCATCCGAATTATTTTCTGCTTCCAGCGCTCTTTTCTGCTCCTGGCAGGCCGTCTGAAATGTTTCTGTCAGCAGCTCATTGTCCGGGAACTGCAGAGACTCCAGTATTTCCGGCACGATTTGCTGTGTATCGTTGCTGCCGCTTCCTTTTTTCCATATGATCTGATACCCTTCATTCTCCGTTTTCACCCCGCAGAAAAATGCAATCGGAATCTGCAGGGAATTTTTTACCTGGAAACGATAAAAGGAACTCTCGTTATCTTTTCCTTCGTTAGCTGTTTTCACCATAAAATCGCTGATGCTGTTTTCCCCTGTTATTTCATTCGGGTAGAGCAAATTTTCAGCGCTCTCTTCGTCCTCCGGAAAATCCATAAGCGCTACTTTTGCCATTCCTTCCCGATACGATATCTCAAGACTTTCCCCATCTTCCGATATGAAACTACATTGGATTTTCTCATCTCTCATTACATTCCAGCCTTCTGGAAGTGTGATTATAATATTCTGGTATGTAGAAAGAAACTCTTTTTCACCATCTTCTGACTTATCCTGGACATTGGATGCTCTTTCGGAGACAGCCGATGAATTCTCCTTTTCCACCTGCTGGTTGCCACATCCCATTACCACAATAGTTGTCATCAGAAGAACAGCTAAACAGTTTTTTCTGTTTCTCATGTACAATTTCCTTTCTTGACAGTTCCGTCTTTATTTTCTGTCAGAAAATTTCTTTTGCTTATTGTATCACAACTATTTTTGCACTGTAAAGAGTGCGTTCCTTCCCTCCTGCTTTGATTTTCTTTATGCAAAAAAATCTCCAACCAGATTGAGGTTCCCTCCCCCTCAAATCCAGTTGAAGATTTTTCTTATCTTTTTTATTTTACTTCTGTAAATTCGACCCGGATACTCTCATACTCTCCCAGCACCTGATGCAGGGTCAGCCCCGCACGGTTCCAGGTACGGCCAAGGCGGACTTCCTGGTCCAGGCTGCAGCGGTACAGCTTATCCTCTGCCAGTCCGCACACTTTCGTGTGAACCGGAAGCATATTTCCTTCTGCGTCGGTTTTTACGATCGTGAGCAGTGCACGGCTCTGATCTTTTGCCACAAACTCCCATGCCATGAAATCCTGTTTTTTCAGTCCGGTCAGACGGTAATACAGGCCTTCGTGTGTGAGCTCGTAATATTCATGCATCGCAGCAACCTGCTCTTTTACCATCTCTTTTTCTTCCTCTGAAATCTTATTCAGATCCATCTCATATCCAAAGCTTCCTGCCAGTGCCACATCGCCTCTTGTCCGGAACGGTGTCACACGGCCGGTCTGATGGTTCGGGCATACAGAAACGTGGGAACCAACGGTGCTGATCGGATAGAAGAACGAGCTTCCGTACTGGATGGAAAGACGGTTGATCGCATCGGTATTATCACTGCACCAGATCTGCGGGGAGTAATACATCATACCGGCATCATATCGTCCGCCTCCTCCGCTGCAGCCCTCGAGCAGCAGATCCGGGCATGCGGCAAGGAAACGCTCGAGCAGATCATAAACGCCGAGTACGTAGCGGTGATACAGCTCCCCGTTTCTGTTCTGAGCTGCCACATGGCTGTAAACATCGCAGACGCTGCGGTTCATATCCCATTTGACATAATCAATCTTTGCATCATGAACGATGGTTGTCAGACGCTCCAGCAGATACTCGCGCACATCCTCACGCGTCATATCAAGTACAAGCTGATTTCTGCTGTGGTTCGGCACACGGCCAGGAATTGCAAATGCCCAATCCGGATGTGCACGGTAAAGATCACTGTCCTCGGAAATCATCTCCGGCTCAAACCAGAGACCGAATTTCATGCCCATCTTGTGAATTTTTTCTGCAAGCTGCGCCATGGAGCCGTTCATCTTTTTCTCGTTAACGAACCAGTCACCGAGACCACTGTTATCATCCTCTCGTTTTCCAAACCAGCCATCGTCAAGCACCAGCATCTCAATGCCAAGCTTTTGCGCCTGTTCTGCAATTTTCAGGATTTTTTCTTCGTTGAAATTAAAATAGGTTGCTTCCCAGTTGTTGATCAAAATCGGTCGTTTGGCATGCTTGTATGCGCCACGGCAGATATGCTCGCGGATGATCTCATGATACTGCTGTGACAGTTTGGTAAGGCCGGTTCCGGAATAGCTTAAGATTGCCTGCGGGGTATCGAACGCCTCTCCTTTTTCCAGATGGAAGCAGAAATTGGTCGGATGAATACCCATCTGAAAACGAGTCTGGTTTTTCTGATCCTTCTGTGCTGCCGCAACGAAGTTTCCGCTGTAAACGAGGCATGCGCCGATGCAGGAACCGTGTGTCTCACCCGCACCCTCCTCGCAGAGGATCACAGCCGGATTGTAATGATGGCTCGATGTACCACGGGTGCTTCCGATCTCGACTTTTGCATGCTGCACCGGAATCCGCTCCGCCGTACGCTCCATCGCATGACGACCTGAGAAATAGATCATCTCATAATTTTCATACATCAGATCCATGCTGAATGACAGCATTTTTTCCAGCTCAATCGCCGTTTCTCCGTGATTTTCGAGTCTTGCCGCTCTCGTAATCACATTTTCCTTTTCAAATACACCGTAAAACAGCTTCAGAACAATATCGGAAGCCTTCTCCGTCATTGTAATAACAAGAGTCTCACCTTTTTCTTCCTCTGTATCGTACAGCGCCGGCATTCCCGGAATAGCATAGGAATGATCCAGAATTTCGAACGAATCGAAACGAAAATCTGCTGCAAAGCTGCCGTCCGCGTGGCGGATCTCAATCATATCATCACGGAAATCACCGACACCACTTCCCGGAATTTCCTGCGGAAGTGTATCAAGAGAATATTTCCGGTTAGGGCCTGCTTCCTCCGGATTTCCTGCAAATCCCATATCCGTACAGAAAATCAGACCGGAAAGATTTTCCTCACCGATTTTTTCTCCATAGTAGAGATGCAGAAGCACATTTTTGTCATCTGCGAACATCTGGTAACTGCTGTCTTTTGTCTGGAGGGTAAATAACCGTCCATTTTCACTTACTTTGATTGCCATGGTTTTTTCTCCTTTATCTTATCGCATTTTTTCGGGCTGCTCACACCAAAATCACTTTCTTACATACCCGAACAGCAAGTGTTCCGGTGCTGTGTGAACCGCAACGGCTGCTACTCCGGGCCTTTGATTTCCTACAGCGGCTTGCAGTATCCTGCAAAACACGATATAATTTTACTGATATTTCGGAATCTCATCCTTTGTGACATTCCAGCTTTTCTGATGATTCATTTTGTGAGGTATACTTATGGAAACTTCCTGGACACTTCCCGTCCCAAAGCATAAATTTTCGGATCTTTATCTCTGCTTCTGCGGCTACGAAGCCTGCCAGCCGTTCCACAGCTACGGCCCGGCTGTCCGCCCCAATTACGTGATCCACTATATTATTTCCGGGAAAGGCATTTTTACCATCGGAAACCGCACTTACCGCTTAACCGCCGGACAGGGCTTTTTCCTGATGCCAAATGTCCGCACCTACTATGAAGCCGATGCGGATGATCCCTGGACCTATCTCTGGATCGGTTTTGACGGCGAAAAAGCTGCCTCTTATGTACAGGAACTCGGTCTTTCCGAGGAGCACCCTGTCTACCAGTGCAACTTTTCCGGTGAACTGCAGTCCCTCCTGTTTCAGATGCAGAAGCACAATACCTATGACACCTCTGACCAGTATCTTCTGGAAGGCTGTCTATACCAGTTTTTCTCAATTCTTTCCCGCGAAATCACGCTTGCCGACCCTTTTGCACGGGAGAGTGGCAATCTTTACGTGGAAAAAGCCGTTGAGTTTATCCGAAATAATTATTCCAATGAAATCCTTGTCTCGGATATTGCCAGATATGTCTGCATCAACCGAAGTTACCTTTATACCCTGTTTCAAAAATATCTCCATACCTCACCGCAGGACTATCTTTCTTCCTGCCGGATCACGCGTGCGCTCGAGCTTTTATCGTATACGGATCTCTCCATCGAAACGGTCGCTTTTTCCTGTGGTTACCGGAATGCCGAAGTTTTTACCAAAGCCTTCCGCCAGAAGCAGGGCATGACGCCAAGCGCCTATCGGAAAAAGTTCCGCCTGGACACGACTCCGGACTCTGCACATGTTCCGTGATCTGTCTGATTTTATTATAACGAAATCTTTTTTCCATGAACAGGAAGAAATGTTATGGAAAACCGTCAAAATGTTAGATGGCATTTCTTAATGGCTACAGACAGCAAAAAAGCGATACAGCTATGATTTCTCATTTCTGTATCGCTTCTTCATCTTAGCTCCCCGAGTTGGGCTCGAACCAACAACCCTTCGGTTAACAGCCGAGTGCTCTACCATTGAGCTATCGAGGAATACCTCAGGAATCTTTTCCTAACAATCGTTACTATAACACAATCTTTTTCGAAAAACAAGTATTTTGCGGAAAATAATTACAAAAAGCCACCGGATTTCTCCGATGGCCTTTCCGATATACCTTCAAAACCGCATACACTACACATCTATCATTCCATTTCTGTGAACACAACCATTCAGGTCAAGCCCTCGACCGATTAGTAACAGTCAGCTCCATGCCTTACGGCACTTCCACCCCTGCCCTATCTACCTCGTCGTCTTCAAGGGGTCTTACTTCTTTCGAATGGG
>ENA-OQDM01001329-OQDM01001329.1-human-gut-metagenome-genome-assembly--contig:-NODE-1329-length-10080-cov-1.060786_pt1 | contig 10080 bp, 15 predicted proteins | sample MGYA00242772_ERZ504605 | MGnify/ENA primary metagenome ERZ504605 (study PRJEB26092, sample SAMD00036348) | human gut metagenome | host: Homo sapiens | study: EMG produced TPA metagenomics assembly of... | reverse complement strand
ATATCATTCTACATTATGCTTCCGTCCGGATGAATCTGTTTTAAAAATCGATAGAAAATTCTCAGGAAGCGAACGGGCGCTGGTTCATCAGAGCAGTTGTCTGGTAAACGGTGACAGCAATGAACTAAAACTGCGTGTGATTTTGGATAAGTTTAGTGTGGAAGTATTTATTAATGACGGCGAGCAGGTTATGTCTGCGGTTATTCTTACAAAGCAGGAAGCAAAGGGGATTTCTTTCTTTGCTGATGGTGCAGTTAAGCTTGATATAGTGAAATATGATTTATTATAATAAAGCGTTATAAATTGGGACATAATACAGCATTTATTGGTAAGGTTGGTAATGATTTTTTTGGAGATCAGTTGAGAGCAGCCATAAAAGAAGCAGGAATTGATGACATTGGATTATGTACAGATGAAAAAATTCATACTACGCTTGCTATGGTACATACATATCCGGATGGAGATAGGGATTTTTCCTTCTATCGTAATCCGGGAGCAGACATGATGCTGAATAAAACTGAGATTTCCGAGGATATTCTCAAGGAAACAGAAATGCAAATAAGTAAAAAACTTTAAATTTGTAATTCTTGCCAAATAGCAAGGAAATCGCAAGACTTTGGTCATGTGAATTTCCTTGCTTTTTTTTCTCAAAGTGTCAGGTAAGGCCCTTGTTTATGGAAGAAATCAGCTCTGCCAGTTGTTTCCTTTTGGTGCGTGTATCACCGTTGATCATCAACTTGGAATAAATCTGGTTGATATATTGCTTCACAGTGCCCTCAGAGAGAAATAACCTTTCGGCAATTTCGCGGTTGCTCAGACGGTCAGTGATCAAAGCTGCGATTTCTGCTTCTCTGCTGTTCAGCATATTTAGAATCTCAGGTCTGGAATTACGGCTGGACAGGCGGAGGCAGTGTTGTTCATAAACAGAACCAAGGGAAAGGATCCGGTCTGTGAAAGGCTCTGGTGTTATGGAATTAATACTGCCCAGCACGTCCTTGATATAGTTATAATTTTCTACAAACGGAATCAGAAAGCCATCCGGCATGGCGTGTCCTAAGGCTTTCTGCAGAAGCTGTCGTGCATCATGATGTTTGCCCAGCATTGCGTAAGCAGCAACGGTCTGGATCTGAATGTGGAGAGACACAAGTTCATAGTGCATTTTCTCACAGAAGGGCAGAAGCGTTTCGCTTCTGCCTATAACTTTTGCGTACATTTTCTGTGAAAGAAAGACCTGATTCTCGATCATTTCCATCATAGGTCTGCAGGGAGAAAGAAAGCTGACAGTGGATAACATATGGTCTTTAAATAATGCAGGAATCTTTTCCGGCATTCTAATTAATGCATAGTAGTAAGCATAAGTACTGTCAAAAATATTCAGCCACATCATATTGTGGAGAGACAGAAGCTCCTTACGCTTTACTTCAGGGTTCTTCACAAAGGTGACACCCTCCTGAAAAAGGGAAAGCCTTGCAGCAAGGAAATCACAGCAGAGCGAAATATTGTGCTGTCCGTTTGAGGCAATGGTGGAATAAGTCTGCTCCAGCAGAATCTGTGCATCTGAAAAATTTCCCTGCATAAATGCTGCCTCTGCATTCATGAGCAATTCCGCACCCTGTCCATGCCCCTGGGTGATCTTGTAATAATGGGGCATACACTCATTCATAGCTGCCAGTTCTGCATCCAGAGTTCCGGATCTGCGGTGAAACATCATCAGAACAGAAGGAGAACCGAAGGTCCAGCTTCCTGTTTTGCGGATACTGATGGCAGGTCTGGTCATTTTAGAACTGGCCTGACGGTGCAGAACGCTCATACCGGTGATATCGTTATACATCAGAAAACTCATAATAAGATCACATTCTCCGGAGAGATTCTTTCTCTCATCTTCGGACAAAGTGTTATCTTCAGCTATGGTATCTGTCAGAAGCTGCTTCAGTTCCAGCATTTTGGGAATCTGATGCCAGGTAAACATACGGCGCATTAATACGAGAAGGGCCAGGGGCCTGTTCTTCAGAATTTCTGTTGGACAGACATCAAGAAATGCGAGAACCTTTTCCGGCGAAAGAGAAGCCAGGAGGATCCTGCATCCTTTTGGATAACAGCAAGTGCTGCATCATAGTTAAGAGCCTTGTTATAGGCAGCAAGTGCCTGCAGAAACTGTCCCCGGGATTCATACCATTGTCCGTAACGATTCCGGAAATCTGTCTGTTTTTCATGGGAAAGCATGGCAAAGGCACGCTGTGTACATTCCTTCATCATATGGTGAAAACGGAAGCTGACTCCATCGGGCAAAGGAGTGATAAAAGCATTCTGTCTGGTCATAAGGGAAAGAATCTGTCCGGCTTCCGGATTCCCTGTAATAAAAAGAGCCATCTCAACGGTAAATTCATCTGCAAGTCCCATAACAGTGAGAAATTCCTGCCGCGCATCAGAAAGAGGTGCGATCATGGCAGAGGAAAACATATCATAGATATTAGAAGTATGGTCAGGAAAATGTCCGCTTTCAAAAAAGGTACAGAGATTCAGATAAACTGCAGAGAACCACCCCTCACTGGAATAGAGAAGCGTGTTCAGCTGATCTTCGTTCAGGCTGGCACCGCAGCGATGGGTATAGACAGAAAGCTCCCGGCGATTCAGACACAGATCCCTGGTATGGATCTGATATAACTTTTTGCCAAGACGGAGAATCTCTTTTCCGGACAGAAAAGCATTTCTGCCGGATACGATCAGGTGGATATTTTCAGGCAGCCTGTTGGCAAGCATACAAAAAAAATCTGCAACATGAGGTTCACCCAGCAGATGAAAATCATCAATAAAAATGTAGTAAGAGATCTGACTGCTCAGGGAATAACAAAGCTCATCAGCAAGCATCCCGGCACTGGCAACATCTGAGGGGCAAACATAATTATCCAGAAAATCAAGCCCTGCAAAGGCAAATGCCTTCTGAACGCTCTGCCAGAAAACAGACAGATTATCAGAATAAATACTGATCCGGATCACACAGGAATTTCCGTTTTTGCTCTGTTTGTCCAGATACCAGCTGATGGCAGTTGTTTTTCCATATCCCATGGGAGCGGTCACAGCAGTGAATGCAGATTGTGAAATCGGCTTCAGATTCTCCTGCAGACGCTCAGAGATGTAAATTGTATTCAGATTATATTTCTTTTTAGACATCTGTAAAACCTCTCATTTGATACGATATGTTTTATTTTAGCATATAAAGTATCAAAATGAAACTTTTTCCCAGGCGGTTTTTCAGGCAATATCGGACACTGCTTTTGCTATACGGGGACACTTTTTGGTTCCAGGTTCCTTCTGAAACGTTTCTCTATCAGATAATTCGTATGGAACCTTCAAAAGTCTATGATTATGTAATTACATTTTACTTGAAAAATTAAACAACATATGATAAATTATAAATGCGACGTAAAAAAAGTCACATTTATAAAAAGGTGATTAGTATGAGAGAATTTTTGGAAAAAACATTACGGCAAAATGTAATAATGACAGAGAATAAAGAGGTATATAAAAAACTTCCATTAGCATATCGTGGAAGATATGACATTTTTACAGTAGAGACTAATGGTGTATTATGGATGGCTATTCATCCCAAAGATGATATCGGACTTGTTGTTTTGCGTAGAGACAGAGTTGGCGTGGAAAAAATAACAGGATTAAACTGTGCAGTTTTTCTTGATCGAACAACATTTTATATAAAAGAAAAAGATGATAGAAGAAGGAATTCCTTTTGTAATAGATAGGAAGCAGGTATTTCTCCCGTTTATTGGATATTTGCTGAGTAAAAGGAAATGAAAGAGAGCTGGCACCAGTTCATTTGATTTCATTTTTGACGCAAAAAATGCTTCTGATGGCTATTTATGAACGATGGAATGAAGTGAAAGTATCCGGTGCAGCGAAACGAATGGGAGTGTCAACAAAATCTGCAAGCCGGTGTTTTGATGAACTGGAATATTTAAATATTGATGTGTTGGGTATGAAAGGTAAATCAAGAGTCATCGATATTCCGGATGAACGAGAACAATTATGGCAGCAGATTAAGATGGTACTAAGAAATCCAGTAATTCGAAGATTTATTTTGAGAGAAGATATAAAATTTGAAAAGAAAGCAGGTATTTCTGCTTTATGTGAGTATTCTCTTTTGTCCGATAATGTTTATCCTACTTATGCCGTGACGAAGAAAGAACTAAAAGATAGTGGAGTGAAAGCGGAAAAACAAGTGAGTGAATTGGAAGAAATTGGCTGTGTTGTCTTGGAACTGGGATATTTTATTGATTTTCTGGGAAAAGGATTTCAAGATCCTTTAAGCGTAGTACTGTCACTGACAGGAGATGAACAAGAAGAGGAACGAGTTGATATTTCTATTAATGAGATGTTAGAGGAATATGTATGGTCAAAGGATTAGATACATTTTGGAAGTACTTTGCAGATTATGAAGAACAGTATGTTTTAATAGGTGGCGCAGCCTGCGATATTCTTTTTGAGAGTAATGAAGTGAATTTCAGGGCTACAAGAGATCTGGATATGGTTTTGATTGTTGAAGCATTAACTCCGGAGTTTGGAGAGAAATTTTGGAAGTTTTATCGTTGATGGGAAATATAGAAATAAAGCAACAAATGGTAGTAACCCTCAATTCTATAGGTTTGATAAACCAGAAGAAGATAAATTTCCGAAAATGATCGAATTGTTTTGCAGAAGCGATTTTGAACTTTAAAAGCGCGGAAGGAATTACACCGATACATATTGATGATGAAGTATCCAGTTTATCAGCAATTCTTTTGAATGATGATTACTATAAGGCACTTCTTAATGGAAAAGTTATAAGAAATGGACTTTCTGTTCTAAGACCAGAATATATAATACTTTTCAAGGCAAAAGCGTATCTTGATTTGAAAAGTCGAAAAGATTTAGGTGAAAAAGTGGATTCCAGTGACATAAAGAAGCATAAAAAAGATATTTTGCGTATTGCATCGGAACTTATGCTTGAAAAAGTAGAAGGATTGCCGATTGCAGTAGGGTAATGATATACATAGTTTATTGACTTGCTGGAGCAGGAACCATTTGATCAAAATTCATTGAAAAGATATGGACTGAAAAATGAGGATATTATGGAATTGTTAAAGAAAGTATTCGGATAAAAGTGCTCTTTATCTGTCACGGCAGGACTATGGAATATCAGACAGAATGAACTGGAATGGGGATAATCGTTAAAAGGTATTAAAGGAAGAATAGAGATATTATTATGGCGTGTGAGGAGCGAGACTTGCACGCCTTTTTGGTATAAAAGTACGTGCTTTTTTACGTGAAAGAGTGATATACAGGATCAACTTAGATAATCAATATGAATATCAGGATTAAAATCCCGGATAAAATGATTAATAATCAGCCTTATACCATCCGGGAGTACAAGATTTTCAGACTGCATAAGGACAGTGCAACGAATCAGGCAATTGTTGATATATTAGATTCTGTCTTTAACAGTAGTACTAACGAACTTACCTTTAAGTCAGATAAATTCTCCATTTATGTACTGACTTACAAAGACACCTACTATTCTCCAAGCTACCCGGTAACAGGCATTAAGGTATCTCCGGATACTCTTACCTTAACAAAGAAAGGTGAAACTGCCCAGCTTACCGCAGAAGTGACACCGTCCTATGCAGACAATAAGCGTGTAACCTGGCAATCCAGCGATGAGAAAGTAGCAACTGTAGATGAAAACGGCAAGGTAACAGCAGTTGGAAACGGAACTGCCACCATTACCGCAACATCTGTAAGCGGCAGTTATACAGCGACAGTTTCCGTAACAGTGAAAATCCCTGTGGAAATCCAGAAGCTCACCATAGAAGCAGAGAAAGAAACCCTGACAAAGATTGGTGAATCCACAGAGTTGAAAGTAAAGATCGAGCCGGAAAATGCAGATTTACAGAAACTGATCTGGAAATCCGATAACGAAAAAGTTGCCACTACAGATGAAAACGGCAAGGTAACAGCAGTGGGAAATGGAACTGCAGAGATCACAGTTACAACAGAGGATGGAAAAATTACAGCTTCCATTATGATCACAGTGAAAGTCCCGGATGAACCCACGATCAATAAGAGCACAGGCTTCAGAAGGCTAAGAGCCCGTTCTGTAAAACAGACAAAAACTTCTGTGACATTACAGTGGAACATCATTAAGGATGCAGATGGATATTTCATATACGGCAACCGCTGTAATACAGGCACAAAGTCTTACAAGTACAGGAAACTTGCCATTATCACCGGTGGAGATATCAGCACATGGACCCAGAAGGACCTGAAAAAAGGTACTTACTACAAATATGTGGTAAAAGCCTACAGAATGGTAAACGGCAAAAAGGTAGTGACAGACATATCCATATCTGTACATGCAGTCACCGGAGGCGGTAAATACGGAAATGCAAAAGCTGTTTCCGTAACCCAGATTGGAAATAAGAAGAATGTTTCAAAGATCACCCTGAAAATGGGAAAAACCGCACAGATAAAAGCAAAAGAAGTAAAGAAAGATAAGAAGATTGCACGCCACAGAAAACTTTGTTACGAAAGCAGCAATACAAAAGTAGCCACCGTTACCCCGGATGGCCTTATCAGAGCAACAGGCAAAGGAACCTGCACAATATGGGTATATGCACAGAATGGCGTATACAAAGCTCTGAAAATCACTGTAAAATAATCCTGATGGAGTTTTAACTGTAAAATGAAAAAATACCGGATTGAGCCAAACAGGCCTGATCCGGTATTTTTTTCGTTCCGGGAATTTATAAGTGTTATAGAAAAAACAGGAAAAAGGTGGTAATATAAAAAAATACAGAGAGAAAGGACATGGCAGAGTGGATATATGACGGAAAATACAGTATTACCACTGATAAATACAGCATTTGAGCCAGGAAATGCAAGAAAAGCAGCAGAGAGTTTTGCAGACAGGGATTTCCGGGAGATCGCAGAACACATAGGGGTATCCTTAAACACAGTGAAGCATTATCTTACAGATATCTTTAATAAGCTTCATGTCAAAAAGAGAGATGAATTAAAGAATTTCGTATTAAAATAATCAGGAAATCCACGAAGATACGGTATTTGCCCTGCGTAACCATCCGCTGATGCCGCAGGATATGAAAATACATAGTAATAATGCCCAAAAACAGAAGATACATTTTTAGTAAAAAACGCTTTTGAAATCAAAGTAAAATGGCTTTATAATAAAAATAAGGGCGAGTAGCATAATGAGTCGGAAAACAACAGTTATGCTGCTTGTTTTTATAAAATGAATCTCAGGAGGAATTGCATATGCATGAGTATGAAATCTTTATTGAGGATATAAATCCGTGTGGAGGAGAACAATACAGTAAAAAAACTTTGATCGAGGCAGAAACAGCCAGCCCGGAAGCCTATGTAAAAGAAAATGGAAGATTTCCGATTCTGGAATCCACACGCAATGAGAGTGGAGATGTTGTAATAGTAACAGGAGACAATCAGGGTTCTTTTGTACGTTATACTTTTACGGAATAAGAATGCCAGTCAGCAAGGAGTGGATTTTGTGAAATATGAAATTGGAGACTTTGTCAGCAAACCAGTTACAGGTATCTGTAAAATAGAAAATATTTTATATTTGAATCCGCAGGATGAAAAAAATGATAAGTTATATTATCTGATGAAACCAGTAGAAGATGAAAAGGAAAAAATATATGTTCCTGTTTCAAACTCAGATTCAAGACTGAGATTATGTCTGACAAAAGAAGAAGCCTGGAATCTGATCAAACGATTCCGGATATCCCGACAGCATGGACAAACAATGAAAAAATGAGGGAACAAAATTATAAAGAAGCAGTAAGAGCAAATAACCCTGAGGCATTAGTTGCTATTATAAAAATGATTTATCAGCGGAAGCAGAAAAGACTTGCACAGGGGAAAAAGTGTACTGCTACAGATGCAAGGTATTTCCAGATAGCAGAAAATCTGTTATATATGGAACTGGGAGTTGCACTTGAAAAGCCAAAACAGGAAATCTGTAAAACGATTATTGATTACATCGATCAAAATAAAATAGATTGATATGCATTGTAAAAATATTTCGTTTGACTTTTTAGAAAACAGGAAATATAATGATAACGAACGAGTAGCAGATGAGCGTAAATCCAGTTTCATGCTACTCGTTTTTCTTTTGTTAAATAGAATATTTGCTATGAAAAAAGTGTGTAGCCTGTCAGCGTAAGTCCAGCTATGTGACAGGGTGCGCACTTTTTTTGTGCAGAAAAGAGAGGAGTTAAAGTAAAATGGCAGAAAGCAACAAAATGAAGGATATGCCGGTGAATAAGCTGATGATCCAGATGGGAATCCCTATGATCTTATCCATGGCATTGCAGGCGGTCTATAACATTGTAGACAGTGCGTTTGTAGGAAATATGAGAGTAGGCAGTGAAGCTGCATTAAATGCCCTCACTCTGGTATTTCCGGTTCAGATGCTTATGGTAGCGGCAGGAATCGGAACAGGTGTAGGAACCAATGCACTTCTTGCAAGGACACTTGGACAGGGAAACAGGGAAAAGGCTGCAAAGGTAGCAGGAAACAGTCTGTTTCTGGGTGTGATCATTTACGTGGTCTGTTTACTGTTTGGTATCTTTGGGGTGAAAGCATATATTTCATCACAGACAGTTGATGCAGAAGTACTTTGAAATGGGAGTCAGTTATCTGCGGATATGCTGTGTGATTTCTTTTGGTATTATTTTCTTTTCTTTATTTGAAAAGCTATTACAGGCAACAGGTCGTTCTCTTTATTCTACAATCGGACAGGTGGTTGGTGCTGTTGTAAATATTATTCTCGATCCGATCATGATCTACGGTATTGGACCTTGCCCTGAAATGGGAGTGAAAGGTGCAGCTTACGCAACTGTAATTGGTCAGGTTGCTTCTGCTGTATTGCTGCTTATTTTTCATATGAAACTGAACAGGGAATTCGGGCATGGGCCGAAATACATGAAACCGAATGCTGGTGTTATAAAAGAAATCTATGCAATCGGACTTCCGGCAATTATTGCGCAGGCTCTGATGTCTATTATGGTTTATGTGATGAATTTGATCCTGAAGTTCAATCCATCAGCACAGACAGCCTATGGATTGTTCTATAAAGTTCAGCAGTTTGTTCTCTTCCTTGCTTTTGGTCTGCGAGATGCGATCACTCCGATCATTGCATTTGCTTATGGAATGAGAAGCAAAAAAGAGAATTCAGGATGGTATCAAATATGGAATTATTTATACCATTGCATTAATGATTCTGGGAATTGCAATTACGGAAATTTTCCCCGGAGCATTTGCAATGCTGTTTAATGCAGGACAGTCAAGAGAATATTTTATTGCCGCGATGAGAGTGATTTCAGTGAGTTTCTTGTTTGCCGGAATTAATGTTGCTTATCAGGGAATTTACCAGGCATTGGATGGCGGCCTGGAATCACTGGTGATTTCACTTTTGAGACAGCTGATTATTATCCTGCCACTGGCGGGAATCTTTTCTCTGTTTGTCAGAAATGGTCAGATGGGAGTTTCGTTGATCTGGTGGGCATTTCCAATTACTGAAATAATTTCATGTTTTGTGGGATATGTATTTTTAAAGAAAATCAGAAAAAATAGGGTTGATGTTTTAAACTAGGAGGAATCAGAGATGACAAAAAGAATTATTACGATCAGCAGGGAATTTGGAAGCGGTGGACGTTTTATCGGAGAAGAAGTGGCAAAGAAACTCGGAATTGCCTATTATGATAAAAATATCATTGGTCAGATTGCAGAAAAGTCCGGCTTATCACCGGAATATATTCAGGAAAATGCGGAATTATCTCCGAAAAAAGGTTTGTTCGCATATGCATTTTCCGGTCGTGATATCACAGGAAAATCTGTGGAGGACATGGTGTATGAGGCACAGAGAAATATTATTTTAGAATTGGCTGAGAAGGAGCCTTGTGTGATCATTGGAAGAAATGCAGACTATATACTGAAAGACCGGGACGATGTGCTGAATGTATTTATTCATGGGGACAATGCCGGAAAAAATAA
>ENA-OQDM01001328-OQDM01001328.1-human-gut-metagenome-genome-assembly--contig:-NODE-1328-length-10100-cov-1.276747_pt1 | contig 10100 bp, 15 predicted proteins | sample MGYA00242772_ERZ504605 | MGnify/ENA primary metagenome ERZ504605 (study PRJEB26092, sample SAMD00036348) | human gut metagenome | host: Homo sapiens | study: EMG produced TPA metagenomics assembly of... | reverse complement strand
CTTCCAAAGAGAACTCAACCCGAATCTTTTTCGAGTCGACTTCGCCCTTGGAAAGCAAGACAACCGTCTCGACGTGAACAGTCTGACAAAATTGATCAACGCAGCAGGCTTTTTCCAGCTTATATCCTGCCGCCAGAAATGCCGGAAGATCTCTTGCCAGGCTGGTCGCTTTGCAGGAAATATATACAATATGGTCTACCCCATAAGAAAGAATCTTCGGCAATGCTTTGGGATGGATTCCATCCCTTGGCGGATCCAGAATGATCACATCCGGTTTCTCCGTCAGATCATCCAGGACTTTAAGGACATCCCCTGCAATAAATTTACAATTACTCAGGTTATTCAGTGCTGCATTCTGCTTTGCAGCTTCTACTGCCTCTTCCACAATTTCCACACCTATCACTTCGTCCGCTACGGAGGCTGCAAGCTGGGCGATCGTTCCGGTTCCGCTGTAAAGATCGAACACTACTTTATCCTTCGTATCTCCGATATACTCACGTACAATAGAATAAAGCACTTCCGCAGCCAGTGATTAGGCTGGAAAAATGAAAATGTACTGATCTTAAATCGCAGTCCCAGAAGCGTTTCATAAAAGAAATTCTGACCGTAAAGGATACGTGTCTCATCACTCTGCACCACATCAGAAAGAGAATCATTGATAATATGCATGATTCCCACAATTTTACCCTCCAGCGGAAGTGCAAGAAGTTCTTCTTTCAGAGATTCCAGATCATGTTCTTCCTGACTGGTGGTAATCACATGGACCAGAATCTCTCCTGTAGTCACACCGCGGCGGAGAAGCAGATGGCGCAGATATCCTGTATGCTGCATCTTTTTATAATAGGAAACGTTTCGTTTCAGGAAGTATTCATGCACACAAGTCAGGATTTTCGTCATATCTTCATGAACCAGTTGACAGTCATCTGCTGTAAGAACATCATAGGTACTGCCTTTTTTGTGCAGACCCAGCGTCAACGGACCATCCTTATATGCATCACCAAAGGAGAATTCCATTTTATTTCGATATCTGAATTCAATGGGACTTCCATGAATTCCCTCCCACTGGTAATCAGTGCCGTTCAATGCACCATCCAACAGTTCACGAACCTGACATTCTTTCATTTTGAGCTGGTTTTCATAGGACATGGTCTGATACATGCATCCTCCACATTCCGGAAAAATGCTACAGACCGGCTCTCTTGTTTCAAGCGGAGACTTCTCCAACACTTCCAGAAGTCTTCCCTCTGCACGTCCGGAACGCTTCTTATTAATCATAAAACGAACTTTCTGTCCGGGCATTCCGTTCTTTACGGTAACTTTTTGTCCGTCTGTTATCACAATTCCCTTATTGGGAAAATCTACTTTCTCAATCACGCCTTCATAAATTTCGCCTTTTTTCATATAACCTCCATAAAAAATAGCCCCGGTATAAGCCGGAGCTATTCTTTCATTTTCATATTACAGGTAATTATTCTTCTTCATCTTCGAAATAATCGTCGAAGTCATCATCAAAATCCTCTTCAAAATCTTCCAGATAATCCGGAGCAAAGAAATGATATACAGCAAATGCGATACCTGCTACTGCTGCAACTGCGCCAATGATTGCCAGTACCCAGAGGACTGTATTTTTTTCTTTCTCTTCTTCTTTTCTGTTTAATGCTGATAATAATTCTTCAATTTTGATATTCATAATCGCACCATCCTCTCAATAATTCATCAGCTGACACTTAACACTTCTGCCGTCTGCTGTTTAATGAAATTATTATAACACTTTTTCTGTAATTTTACCATAAGATATCTGCATTTATTCTATACTTTTGTTAGTTTCTTTATTATAATGATATCAGGGGGTTACTGTTCACACAATCCCGAGACATACAAGCCAAAATTCCATTGCCGCAGGCAATCTGGAATGAATTTTGCCCCTGATTTAAAAATATACCGACAGCAACGATCTGATAAGAGAGGATAAATACTTATGGTAGAAACACTTTTTTTTGATCTTGATAATACATTACTTGATTTTAACCGGGCAGAAAGAGCAGCTATCGCAAAAACTCTGAAAAGTTTTCACATTGCTCCCGAGCCTTCAGTTCTGAAGCGTTACAGTGAGCTCAACCTCGCCCAGTGGAAGCTTCTTGAACAGGGCAAGATCACCAGAGACCAGGTAAAGCTTCGGAGATTCCGGCTTCTTTTTGCAGAGCTGAATGTGGATGTACCTGCAAAAGAAGCTGCACATACCTATGAAACTCTTCTGGCCCAGGGACACTATTTCATAGATGGTGCAGAAGAATTGCTCGAAACTCTTTACGGTCAATACCGGATGTATCTGGTTACAAACGGTACCTTAAGTGTCCAGAAGGGACGGCTTAAAAGTTCCGGAATTTCCCGTTACTTTGAGGGTATTTTTATCTCCGAAGAACTGGGATACAATAAACCGGGCAGGGAATACTTTGACTGCTGTTTCTCCAGAATCCCTGATTTCCATAAGGAAACAGCAGTAATCATCGGGGACAGCCTGACCTCTGATATCCAGGGCGGCATCAATGCCGGAATCCGCACGATCTGGTTTAATCCCAGCCATGAGAAGACTTCAGAGATCATCCCTGATCATGAATTTGACAGTCTTATGAAACTTCCTGAACTCCTGTCTCATATATAAAGCGGATAAAATCGTTCGCCTTACTGCTTATTGCTTTTCGCAGCCTCCGCAGGTGACTTAAGTCACCTGCCCCATTACTATATTTTTTTCAGCTTTGCAAATCCTGCGAACATTTTCTTTATTCCCACTTTGTCAAAATCAACAGTGACTTCATAATCTCTTCCACCGTCTACAATGTCTTTGACAATTCCTACACCAAATTTAATGTGGCGGACAGTGTCTCCCACTTCGTAATCCAGTGCAGCAGCCTTCGTCACCTTAAATTCTCTGGGCTTGAATGTTTTCGTCTCAAAAGCCATTTTCATTTTTGCAAGGTTTCTGTCTGCCTGAATCATCTCTTCAATCTTTTTCTTCTTTTCCTGAGCTTCCTGTCCCAGATCCACAAGCTCCCGCGGAATTTCACGTACAAATCTGGATACTTTATTATACTGTACTTCTCCCCGGAGCATCCGCTGTCTGGCACTTGTCAGCGTCAAATCCTCCATGGCTCTTGTGATACCCACATAACAGAGCCTTCTCTCTTCTTCCAGATCAGATCTGTCATCTGATATAATGGACATATAAGACGGAAACATCCCATCTTCCATTCCTGCGAGAAATACTCTCGGAAACTCCAGACCTTTGGCACTATGTAGTGTCATAAGAAGCACATAATCCTGATCCGGATCCACGCTGTCAATGTCTGCGATCAGTGCAATCTCCTCGAGAAAACCTGAAAGTGTGGCAGTCTGTCCCTGTTCTTCCATTGCTTCCTGATAGGATTCTGTCTTGGAAATAAGTTCATCAATATTCTCGATTCTTGCCTTCGATTCATCTGTGTCTTCAGCCTGCAGCTCTGCCACATATCCGGTAAGTTCAATCACTTCTTCCAGAAGTTCACGTACTGTATAAGACTCTGCCTTACTCTTTAAACTCTGAATAAAGGTTACAAATCCATCAATCTTTGAAAGGCTTCTTCCAATAGACGGGACCTCCTCTGCCACACGCAAGGCATCATAGAAACTCACACTCATTTTATCCGCATAATCTTGTATTCTGCCAAGAGTTGTGGCTCCGATTCCACGCTTCGGTACATTGATGATACGGCGGACTGCCAGATCATCTCTGGAATTGTCAATTGTCTTCAGATAACATAACAGGTCTTTGATTTCTTTACGCGCATAGAAATTCACACCGCCTACAATCTTGTAAGGGATATTCGCAAGAAGACACTTCTCTTCAAAGAGTCGTGACTGTGCATTGGTCCTGTACAGAACTGCACAGTCTTTATACTTCGCACCATTCTCTCTGTGAGCTCTGGAAATCTCGCCTACCACATACTCTGCTTCCTCATATCCGTTCATGAACTGGCGGAAATGGATTCGTTCCCCCTCCGAATTCTCAGTCCAGAGTGTTTTTGATTTACGTGAGGTATTATTTGCGATCACCGCATTGGCTGCATTCAGAATATTCTTTGTGGAACGGTAATTCTGTTCCAGACGGATAACTTTTGCATCTGGAAAAATATGCTCAAATCCAAGAATATTTCCTATATTTGCACCGCGGAATTTATAGATAGACTGGTCATCATCACCGACTACACAGAGGTTTTCATATTTAGAGGCCAACAGGCTTATAAATTTAAACTGTGCAGTATTGGTATCCTGATACTCATCCACCATGATATATCTGAAACGTTCCTGATAGTTTTCCAGAACATCTCCGCAGTTCTGAAAAAGCTCTACGCTCTTTTACGATCAGATCATCAAAATCCAGCGCATTATTTCTGCGCAAAGCAGCCTGATATTCCCGATATACCTCAGCAACCTTCTTTTTAACAAAGTCCTCACCTGCATTCAGTTCCATCTCATCCGGTGTGATCAGTTCATCTTTTGCATGGGAAATCTGTGCCAGAAGAGAACGTTCCTTTGTTTTCTTGGTGTCAATATTCAGTTTTCTGCACACTTCTTTCATCAGAGTTTTCTGATCTTCTGTGTCATTAAATAGCAAATCTGGTATCATATCCAAGACGGTCAATATAACGACGCAGAATACGCACACAGGTAGAATGGAATGTGGAAACCCATACGCTCTCGGAACCAAATCCCACTATTTTATCTACACGTTCTCTCATCTCACTGGCTGCTTTATTTGTAAATGTGATAGCCAGAATGTTCCAGGGATTGATTCCCTTTTTATCTATCAGGTAAGCAATGCGGTGGGTAAGTACTCTTGTCTTTCCCGAACCCGCTCCCGCAAGGATCAGCAGTGGACCTTCTGTATGGTAAACCGCTTCCTGCTGCTGAGGATTTAATGTACTATAAATATCGCTCATATTTTCTCCTGTCTTCTTCCTGTACGGTACATTATTTTACAAACAACCATGCTGATCAACAAGTTGATTTCTGCAACAATCTTTCAGATTCAAAATATGTACCGGTTACCGTTTACATCTCTCGAAATATTTTTTGTGCCTGAACAGGCATATATCTTTATGATTATACACAAAAATCTGTTCGCCTACAACTGATTCCTGTAAAGTAAACCTCACATGACTAAAGTCACGTGCTTCCAGACGCTTTAGGCGTCAGACTGAATATCGGCGGATACGCCTGTAATTTAGGTGCGCAGTTATGCGCATTTCCCATGCCGGATATGGCTGGTTCCCACATTACAGGTAGTCCGTTGTATATCTGCCTGTATCTATGCTGCTTTTAAGAGTTCCATTTCTGAATGGAGTTTTCTCAGATCCGCATAGACACATGAGGTTCTACGCTTTACAGGAGGGACTTTTGCCTCCAGTAAAGACCTTTCCGTTGCCGGAAGGGGTTTTAAAAGTTCCCTTATAAAATATCTCGCCCCTATATTACAGGATGCTGACAGGTCACAATGATATCGTTTTCCTGTCTGGAAAGTACAGAGGCTGTGATTTTCCCAGTCACGTGTTACCGCCCCGGAACCATCATAAGCCAGTCTGCTGGTATTCCATGCGCAGATCCTGGATACCCGCATCCCTTTCCTGTGTGCCTGATGTTCACAACACTTCTGGATATCTCTTTTTCTCCACAGGTGCAGTTTCTGTTTTTTCTTTCCCGATATCTTCCCCTGCATCTCCAGATACTCGAACACGATCACATCTGCATGGTTTTCTTCTGCATATCTTACAATCGCACCTGCAGTCTTTTTACCCAGTTCTGTGTTCAGACGTTTCGTATATGCCCATCTTCCCTGTGTCTGCGCAGAGCCATGTTCCCTCTGGAATCTGCGGATCCGTCCCAGTGTGCGGTACATCCGGTCTTTTTCACTGGGATGATCTATGAATCTTCTTCCCAGGACAGTTCCGTCTGAGCGCATGATGGTACAGACCGCATCAGTATTGATCCCCAGATCCACACTGCAGATGATCTGTTCTTTTACCGGTGTTTTCGTCAGTGTTACTTCTTCTGTACAGGAAAAACGAAGAAAATACCGGCGGTGTCTCTTTTCCAACGCAGGGGCCGATGTCTTCTTTCCTTTCCAGTTCCTGGGAAGATATTCCATATCGGTACGTTTTAAATATACACGGAACCATTTCCAGTCATGCCCGTCGTACAGTTTCAGATATGCTTCATCTTTTCCTTCTGCTCCTTCGCGGTACATCACATCCCGGTAAAAGACCGGCATGGCATGGTTCCTGCAGGTAAGTTTCGGCCTTCCGGACAGCACTCCGGTCTCTTTCCACTGCCCCAGCCGGGTCTCATACGAAGATACACTTCCAAGCGCATGCTGGATCGCGGACCTGCGGAGGTAAGACGGCATCTTCGGAAAACGAGGTCAAAATCAAACCGGGCTGTGTTTTTCTTCGTCATGTGCACCATATGCTCTGCGGTATTAAAACGCTTTTTTGTCTCCGGAATCTTCCTCAGTTCTTCCCAGACCTGTGCGTAGATCTCTGTCAGGTAACCGACTGCCTGACGATAAATCTCCATTGTCTGACGGGCCGGGATATTCTGTTTTCGTATCTCCACACCATAGCTGGATACTGTCCGCATCTTCTTCCACCTTTCCCGCAAAAATAAACGTTTCTGGAATGATCCCTGTACTCAGGGCTTCCTCTTTTCTTTTTCCTTCTGTCCTTCGATATAGGCAGATATCTGCTCACGGCTCCGGTCACTGACTGTAACGGCACAATAAGACGGGTTCCACAAATGTCCTCCCCACAGTTCTTTTTTCAGCTCCGGATGTAAAAGGAACATCTGACGTGCAAGATTCCCTTTCATGATCTTGATCATATCTGAAATATAAAACTGCGGCCGGCAATCCACAAGCATGTGGATATGATCCGGCATGACTTCCATTGCCAGGATCTGAAACCGATACTCTTCTGCCAGATCCTGCAACATCTTTTTGCATTCCAGGTCGATCCCGTCTTTTAATACTTTCTTCCTGTATTTCGTACACCAGACCAAATGATACTGCAGAGAATATACGTATCCTCTACCATATGAAAGCTGATTTTTATTTATATTAAATATATCTTTTTCCATGTCTGTATTATACCATATGCATTTCTTTAAGTAAACATTTGTTCTGGATATTTTTTATAAAAATTGCGCGTCTAACTCATCACTGAAGTAACGAGAATGCGACGCGCAGTTATTCAAAATTTCTTTTTCACTGCAATATTTCATTGCATATAAAACAGCAACTGCAGGACCTTTATTATCCTGTATTCCACGCCCGATTAAAAATCCATCCTTTTCTGTACATGTATAGGGCGGATATATCCATTCTTTTCCTTCCGGAACTACGTCCAAGTGATTCCATATTCCAATCTCAACATTCCCAGCCTTCCTCTCCATTAGATGCCTCCGATATCTCAAAAAGTCCATCCTGATCATATTTTTTGATTTGTCCTATCATGGCTTTTCTTGCATAAAATTCATCTTCTACAACCAGCACCTTCGCTTTTCATAATTCTCCTTTCACCCGCAATATACTACTTCTACAGAATCAACCTTTTACAGATCCTGCTGTCAGTCCTTTGACTATATATTTCTGTCCCATGCAATAGATGATCAACATAGGCAGCATAGCAAGTAAGTATGCCGTAAACGCCATTGTATAGTTAAAAGAATATTCTGTCTTAAAATTATACTGAAAAAGAGGAAGTGTCCAAATAGCCTGTGAACGGTTTAAAATTAGTAAAGGGAGCATAAAGTCATTCCAGATCCACAAAGTATCCATGATTAGCAACGTAGAAATCATAGGTTTTACCAGAGGAAGTACTATTTTTACATATGTCTGAAATACACTGCAACCGTCAATCTGTGCAGACTCCTCAATTTCGTAAGGAAGACCTCTGATATAATTTACAAACAGAAATACTCCCTGCGTCAGGCTAAATGCTACATACAGAATAATCAGTCCCGCATGATTAAGCATATTTAACTTTGACATCATTTTGGTTACAGGCAACAATACTACCTGTGACGGAACAAATAACCCCATCATAATATAAAAATAAATTGTTTTATAATACTTCCGATTAAAGTTTCTTGCAATAGAATAAGAAACAGACGGATTTTACTAATGTCTTAAACTTTTTCAGTGAATTCAATGAAATTGACAAAATCAGTGATGTTACAATTACACCAATCACCAGCAATACACTGTAAATCACCGTTGTTTTATAGCATTCCAAAAGTATGGATTTTTGAGCAATATCTTATAATTCTTCCACCCGATAAAATTAATTTTCTGAACCATTCCATCCCAGTCTGTAAAACTGTATCGGATACCATTGATCACAGATATCACATAAAAAATGTATAAAGTACTACCGGTATTAGGGTAAACAGAAAAAACGTCACTCTGCCCGATAACTTTTTTCTTTTGTATTATTCATATAGCACCCCTCTTAAAAGGCTTTGTTTATTATTATCGCAAGATAGGAAAGGAATCTATATGCTGCATCTTTTTCCTTATCACTTGCCTGTGCGGATACACAAATTGCAGCATCAATACCGGATAAGCACTTGGTATCATCATAAGTATCATTTGGAAGTGGGAATACACCGATTTCCAGATTCGGGTTAATAGACTGGATAGTTCCTCTCGCATAAGAACCTGTAATCGTCATTGCATGGTTTTTCTAACAAAGAAAATGAATGTTATATTAGCATTTCCTGTCAACTTGAAAACGAATTACTTCATTTTCTGGTTGCTGATAACGGAAGTGGAATGTCGCCGGAACAATTAAAAGTTTTACAGGATTGCAACAAAACTTCTCCAAAAGGGCATCACTCCATCGGACTTGCAAATGTAAATCAAAGGTTACGCAGTTATTATGGAGAAGAATATGGGCTTTTGGTAGACAGTATACCTGGCGAAGGTACTATTATTGATATTGTACTGCCTTCCTCAGCCATTAATATAGAGCCTTCTTTTTTCAACCTGAATTATCCAGAACCGTATCTTTGTCTCAGAATCCTTCACAATAATAAAAAAATACCAGCAAATAAAAGCTGGTATTTTTTAACAAAATATCGAATTTCTCCAAAACGGTTTAACCACTCATCAATAATATCGGAACTATTGGCTTCTATCATTCTCATTAACCTTTTCAGTATCTTTTCCGGAATTTTAGAATTATTATTGCTGAGAATAGTTTTTCCAGTACTGGTAATCCATATTTTAGTAGCTATTGCACTGGCTCTTCCTTCTGATATATGAACATGAATTGGTTCTAAGGGATCTCCTTCATTGGACCAAAAATAAATACTATATGGTCCAATCCTAAGAATTTGCGGCATTTAAAATGCCTCCTTCCTGCGAAAATTCAATAATAAGATGAGCATTATTTCTGATTAACTGCTTAAAATATGCCATCTCGGTATCGGAATATCCTTCAATATCCTCCCACCTATAATCAGGAAGCCAGCATGTAGCATTGTGGAATCCTCCAAATTCATCAGGAGTTTCTATATAGACTTTTACTTTCCCATCTGCTTTCATTTCCGAATGAGTAATTTCTGTATCATCATTCAATGTCATAAACGGATACATCATAATTGCATTCATCCCTTCTTCATTTAATTTACCTGATTATAGCACAGATTTCATTAATCATCTATGGTTTTTCTCAAAGGGCTTCCAGTTGGACAGGAAAATATTCAGTCCGAAGCCTACTGCCAGAGCCCATGCAGATGCCCATGCGGTTCCCTGAGTTGCGAGGACTGCTGCCATTACGCCTGCGATCATCTTGTCTCTGTCGCTCTTGCAATAATCCATACCAATTCTCGCACATACAAATGCCTGGAACATCAGAGTGATGGATGAGCCTACGCCGAAGATCGGGCGGAAGAAGCTTACTACCGGGATAATAAGCACGCTTAAAAATGTCGCCAGACGGAAAGAAGACATTCCTCCAAGAAGGGATTTCATTGCTTTCTTTCCTTCTCTGTATCTATGAGATACA
>ENA-OQDM01001327-OQDM01001327.1-human-gut-metagenome-genome-assembly--contig:-NODE-1327-length-10102-cov-0.936241_pt1 | contig 10102 bp, 10 predicted proteins | sample MGYA00242772_ERZ504605 | MGnify/ENA primary metagenome ERZ504605 (study PRJEB26092, sample SAMD00036348) | human gut metagenome | host: Homo sapiens | study: EMG produced TPA metagenomics assembly of... | reverse complement strand
ATGGGAGAATCCTTGCCCAACAACAAGCACATTTCTTTTAGCAAACCTTTCGCCTGCTCATAGTTTAGCCTATTGGCTTCCACATCCTTTTTATAATAAGGATACAATACTAAATCCATACGACCCAAGCCCACATGCCGATGCCCCACTTGCCATAGCAATCCATTGTAAAACAAGATTTTTTGTATGGCCTCCACCAAAGATTGACAATCTCGATAAAGCAAGTCCGGAAGTCTTTTCGCCATTGCCTCATAGCGCACATCCTCGTATCGTTGCTCCGATATGGCCCTCGCCTTATCTTCAATCGCCTTGGTCACTATATGCAAAGTGCCTATGAAATCCGAATTATCCCCGCTTCTTTCAGGAAGACTACGCATTATCTCACGTAAATCAGAATTGATTATCAAGGCATAGTCCGGCGTTATACTGGTTAACGGTTCAACTCCCGCCCTAACCAAACGAGTCTTGGTTGGATCATACGTATAGATAAACCCATGGGCCAAACAAATATCTGATCTACCTATTATCTTAGCCATCAGATTTGCGGAAGAGAGGCTACCCGGCAATTTGTCATAATAACAATGATACTTAAACAAAGTATCCCATATCGACATACGATCAAAAGCCTTTTGATAAGTTCTAATTTTTAATCGCAAAGCTCCGGATGTCGCTTTCTTTATTATTTCTTTAATCTTTCTTTTCATGAAAACCTTGCTTTAATTTTTGGAAGTATGAGATTGCTCACCAAACCATATATTGAGTTTCTAAGCACATATTGAGATATCATATAGGCGATCGAACATGCCAATACCGCAACAATCACAAAAGTCCATCCCTCAAGCAAACGGCCAATCGCATAACATAACGGTACGAAAAGGCAGGCCCCTATCAATGACTTGGCGGCATCCGCATAATGATTCACCCGAATAACCGTATCACGCCTCACGAAATATTCATTCACCAAAAATATCTGCACCTCCGCATAGACAGACGAGATTGCCGCACCGACAGCCCCATATCGGGGGATAAGTATCAAATTCAATATAAAATTGGATACCGCACCACTGGTTACACTCATTAAGAATTGCTTATCCTTTCCCATGCCCGTAAGGATCTGGATACCATTCAAGTTATTTAGCCCTATGGCTATCAACAAGACGGCTCCAACTTGCATGGGCAATATGGCTCCCTCAAATTGAGAGCCAAAAAACAAGGGAACAAAGGTAGGCGCTACCAGGATTATTCCCATAGTCATCGGAAATACCAAAAAAGAAACAATATTCAAGGATTTTTGCATGAGAGCATTAACGCTCTCCATGTCATTGGATTGCATAAAACTTGCGACCCTTGGCAAAGCAACCGCTGATAGGGCTGTGGCCAATGGCAAAACGGCTTTTACCAGATGTATTGCCGAATTATAATATCCCACTTCTGAATAATCGGCCAAGAAACCCAGCATTAACGTATCCAACATCACATAGATGCTGATAGCGACAGAAGAACCCAATAACACCAAGACAGCTTTCAAATGCGTCTTACATCCCTTGAATGTAATATAAGGTCTTATTCCTAATTTCAAAACCTTTAAATAGTTCCAAAATTCATTCGCAATCGTAGAGAAAAGGCTTAGCAAAACGTAATTAACCAGATCATGTTTGGTACGAACAAAGACGAACAGCAATAGGATACTGACCGTGCGAATAACCAATGAGCGAAATGTTATATAGCCAAACTTTTCTTGCCCCTTAAAAAACCACTCTATCTTAAAAGGCGTCATATAAAGAGATATTCCCGCCAACAGAAACAATAGCGCATTCTCTTTCAATTGATCTATCCACAACACGGAACCTATGAAAAGCAGACTAATGACAAATGTCGATACCAGTTCAATGCTAATCATTTGTGAAAGGAATCGTTCCATTTCTTTCAAGTTGCCCTGCCGCTTCGCAATTTCACGAATCCCATATGTCGGTATGCCAAGAACAGCGAACAGGGCAAAATAGGAAGCATAGGTATTGACAAAATTGACGATACCCACACCGTCCGGATCCAACACCCGCGCAATATACGGAGCTGTAATGATAGGAAACAATACGGCAGAAATCTGCAACAACAGATTATACACAAAGTTCCTCTTTATTGTCTTTGCCATTGTAAATAGTAAGCACTCAACCATGTACACCTTCTTAAAAATCAAGAAGATGAACTTTTGAATATTTTTAAATTTAACGATTTGTCATGTATTATATAGCCATTGACATAGGAACGAGGTCATCATAATTCTTATTCCCGTCCATCAAAAGCTTGATTGTAGTTGCGATATAGTCACTCTGATTGAGACCTACATTCTTGCAGGTCTCAATCAGAGTGAAAAATGCCAGTGCTGTTTCAACACCCTCTTCGCTACTAAAAAACAAAGAGTTTTTCGATGTACCGTAAAAGGCCGAATGGCTCTTTCTACAAAGATATTGTCTATGGTGTAACATCCGTCCTTCCTGTAATTCTGAAGTTCTTCCCAACTATAGATCATATAACTCAGCGACTTCCGCATCATCTCACTATAATGTTTTCGTTTATTCTTCAACAGCTTCACCGCCTTTTCATAAATAGAAGTCAATATGCGTGTTACATCATCCTGGCACCGTTGATTTTTTATCTCATGAGGCTTTAAGCGTTTCAGGATACATTCAGCCTCTATCTTATACAACTCGCCTATTTTCTGAACAAACCATTCGGCATCCGCATCCTTGCCTCAAAGGTCATGGCAAACTTATTGCGTACATGCGCCCAACAGAGTATAAACTCACATTTAGGATTTACCTCTGCCAAGTGCTTGTAAACCACATATCCGTCAGACTGTATACTTCCAAGAAAGCTTCCCTAGAAAGTTTCAATAGGACGGCTACCACGCTGTCATCCTCGTCTTTGTCATAAGAGACAATAAGTGATATTCTCCTGTTTGTTCACCAAAGCCCAGACATACTTGTAAGCACTCAATTTAGGGCATACCCCTTTGAATGGGGTACTTTACTGTGCCCTAAACCGGGTTGTATTAAAAATTAATTTTGATTTTAACATTAGCCATGAGCCTTTTTTGAATACTCACTAAAAGTATCTTAAGTGCATGGCACAAGTCATCTAACATACTTTTTTGCTCAGCTTTCAAAATTGAGCGCTTACGAGATTATATATACGAAGTACTACTTACTTAGCCCAAGGAGATATCTCCTCCAGACATAGAAGATATACTCCTTAGGCAAGGTAGTATATATCTGTCTAATCCAAGAGTATTCATATGAATTTGCCTAAATTTACTTTACAGATTTTACTGTTATTTTCTAAGGTACTTCACATCTTAGAGAACCTTCTCCTGAAAAACTCCACAGGGTTGAAAGTTGTTTCCTGAACCGGTTCACAGCGGCAAAAATACCGTTTTTCTTTTTCCATGCAAAACAACCATGAAAAAAACCAACTGCGGAGGAAGCCTCGCGGCTGGAGGCGCGAAGCCTCCATTGAGCGATCACATACAAGTCAGAGCTTCTCGGAACCTGACTGGTGGGAGCATGTCCCTGTTGCTCCTATGCGGTCTCCTATTGTTGTAGAAGTCTATGATCCTCGCCAACAAATCCCTTGCGGCCACCACGTCCGGGGGGCGTTTCATCCTGTAGAGCCATTCCTGCTTGATGATGCCGTTGACCCGCTCGGCGATCGCGTTATCGGTAGGCTTGTAGTCCTCCGTCATGCTGATCGTGGCTTTAATGGCCTGTAGACGATCAATATATTGATTACAACAATATTGAACGCCGCGGTCGGAGTGGTGGATCAGTCCATCGAACCCTAGGGGTGACACGTGCGAGATACCCATGTCCAGAGCCGTCACGGTATTGGAGGCGACAAGGCTGTCGGATAGGATCCAGCCTATGATCTCATGCGTGAACGCGTCCGTCAGGAGATGCAGGTAGGCCACGCCTCATCGGTGTCGATATAGGTGATGTCGGCCACCCACAATTGGTTGATCCTGTTGACGGTCAATCCCTTGATCATGTTCTTGTACTTCCTGTAAGGATGGTTGGAGCTTGTCGTGTGACGGCGCTTCCCGGGCTTCAGCATCAGGTGTGACTCATGCATCAGCCCGTAGAACCAATCCCGGCCACGCATCTCGTCCGGATAGAGTTCCTTGAACATCAGGTACAGCTTGTACGCCCCGATGCCCGGAGCCTCATGCCGGATATCCCTCACGGTGTCAAGTATCTCTTTCTCTGACAATTCCCTGCGCATGCGTTTCTCCTTGCTCACGGAGTAATAACCTTCTCTTGTCTTGCCAAACAGCCCGCTCAGGCTACCGATCGATTCCTTGGGATGCCTGAGCCGAAGGTTGTCTACCGCTTGGCGCCAGCTTTTTTTAGCAGGTCGATGCCATATTGTTCCCGCCCGATCTTAAGAAGCTCATGCAGAGCCTCATTGCGCAACTCTGAGTAGGCCAACGCCTTGCGTAGGCGCAAGTTCTCCTCCCGGAGCCTCTCGCTCTCCGTTTGGGGACCGGTCGCCTTGGATGATTCGGATTTCTTTCGTGCCATATATACCTGATGCTCTAACTCTGTCAGATCGGACGGTAAAGATAGCGTTTTGACTCAAAATAACGTTCCCAGCGACTAAATGTCACGTAATCAACCGAATATTTCTTACATAGGCTGTACTTGGTTGAGCCCCTCTCATAATACTCCTTCAGCATACGGAGCTTGAAATCCTGGCTGTAACTTTTACGTTCTCTTGCTTTGTTTGACATCTTACACACGTTCTTTTAATTGTTAATTGCGTGTGAAGTAAATCTGTATCATGTCAATATATGTTATAATAATCGAATATATTCAGGATCGACCTCCACAGCGGCGACCAACAGACCGGGGATCTCCACGATCAAACGTTTCACACGGGCCCCTCGTATAGAGAGTAAACGTCCCTCGTAGCCATCCAATGGGCCACCCTCGATGCGGATCATGCGACCGTACATCGCTGGAGTTAATTCTTCAACCAAGAAATAACGCGGGGAATCATCGGAATGGACAGCACGGATAAAACGGTTCATCTCCGCATGGCCTACCGTCATCGGCTTACGGTAGCCACCACGCAAATAACGATATTGGAGGGTACTGATCTCTTCTACGATTGGATCCATACACGCACAGGTAGTATGGGCAAAAAGTAAATCGTGCAGAAGAGGAACCTCCTCACGAATCCGCTTACCCTTCCTCTCGACCAACTGCCAACGCATAGGAGTGAAAACCTCTATGCCCTTTTCCTCCAGCAACCTATAGGCCGGGCGTTTAGCATTGGGACGGGTCAAGTCTCGCAATACGAACCAATTGTCTGTCAAAGGATGTTCCACAGGATGATGGATAATTCTTCTAGTCCTGAAAGGATGTATATTCTATTAATATCCAATCAGTTACAAAATATAGTCTTATAAGTTGGAAGGCGTACTTGGCGAGTAGCATTCGTTTCACGCTGCAAATATAGGGAAAAATAACTAAACACAAGCAAACATCAAGCCTTGTTTGTGTTTAGTTATTTTTCACTACATTTGTGTTCGCTAAAAAAGGAGTAATTTAAAATGATCGATCAACCTACCATAGACCGAATATTGGATGCGGCAAACATCGTGGATGTTGTCTCTGAATTCGTGACTCTTCGGAAACGAGGGATCAACTATGTAGGATTATGCCCATTTCATTCGGACAAATCACCGTCTTTTTACGTATCCCCCTCAAAGAATATCTGTAAGTGTTTCGCTTGCGGAGAAGGTGGAACCGCCGTTCACTTCATCATGAAGCATGAGCAACTCAGCTATTTCGACGCTTTACGCTTTTTGGCGAAAAAATACAATATAGAGATACAGGAACGGGAACTTACCGAGAAAGAGAAACAAATCCGTAGCGACCGGGAAAGTATGCTTATCGTCAATAGTTGGGCGGGACAATACTTCTCTACTTTATTACATGAGCATGTTGAAGGGAAAAGCGTAGGTATGCGTTACTTTGCCGAGCGAGGATTGAGGGAAGATATCATCCGTAAATTCCAACTTGGGTATAGCTTGGACCAGCGGGATGCTTTATACAAAACCGCTATAAAAGCAGGTTATAAAAAGGAATTCCTCGAGAAAACCGGTTTAGTTATCACTTATGATAACGGAAACGTGAATGATCGTTTTCGAGGACGTGTTATCTTTCCCGTCCATACGTTAAGCGGAAAGGTCGTGGCATTCGGCGGACGTGTATTGAAAAAGGACGAGAAGACCGCAAAGTATGTAAACTCCCCCGAAAGCGAGATTTATCATAAAAGCAACGAGCTTTACGGCATCTATTTCGCCAAGCAAGCAATCATGAAACAGGATCGCTGTTTCTTGGTGGAAGGATATATGGACGTGATCGGTATGCACCAAGTGGGCGTAGAAAACGTGGTTGCCTCCTCGGGTACGGCGCTCACGCAAGGGCAAATCCGGGCTCATACATCGTTTCACGAATAATATCACGGTATTATACGATGGAGACGCCGCCGGAATCAAAGCAGCCCTCCGGGGTATCGATATGTTATTGGAAGAAGGGATGAACGTCAAGGTCGTGCTTCTTCCGGCGGGAGAAGATCCGGACTCGTTTGCCCGTAGCCATAGCGCGAGCGAGTTTCGCAGAGTTTATCAGCCAGAACGAGACGGATTTCATCCGTTTCAAGACAAAGTTACTATTGGCGGAAGCGGGGGTGATCCGATCAAACGTTCCGCCCTGATCTCGGATATTATCCGTACGGTAGCGATTATACCTGATAATATCGCTCGCTCCGTGTATATCCGGGAATGTAGTACGACCATGGAGATAGACGAGCAAGTCTTACTCAACGAGGTCAATAAGATCCGTCTCAACAAGGAAGAGAACCAAGCGGCTAAATCCGTAAGGAATACACCGCCCATTCAATCTCCCGTCAATACGATTCCGGAGTATCCGGATTTCCCCGGCTACCAACCGTATACACCGGAAGAGGCGAATACCCTTCCTCCGGAAAATATTCCGCCTCCACCGCCCGAGGACTATATTCCGGAAGAGGAAGCGGGTCCACCCCCTACTCCTCCCTACGAGGTTCCGACGGCTCCCAACATACAGGTCCAACCGAAACGTTCTCCTTTTGAGGCTTATGAGTTGGCTCTTCTGCGCTATATCGTACGATATGGCGAACGTGTCCTCTATGACTACGTAGATGAGGAGACCAACGAGCATGTCATCATGAGGGTCGCCGATTATATCCGTTTCGATCTGGAACGTGATGACCTTACGTTTTATACGCCAGCCTTCAAACAAATGCTGGACGAAGCTGCTGAACATTGTCAAAACGAGGGCTTTATGGCCAGTCGTTATTTCCTTGCCCATCCGGACCCGAACATCAGCCGCTTGCCGCCAACCTTATCAGCGATAAGTACCAGCTTAGTAAATATCATACGAAGTTCAGGGAACTGGAGCAAGAAGAAGATAAATTGGATTACTTGGTACCCCGGGAAATCTATTCCATGAAAGATGCCTATATCCTCTATAAGATAAAGGATATCCAAGCGAAAATCAAAGAGGCTCAAAACAAGGGTGACATGGAACAGATCTTTGATTTAATGAAACAGAACGCCCACCTCAACGAGATCAAGAACGTGCTCTGCAAAGAGCTAGGTGAGCGTATCGTATTAAAAATGTAATAAAAAACATCTATGAATTTCCTTGAGACAGAAAACGTGGTAAAACAGTACGCCGGGCATCTGGCGCTGAACAAGGTAAGTATCCAAGTTCCTCAAGGAACAATCTTTGGATTACTGGGGCCTAACGGGGCGGGCAAGACAACCTTGATCCGGATCATCAACCGGATTACGGCACCGGATAGCGGAATCGTTCGCTTCAACGGCCATGAATCCAGCCCGGAAGACATCTACCAGATCGGTTACTTGCCGGAAGAGAGAGGGTTGTATAAAAAGATGAAGTCGGGGAGCAGGCGATCTATCTGGCACAATTGAAAGGTCTCTCCTACCCAGAGGCACGCAGTCGTTTGACCCGTTGGTTCGAGAAATTTGACATCATGCCTTGGTGGAATCGCAAACTGGAAGAGCTGTCGAAAGGTATGCAACAGAAAGTACAGTTCATCATTACCGTGATACACGAACCCGAGCTATTGATCTTTGACGAGCCATTTAGCGGATTCGATCCGGTCAACGCCGATCGCCTTAAACAAGAGATATTGGAATTGAAGGCGGCCGGACATACCATTATATTCTCAACTCACAACATGTCCTCCGTTGAGGAGATTTGTGACGAGATTGCTTTAATCAATCGCTCTGAGGTCGTCCTGTCCGGCAATGTCAAGGAGGTACGGGAACGGTTTAAGAGTAATACCTATATATTAAATGTACGCAAGGAGACTGGAGGTATTGAGGAGTTAAGGATACGCAAGGAAGAAAATATCAGTAACTCCGATTGGCTTACCCGGCTGGCGTCCCAATATGAGATTCTTTCCTTCACGGAGGAGATCCCTTCTATGAATGACATTTTTATCAACACCGTTTCCGGTACAAACACATCAAAGGTATGAGCAAAATTGGATTAATCATCAAACGGGAATATCTCCGGAGAGTAAGTAAAAAGTCATTTATCCTGCTCACGTTCCTCACACCGTTTCTATTCGCTGCACTTGCGTTCGTCCCCCTATGGCTCTCTTCCATCAAGGGAGATGAGGTTCATACAGTCGCCATACTCGACGCCACCGGCAAATACGCCCCGTTGTTCGAGGATACGGAAAGCTATCGTTTTATCAACGGCGACAAAGATATGGATAAGTACAGGCAAATGTCGGAAAAGGAGATATTCGCATTTCTCAACATCTCCGACGACTTGCAGAAAAATCCGAAAAACGCAACCCTCTATTCCAAGAAACAAATCCCGGCGGATTTGAGCCGACTCGTCAATATGACATTAAAGAAGCAGATAGAGAGTGACAAACTGGCAACATTCAATATCCCCAATCTACAAGAGATCATAAAAGAAAGTAAAGTAGATTTCAACATACAAACGATCAAATGGGGGGATGACGGAAGCGAAAAGCAATCCTCGTCCGTAGTGGCATCCATAACCGGAGTAATTTTCACCATGCTTATCTATATGTTCATCCTAATCTATGGAGGAATGGTCATGCAAGGGGTTATGGAAGAAAGACGAACCGGATCATCGAGATTATGATCTCGTCCGTCAAACCTTTCGACTTAATGATGGGTAAAATTATAGGAATCGGTTTTGTCGGGCTTACGCAAGTATTCCTTTGGGCGGTTATGACCTTTATTCTCATCACCGGGGGAACTTTCTTTTTGGGAGGAGGTATGGAAAGCGAGATCTTGCAATCAAGCATGGCACTTAACACAACCCCTAACATGACGGCTATCGCAGCCCAGCAGCATGGAAATGAATGGATAGAGATGCTTCATACGATTAACTTCACCGAGATAGGCATCTTGTTTATCGCTTATTTCATAGGCGGCTACTTATTATATTCTTCTTTATTCGCCGCTATCGGATCAGCTGTAGACGGCCAAGAAGACACGCAACAATTCATGCTACCAGTCACGCTTCTTTTGGTTTTTGCCCTCTATGCGGGAATCTATAGCATGGAAAACCCTGACGGACCATTAGCTTTCTGGTGCTCCATGATCCCCTTCACCTCTCCGATCGTGATGATGGTCCGGGTGCCATTTGAGGTGCCTTTGTGGAAAATACTACTTTCTATTGGATTTTTGTATATATCATCCATCGGTTTCACTTTGGTTTTCCGCCAAAATATACCGTGTAGGCATTCTCATGTATGGTAAGAAACCCAGTATAAAGGAGATGTCCAAATGGCTTCGTTACAAATAAAAACATGATATCTACAACAAAAAGCCTCGCTACTCTTATAGAATAACGAGGCTTTTTTTTATGTTGTTCTACCTGGATTCGAACCAGGACAAACAGGACCAGAATCTGTTGTGCTACCATTACACCATAGAACAATCTCTACAAAATTGTCAAGTAAACTTTAAACGTTGTTCTAC
>ENA-OQDM01001326-OQDM01001326.1-human-gut-metagenome-genome-assembly--contig:-NODE-1326-length-10109-cov-0.858145_pt1 | contig 10109 bp, 10 predicted proteins | sample MGYA00242772_ERZ504605 | MGnify/ENA primary metagenome ERZ504605 (study PRJEB26092, sample SAMD00036348) | human gut metagenome | host: Homo sapiens | study: EMG produced TPA metagenomics assembly of... | reverse complement strand
CATTGGTTGTCGGGTTGTAATAAGCATTAACGGTCTGAGGAGTCATCAACCATTCATCCTTATCTACCGGTTTGCCGGCTTTGGAAATCATCTCGGCATATCCCCATTCATTGGCACGTTCGATATTTGCCCAATAAGAATCGTTTTTAATATCCAAGGCTGAGTAATCTTTCCAGGTATCGGGATAACCGATCTTGACATGGAAGGTAGCCAGCTTCTCCTGTGCCTTTGCTTTGGTCGGTTCGCTCATCCATTCAAGAGCATTGATGCGTTCTCCCAAAGAAGTCTGTAAGTTCTTCACCAACGTTACCATACGTTCTTTGGCAGCAGCCGGGAAGTATTTCTCGACATACATCTGCCCTACTACTTCACCGAGAGCACCGTCTACCGTACTTACAGCACGTTTCCAACGAGGTTGCATCTCTTTTTTGCCGGACATTGTCTTGCCGTAGAAATCAAAATCCTGCGCTACGAAGTCATCACTCAAGTAAGAAGCTGCCGAGTTAATCAGATTCCATTGAAGATATAGCTTTTGCTCATCGAGGGATACTGTATTAATAACGTCCGCCACTTCTTTCATAGCTGCCGGCTGACCAACATTCACTTCTTTCAGATCATTTAAGCCTGATGTAGTGAAGTAAACATCCCAGGCAAATGTAGGGAAGTTCTTTTCAGCGTCTCCATATCCATTTTATTGTAATTAGCATGAGGGTCGCGCAACTCTACCTGCGAACGGGCTGACTTGGCCAAACGAGTTTCGATATTCATCACCGCTTTTACAGCTTTTTGTGCAGCAGCTTCATCATAACCAGCCAACTGAAACATCTTGGCAATATGTTCCTGATATTTATCACGGATATTCTTTGTTTGCTCGTCATTCTCCAGATAATAATCGCGTTGTCCCATTCCAATACCTCCCTGATAAGTCTGAACCAGATTCATCGAACTGTTCATATCATCAGCACCGATATAGAGGCTAAAATAAGGATTAATTCCTTTCTTCTGAATTTCGGCGATGTACGTATAAATTTCACCTTTATCTTGGAGGGCGTCGATCGCTTCCAGTTCAGCTTTAATTGGAGCAACCCCTTCCTGATTCAGTTTCACGCTATCCATGGCGATATTGTAAAGATCACCCACTTTCTGAGCGGCACTGCCCGGTGCGTTGTCTTTCTTTGCAGCCAGTTCGGCGATTAATGTTTTCAACTGCTCACGGCTGTTTTCACGCAACATATCAAATGTTCCGAAACGTGAATACTCGTCAGTCAGCGGATGAGCTGCAACCCAACCGCCACAAGCGTATTGATAAAAACTTGTACCCGGCATAGCGTGGTATCCAGATTAGCAAGGTCGATACCGGACGTCAGCACGGCCTCTTTCTTACTGTTACATCCTGTTGTCATAAGGCATACGGCAAGAATTGGTAAATACTTGGTTACTTTCATATTGTATAAATAATTAAATAGTCTCTCTAATCAACAATCATCCTACCCGCAGTCCGGCACCGAGGAAGAAGGTGACCGACACCGAGGAACGCCTCGTTCCTCAACGAGAAACACCTGTTTCAACACCGAGAAACAGATACCCGCCAGGAATACCTTCTACCGAGGTATAGCGTTTCTCTCACATAGTGCCCGGAAGTATGCGTTTTGTTCTAGTTTTTCGCTTCTTCCAGTTCCATCGAAACCCGCTCCCACTCTTCAACAATGCCATCCAACTGTTGCTTCAGTTTTTGATGCCGTTCATAGAGCTGCATATCCGAAGCTCCTTCGGGAGTTGCCATCTTCGCTTCTACGATAGCAATCGCGGATTCGGTTTCCTCTATTGAAGCTTCACAGTCCGCCACCTGGCGTTCGAGTTTCTTAATCTTCTTATTAAGTTCTTTCTGGGCTTCGTAAGAGAGCTTATTCTCCGAGGCTGAACGGTTTTCAGGTTCTATTACCTTTAGCGAAGCCGTGGGAGAAGCCGACAGTCCCGCTCCTTTCTGAAGCTCGTTCAAGCTATCTATCTTTTTCTTTTGCAAGATTCATAGATACCTCCAAGATGTTCTTTTACAAGTCCACCACCGAACTCATATACTTTAGTCGCAAGTCCATCCAGAAAATCACGGTCGTGGCTGACAAGAATCACTGTTCCGTCAAATTCGCGGATAGCTTCCTTCAAAACATCTTTCGAACGCATATCCAAATGATTGGTCGGTTCGTCCAGAATCAGTAGGTTTACGGGTTCCAGCAGAAGTTTAATCATCGCCAATCGCGTACGTTCTCCTCCGGAAAGGACTTTCACCTTTTTATCCGAAGCTTCGCCTCCAAACATGAAAGCTCCCAGTATATCACGTATCTTCAAACGGATATCTCCTGTCGCTACCCGGTCAATCGTATCGAATACAGTCAGGTTCTCATCCAACATTTGTGCCTGGTTCTGCGCAAAATAACCGATTTGTACATTATGTCCGATCGTTAATTTACCTTCGAAATCAATTTCGTCCATGATACATTTCACCAAGGTAGACTTACCCTCTCCGTTCTTCCCGACGAAAGCCACTTTCTCTCCCCTGTTGATAGTCAAGTTGACATCATGGAAAACGAGATGGCTACCATACGCTTTGCGCACATCTTCGCAAATCACAGGATAGTTTCCGCTACGACTGGCTGGAGGGAATTTTAAACGCAAGGCGGAATTATCTTCTTCGTCCACTTCGATGCGGTCTATCTTTTCCAGTTGCTTGATACGGCTTTGCACCTGTACGGCTTTCGTTGCTTTATAGCGGAAGCGTTCGATGAAGTCTTCCGTATCCTGTATTTGTTTCTGCTGATTTTCATAAGCACGGAGTTGCTGTTCACGGCGTTCTTTGCGCAGGACTACAAACTCATCGTACTTCACTTTGTAGTCGTAAATCTGACCGCAAGTGATTTCGATGGTACGGGTAGTTACGTTATTCAGGAAAGCACGGTCATGGCTGACTAATACGACTGCATTGGCACGTGTAGACAAAAAGTTTTCCAACCATTGGATACTTTCAATATCAAGGTGATTGGTCGGCTCATCGAGCAAAAGCACGTCCGGGCGACGTAAAAGCAATTTTGCCAATTCGATACGCATACGCCATCCACCGGAAAACTCCGAAGTAGGGCGTTCAAAATCTTCCCGGCTGAATCCCAATCCAAGAAGTGTCCGTTCGATTTCCGCCTGAAAGTTCGTACCACCCATCATCAGGAACCGGTCGTTTTCATGTGTGAAACGGTCTATCAACTGATGGTATTCTTCCGAATCGTAGTCTGTCCGTTCGGCCAATTCCTGATTCATCCGTTCCAACTTCGCCTGAAGCTCAAATATATGTTCGAATGCCAGTTCTGCCTCTCCCATCACCGTCCGGTTGTCGGAAAGAATCATGACTTGTGGCAAATATCCGATGGTTACATCTTTCGGAGTGGCTACAATGCCATGTGTCGGCGACTGCAAGCCGGCTAATATTTTCAGCATGGTCGATTTGCCGGCACCGTTCTTGCCAACCAACGCAATGCGGTCTTTCTTATTAATTACATAGCTGACGTCCTCAAAAAGCGGCGTCGCATTAAATTCTACTGATAATCCTTCTACTGAAATCACTTCTGCTTCTGATTTATAACATTTTGGACTGCAAAGATACTGAATATTTATTAGATACTACTTAGTATGATACGTTATGAAAAACAAAAAAAGCAGTCATTCTTATGAATGACTGCTCTCTATCTTAATCAATGGCTCTTCTTTAGAACAACTTAGCAGGATATTCACCGGCATCTACCAATGCCTGAATCTTGTCTACTACGCTCTGACGGTCTTCCGGATAAGTGACGCCAAACCATTTGCTGGTAGTATCCAGTACTTCAACAGTAGCAGTTCCGTCATTAATTAATTTATCTACCATCAATGGGATGAAGAACTCGCTCTTCAGATTTTCCATATTCTTCGGATCGCTTAGGAAAGTCTTGAAGAATTCCTGGCTGTAAGCGAAGTAATCAGGAGTGAAGCCCCAGAAGTTCATACTTACCGGAGTAGTATCGGGAGTTGCAGTCCATTCGCCGTTATCATCGATATATTTCACTTCACCATCCAGACGTTGGATCTTAGTACGTTCCACTACTGAAGTCAGCAGACCTTTATCATCTGTACTACAAATACCACGAGATACCGTACCGCTTTCACTCAGCGTATTTCCTACGCGGAAACCTACCATTGAATAAACATTTTTAGAATCCGCAGGAAGTGCAGAAAGGAATTTACCCATTACTTGGAAGGAATCACGACCATAAAAGTCGTCACAGTTAATTACAGCGAACGGTTCTTTAATCACATCAGCACCCATCATTACTGCATGGTTAGTACCCCAAGGTTTGGTACGGTCTGCCGGGCAAGTAAAGCCTTCCGGAAGATCGTCGATTGATTGAAATACCAGTTCGCAAGGAATGTGACCTCGTATTTGGAAATAATTTTATCACGGAAATCTTGTTCAAAATCTTTGCGGATTACAAATACAAGTTTGCCAAATCCGGCATTGATAGCATCATAGATTGAGTAATCCATAATAGTTTCGCCATTAGGACCCAGTCCGTCTAATTGCTTCAAGCCTCCATAACGGCTACCCATACCGGCTGCCAATAAGAATAAAGTTGGTTTCATAAATTGTGTAATATTAAAAGGTTAGTGATGTCAACGGCATCTGATTTTGGTGCAAATGTACAAAAACTTTCTTTCTTTTGTCTTATGTGATGTCCTTTCTTTTGTCTTGAGACAAAGAAAGAACGTTAGAACGGATACCCGATAGCGAAATGTATTCCCAGATTTTTGAAGAAGGCACCGGTAACATTATAATATCCGCTTCGTTCCGTATCATAGGGCAGATGCAAAGGAATACCGAAGTCAAGACGGAACACAAGAATATCCATGTCGTAACGGACGCCTACGCCTGTCCCCAAGGCTATTTGTTTCGGGAAAGTTTTCAGACGAAGTTGCGAATCAGGACGTGCCTCGTCCTTGCGCAGCAGCCAGACGTTACCCGCATCCAGGAAAGTAGCTCCCCAAATGCTCTTGAAGATACGGGAAACGATATTCTACGTTCGCTTCGAAACGGAACGTACCTGTCTGGTCGAGATAAGAATACTTGCTGTCTTTCGGGTGATAGCCACCGGGACCAATACTACGCACCGTAAAAGCACGGATACTGTTGGCACCACCAACGTAGAATTGTTCACTATATGGGGCAATCGTAGCATTACCGTATGCAAAAAGAGCGCCTAACGCTACACGGGAAGCTATTTTATTATTTTTGTCCATGTTCCACAAATGGCGGAACTCGGTATTAAATTTCATAAACTGCGAGAACGGAGCCCCCAAAAGTTTTTTCCCTTCCTCATTATAAGGTTTGCCGAAAGCACGATAAATAGTGGCAGTCACATTTCCGGCAGAAGTCACGGTAGATTGCCACCAGATAGGATTCTTCACTCTCCGCACAGAGGCATTATCATACGTATAAGTGTACTCCATAGCCGGGATGAACTGGTTGTCTAAGCTGACATATAGTGCCGGATTGTCGGCTGCAATCTCCATAAACTCTTTCGACTGGTGTTGCAAGACGTTGAATGTCAGTTTGAAAGGTGTGATACTATGACGACTGGTACGCGTCGGCTGGAAATCGTAGGTTGCGTTTCCGCCGAAAGATAACAGTTTATAATATCTTGCCCGGTTCAACTGATCGATATACAAACGGAAAGTAGTCGTAGCGGGAAAGTCAAATTCCCTTTTCCCCCAACGCGGGAAAACCACTCTAGGGAAAGTCAGAGAAGTAGATATTCCCATTTCCCAACTGTTCATCAACGAACTTTTCTCTCCGCCACCGGTCTGCCATTCATAAGAGCCTTTCAGTTTCACGTTCCAACTTTCTCCACCACCAAATACATTATTCCGTGTAACTCCGAACGAAGCACCCGGACCGGTCTGGTCGTTACTTTTAGTTACTACGTTCAATTCCAGTTCAGCGTCCAACGGTTTGGCAAAAGTAGCCTGCATCGTGATGTCCAACGTATCACAAACAGCTGTTGTATCTTTGGGGGCATATTGGATATCCATATAACTAAATATTCCCAACTGGCTGAGTTTCTCCTGTATCTGTTCCTGCCGATACTGGCTGTAAAGCCGGGTACGGTTGGAAGCACGCATCTGTGCGTTCCGTACAAACTGTTGATAATTCAGCCAACGATAAAGCATATTGGGACGAACCTGCAATTTATTGTAATAGTGGATATTCAAGTTCTTATACATCATACTGTCATTCGGCGCTTCTCCGTTCTTTCCGAACAGATAGACAGACGCATCACCCACGTAATAAGGACGCTGTGCCGCAGCCGGCAATCCCGGCACAGGAATCAGGCGAAGGCTGATATGCTCCGGGTACCAAAGTCGTATCCGCCTGGTAAGTCATATAGTCGGGACGGAAATAAAAATATCCGAGGTTACGCAACAATGTACTGATACGGGAGCGTTCTTCGTCCAAATCAACCACGTTGAACTGCTCACCCGGACTTATATAAGACATCCGGCGTCCGCGCTCCATAATCCGCAGAGTCTGGGGAGTGAACCGTTGATAGTAAACCGTATCAATGAAATAAGGGTTCTTCATATCCACCGTATAGATAATGCCCGCCTCAGACTGTCTTTCTTATCAACAACCGTTTCATAAGCTACCTTCCCATTGAAATAGCCATAATCACGAAGCAAATTAGTCGTTACCTTCACACGTACCTCCGGGTTGACCGTAGAAATAAATACGGGAGGATTGGCCGCAAAACGGTTGAACATCCATTTACCGAATCCCTTCTTATATTTCACGAAGTCATTGTACATCCACATTTTAAAAGGGATAGGAAGGATACCGCCAAACATCTTTGTACTAGGTGTCTTATCGAGTGCAGCATCAATTTCCGTCAGCGCCGTCTCTCCTACCGGTGTTGTCGATTTATTCAATATGACAGTCTTGCTTCCGGTGTAAAGCACCTCCCCTTCGGAAGATGTTTCGTCACCGAACAAGCCGACAGTAACACTACACTTATCAGACAAACAGCCAATATATTTATATGTATCTCTTTCATACTTACTTCTTTTTCTTAAAGATGAACAGTTCACTAAGTTTGTCCAGCTTCTTGCGAAGCACAATACCGACTCCGGTTTCCGTAATCTCACCTTCGAGCACACTCTCGTAGTTCTTGTCATAGAACAGGCGGATATACCGGGTTCCGGTTCTATCCAAACGATATTCCAGAGAAATATTGTCGATGAAGGATTCGGCGTCATTCGTCGCATTCTCACCTTGAGAAACCTTGCCACCGATTACAATCTGGAAACGATTGTTAAACAAGCGTTGTGAATAACGGAAACTGTAATCCGTACGTTTACTTCCCGTCTCTGAATCGTCGTGGTCTTCGACACCGACAGAGAGACTCGCATTCTTCAAGTTACCCATCAAGGAGTTTATCTGACTACTCAATACAGAAGTCAGAGCAGATCCCATATTCAGCTTGCCGAGTCCGCCGCCACCCCCACCAATCGGTCCGGTGCCGAGATAAGTTTTCATCACCATGATATACAATGCCTGTTTACCTCGTTCTTCCGCCCCCATAGCGGTCAACTCGTTTTGTACGGTCGCATCTTCGGGAGCCGCAACATCGAATGCAAACGAAAGATTATCCAAGCGGTTCTTGACTACAACGGAAACATCGAAATTAACCATACGACTTCCACCATTCTCTCCTTCGGAAACTGACGCACGGATACGGTCAGTCGCCTTAAAGTTCAACATCGGGTCCATCGGATTTCCCGTCCATTCCACGTAACTACCGTTATCAATGGCAAATTCCTTTGCTGCAATCACCGGCAAAGCATATTTCATCAAGCCGCCACTCAACGTATACGTCCGGTCAGAGTCAGGTCGCCTTGCGGAGTGTATTTCATGGAAAGGTCACCCCCCGCCTTCCAGTTCGATACGGTTATCATTACTTGCATCCAGGTCAACTTTCACTCGGACGGACGGATCGATATGTACCATCATTACCATGTCCAATCCGCCTAAAGAGACAGTCGGCACTTCCTGCCGGACAACAGTTGTAGTATCGCTAAATGAAGTAAATGTTACCAAACTTCCCAAACGGTCCTGCACTGTCAATGGTGAATCGGTCAAGACATACGAAACATCGGTGTTCCCCAGCAGACTCACGTTCCCACGCATATTCAGCCCGTCCAAAGGCCCTTTCACCGTCGCCCGGAAATCAGCAAATACTTTGCCGTAAACCAGACTTTCACGGGTACGCTTAGCATCCAGTAACGTATAATTTTGTGCCAGCATATTCAGGTTCGCCATTGGACGGCTCATATCACGGAAATCAACATAGCCATCAATAGTAAACGGATTCTTCGATGTTGTGTAAATAGCAAATTTATCAAATTCCAACCGATTGTTCTTTATTTGCACAGGACGATTGTCAAACATGAAACGCGCACCATATTGACGGGAAAGGACAGCAACACTATCCAATACAAGTTCGCCGTTTATCAAAGGTTGTTCAGTACTGCCCGTTATATTCAGATTACCATCCATATCACCGGACAAAGTGACCATCTGGTCAGGAATAAACACATTCGCCACCCGCAGCGGAAAATGCTCCAATGTTGTATTCACTTCCAAACTATCTTTGCCTGTGCGGGTAGGAACCAGTTTCCCATCTGCCACCAGCACTTCTGCCTGTTCGTGATTCAGATAAGCATTCAGATATTGTTTTCCCTGTTCGCCCGGCAACCACGTAGCCCCTAATGCAACGTCACCGATACGCTGACGTTCATAAGTCAGTTCATCAACAGACGCCTCAGCCGAGAGTTGCAAATCCTTTTCTGTCTGTATGTAATGAGCTTCCAACGAGAACAATCCGGTTATTTCGGGGAAGTAAGGCAACACACTCGTTATCTCTTGCAGACGGATTCTACGTATTTCAACATCTATATTCTGCAGAGACACCGTATCGCCCGGTACGGAATGTACCCTGAATCCCATTCCTTCTTCATCCCACATATCTACGTTCGCGTATACACGCATATTTTTATGCAGGTAAATCCAGTTATGATTCTCGTTGAAATGAAATCTTTGGAAGGCAACAATCGGATTCTCCGGAATCAGTGTGAAAGCGATTCCGTTCCCCTTGCCATGTCCTCGAACAGAGGGCGGGCATTTACCCCCAGCAATACGCCTGTTTCTCCTTTGCCGTTTTTGTAGTCTACCAGCAATTCCGCATCGCGGTCGCGAATCTCTCCGGTCAAAGTAGTAGCAAAAGAGAATTGCGGATTCTTCGGTCCGTTTATTACACCGGCACGTAGTTTCATTAAAGTAGTATCCTGTTTGACAGTAAAGAAGATTGTATCCAGTTGCAATGTGTCCATCTTCAATGCATGCACCGCAGCTTTTCCATTGATTCCCCAATCGGGAGCCATACCGAACTTCATGGAAACATCATGGTAGGATATGTTTTTAGTAGCCAGAAAATAAGCTAACGGATTCTCTTTTCCTGCGGAGAAAGATAAAATAGCTGTCGGCAACGCTTCACGCAGTTCGGCATGGTTCAAGGCTTTTTCATCAATCTGCTTCATCAGGACATCCATGAAGTGTGTAGACTGACTTATCAAAGGATTAACACCGGAACGTGCACTCAAGTTGAGTTTCATATCACCGGATGTTAGATGTGTGAACACCCTGTTTTGACGAGCTTCGGCAGAAAGATTAAAGGCGAGCGGGCGCTTCATCGGTTGAGGCATCAACCCCAGTTCGTGTAAGTCGAGCTGAGTGACGTCAACCGTCACTTTTCCAACTGGATAACGATGTGCCAGATTGTATTCTGCATCTGTTGTCATCTTCAACAGCGCATTGTCACTTGTCAGATTAGCCGTCACCAATGCACCTTTCAAAGCTCCAGTCAAATGAACATTGGAAAGCTGGTAACGTGCATAATGTAGTTGATCTAATGAAAGATTCAGTTTGGCTAAAGCACGATAAGACAATGACGTCCAGCCCACGGCCTTTGGCATCTGCC
>ENA-OQDM01001325-OQDM01001325.1-human-gut-metagenome-genome-assembly--contig:-NODE-1325-length-10111-cov-1.098057_pt1 | contig 10111 bp, 12 predicted proteins | sample MGYA00242772_ERZ504605 | MGnify/ENA primary metagenome ERZ504605 (study PRJEB26092, sample SAMD00036348) | human gut metagenome | host: Homo sapiens | study: EMG produced TPA metagenomics assembly of... | reverse complement strand
GAAAAAAAAAATGTTTTTTATATCGTATGAACAAAAAGTATTATTTGAGATGCAGCATAACCTTTGTATGGCGGTTGGCCTCATTGGGCGCATAATCGGAAATGCCGCTTGGTGAGTTTTGGTTATCTTGTCGCCCGACACCCCACGTTTGATTAATTCTTCAGCGATATAATCGGCTCTTGATGCACTCAAGACATTGTTTACGGATGCTGTTCCGGTCATACTGTCAGCTGCACCAATGACGCTTACCGATAACCCGTACTTCTTCGCTACTCTTGCCAACTCGTCGAGATTAAGCGTCTGGGAGGTATCCGTGAGACGCGCCGTATTGAGTTGGAAGAAGAAATACACGGGTGAGCCGATACACTCTTTTCCGTTCTGCATACGAGCCAAATATTGCATACAGAGTGTGTCTTGACCCGCACAAAGGGGAATTGTGTCGGCAGATTGTGTACCCTTCCCATCCAAGGGAGATTTCCCGTCCCACTTCCGGTTCTTAAGTCTCGCTTGAAGCGAGTTCAGACCGCTGTAATTGTTTTTGGGATAACGGTTGCCGTCGAATGCATCGTCGTCATCAAAAAGATGGCTGTACTTGTCGAGCAATCCTTCGATTTCCAGAATCTTTTTCAGCTCAGCGAGTGTCCGTCGGTCTCTGTCATGCTGCCCTGCATAAAGACGGTTCTCTTCCGACAAAGCATTTACGCGCTCGACAAGCCACTGATCGCGGCGGATATAAGGACTTGGGTCTATGGCGCGTTTCCAACCGACCCTGCCGATATGAAAAGAAAATCCGGCGGTAAGCGATAACATGTGGTCACCAAAACGGTTCTCCTTACCATACCCGTCGAAATCTTGGAAAGTGGTTGCGCCGGAGAGTTCCACGAGGGCGCTTACCCTTTTGGAAATCCGGTACTGCCCCTGTATACCATAAGAGACTGCAAACGGGTTATGCCCGTTGGTCGCATGATGCAGCAGCCCGATACCGGCAAAGGGAGCCAGATGCCAGCGTACCTGTTCCTGACGGGAATAACTGCCGCCGAGCACATTCCATAGCAGATCCGCATGGAGGTGGTGGTATTCCTGCACGGCCAGCGTACCGTCCTTGAACTGCAAGCCGCTATAATTTATGCGTGCGCCTACCCACGGGGTGAACCACTTGCCAATGGCAAGGCTATACGAGGGTTTCAACCTCCCGAACAGGTCTTCGCAGCCAAGCGGGGTGCCGAGAAAGGCCGTCGTGCCTCCGGCGATACTGACGAACCAGTTGCCGTTTCCCCGTGCCGGGACGACCACTCCGTCAAGATATGAGGGCTGTAACGGCTGCAGCAGTTCAGTGTCATCGTAACGGAACATGCAGCGTACAGTATCCTTCTCCGTGGGTTGTACATCCGCACGGGCTTGCAGCGTACAGAACGCCGCAAAGATAAAGATGATATTCTTTGTCATAATTCCAATTTTTTAATTGTAATCTATTCAGTTTTCAGGCAATCTTTGCCATTTATCGTTTGGGCTTTTTGCCGATGGCCGGACGCATCATGCGGCTCGCCATTCTCATGCAGCGGAGCGCCCATGCCCGGTTGTCCTCGTCGTCATCGCGTCCCCATTTGAGGTCACTGCCGCCACCACCTCCGCCACGTGTTTCGGCAAATGTAGTGGCATCATCGACCATGCCGAGGAACAACAGTGTGGCGCAGTGCATGACTTCCGTGCCTTGTTCTGCCACGGAGCGCACGAGGGTGCCATCGAACAGTTGCCGTTCGGAGGGCTTCATACGTGCCGACAGTTCCCGCCACTCATCGACCATGTTTTCCAGCATGGCATCCTTGAGCAGGCTGTCCACTTTGGAATGTACATCACGGGTGTATTCGTAGGCTTCTTCCTTAAGCTGTTCCGTGCGTTCCTGAATGGCATCCATATTCTCTTTGAGGTCGGAAAGCTGTCGGTCGGCAGTCTGTAACTTCTCCTGTTTGTCTGCCAGTTTCCCTTGGATAGCGACCAGTTCTTTTTCGAGTTTCTCTTTCTCGGCGGATATGGCCAAGGCATCGTCTTTTCGGGAGTTCATGTCATTTTCGAGTGCTGCCAGTTGGGCCTCCTTTTCGGATTTCTCTCGTCGCAGGTTTTCCACCATTGAAGTGAGACCCTTTACCCTGCGCTCTGCCAGCCGTATATCCGAATGAAGATCGGAAAGCACTTTTTGGTGGCGGTCAATATTCTCCTCGATAGTTGTACACTCTTCCGAGAGCATACGGCGGTATTCTTCCGTCGTCCTGTGCCGTGCGCCGGTCTCGGCGACGCTCCGGCCTCTCGCCATTCCCCATTTCGTGTTGACCTCGGCGAAAAAGTCCGTATGGAGCTGTTTCATTCTCGCACTATATTCGAACTTGTCCTTTCCGGCGAATATCTCCTTGTACGCAAACTTCCCGTCTTTGATTGGCAGAAGCGTGCAATGCACGTGCGGATTCAACTCGTCGAGGTGTACAATGAAGGCGGCAACATTCTGCTCTCCGTATCTGCCACAAACGAATGAATAGACATCCTTTGCCCAACGTTCGATGTCGCTCTTCCTTTTGATGCTGGTATTGTCCGCACCTTTTTCAAAATCCACCTTCTGCGTACCGAATGCGAGTTCGTGCATCCGCTCCCGCGAACCTCCAAAGATGATGTTTACCACCGTGCGGTATTTCGGTTCGATCAGTCCCTCGTTGGGGTCCTTTATTCCGCGACGGCCCAATATGTCCGCCATCCGTTCCGGGATATTACGGCTCGTGTCAATAGGGCGTATCTTGCCTCCGGACGCAATCTCGAAGTTCAGATGTTTGCGAGTGGGATCGTAGTTGCCCTTACTCATGGCGTACTTCTCTGCCTCTTTGCTGCGATTGCGCAGATGTTCGTTGCCTTGGGCGGCGGTGATTCCTTTCGACACTTGAACGTCAAGAACCTGTTTTGCATTTGCCATACTGCTTCCGTGTTATTTCGGACAATCCCCCGTGTCCCCAGCTTGCTGCTTGTACGGACACCCTTCCCACCGACGAATGTCGGTCGGGGTATTAGGCTCCCCCTTCCCTTTGTTCAGTGGCAGACGGGCAAGCCCGGATGCCTGCTATAACTGGAAGGATATTTGAACCTGAACCGGGGAGAATTGCCCGTGGTTATACAATCTCTGTCCGCGAATCCCCGTTCAGCTTTCCTCCTGCGCCTTCGCCAGAAGCGATAAAAAGGGTTTGCGAAGCGATTCAAGGCGTTCCGTCTCTTCGTCCGTACCGAAGCCTGTCCCGTCCGGTTTTCCGTCGATAACAAGCTCTGCAAGCTCTTTCGAGGCTTCGATGAACGCCGCCCATTCCCCACCGAGATCGGACCGGAAGAACTGCACGAGCGGTGAGCCGTCGTCGAATCTCGACTTGCGCAGAACCCGCCATAGGGCGGCATGGGCGATACACTCCAAAACGGTCTCACGCAATTGTTCTTCTGATCGGAGGGTATGCACGGATGTCGTGCCGGAATGGTTGTCCGGATAGGCCCGGCTGTCCTGTCCGGTTATCTCCGCCAAGGTCTGACGCATGATTTGTCCGCATGATTTGCCGACATCGAAAGAAGTTGCTTTGCCAATCACCCAATCGTACAATATTCCTTGTATTCTTGTGGCAAAGTCCGTTTCTTTCTGCCCACTGTCCGGCATGTCAGGCGTGCCGATTCGCAGGTGCATGGTAATGATGACGCTTTTCGCCAGCCGGATACGTTCCAACTGCCCGAATGCTTCGAGCGTGTCCAGAAACGAGCGGACGGTGGCGCGGTGCCAATGCCACTCGGATGCAAGGTCGGAAACGGTCACATGGCACTGGCAGGGACCGAGGTCGTAGTCTTGTTTCCTTAAAAACGGGGAGACGAAACCTGCCAGCGATTTATCCAACAGGTCGCAGTAGGCTTCTGTTCTTGTTTTCCGCTCGCCGACTTTTTCTTTCAGATAGTCGAACACTTCCGTGTTGGCCAGTATGGTGGCGGGTGCTTCATTTCTATTTCTCATTTTCGTTCTGTTTTTGATGATTCCATATCGTGCGGATTGTATGGACTGCCATTATCCGCATTATCATGGCAGTCTTGCGTGATGATACTATGATAACTGTCGGCTAATGCTCCGGGATATTCCAGCCATTCGAGGAATTTGCGCATGTCTGTCCTTTCGGACATGACCCTTGCCGACGGGTAGAACAGGGCAGCCAAAAGAATAAAGGCGATGGTTACGGACATCGTGTACAGATGCGGCACGAAGCCGATGACCAATGCCAAGAGCGCAAACCAGACGAAACGTTTCGGCCGGTCGAGCAAACAGCGCATCCATCGGTCCGCCCGCCGGAAAGAGGCCCATGCGGCACACACAATGGTGGATGGCACAACACCGAACTCGCCGGGGTGTCCGCTCGTATAGACATAATGGAAGAGGAGCAATACGATAAGCAGCACATGGGTGTACAACCTGCGGGCCTTTTCGCTCCATATCATTTTATCGTAGAATTTTGCCATGAAGTAACGTCTGCTCCTGTACAACAGTGCCGGAAGGACGACAGGCATTGCAAGAAACACAAACTGTAATATAATCCAAGTCATAACAGGTAATAGGGTTTTGAAGGTATGTGAACGGGCCGTACCACGAGTTCCAAGCGGACAATCCCGTGGGTGGCCAAGCGGATAATGTTCTCGGTGTCTTCAGCTGTCAGGGACGATGCGCCTTTCTTCATCCGGGACTTGAATATGCCGTTCTGCTTGCGGTATGTAGCCAGTGCCGCGTCCAGATCATGCTCCGGAATCGTCCACGTCATGCCCCGGTCGTATGTGCCATGCGGTTTGCAAGCACGCAGTACCAGCGTGCGGGAAAACCAGGAAATCGGTCCGGTTGTTCCTCGGAATGACGTGCTCCTTGTAGAGGTTGTCATCGGCCACCTCTATCCATGTGCGGTATGTGTCGATGCAGAAAATCATCTGGCGATATATCGTGTTTCGCATAGGAACTGTTTTACATGAAATCCAACAGCACGTCTTCCAGCTCCTTCTTGTACTTGAAGCTGCCGTTTCCGGTGTGGAGTTTCAAGTCGAGAGACAGGTCGCCGTACATCAGTTCCAACGAATCGTAAACGGTCGCGATGACGCGGTTTACCTTACCGTCCGCGTCTGTCCGGGCGTTCATCTTGAACATTTGTCCGAAAGCGGGATTGGAGTAGGCACAGGTGCTATGACCGGATTTTTCCAATCCGACCGGCACATGGTGGTAGAGCGTGATCAGCTCCATGTCGTCCTCGAATATGTCCATGACCTCCTCCAAATCATAGGGGTCCCGCAACGGGAACGTGAGCAGAACGTAGTCGCCGTAAAACTGCGGCTCCTCCATTGTCGCCACATTGAGAAGCTGCGGCATTTGCAGGGGTACGAACGACATGAAGTCATCCAGAAAGTGTCGTAACATAATCATATATCGTTTATTTTATGAATAGGCTTTTACAAAGAGGCGATGAATATCTCCATGAGCATACCGGGCAGCTCGTCCAACCGGTTGTTCTCTGACGACAGGATTTTACGCAGTGTCTCGAAAGCGCCGGGTGTTTCGGTCGCAATCCGGTCGAGGGCTTTCTTATCCTCTGGGGAAAGAAGCGTCATACAGAGGCCGTCCAAGGAAGCGTAGGGCTGGAGTATCATCCAGATGTAGGCGTGCGCCTGTTCGGGTGTCGCGATTTCGCCCCGATGTATGTCGTCGAGACAGGTACGCACGTTCTGTATCAGTCGGCGGTCGGCACGCAGGGCCATGTATATCAGGGCCTCCTTGTAGGTAATCTCTTTGCGTCCGGCAGCGAGAAACACCTCGGAACAGCACTTCTCCGTGTCGCGGGTAATGTCGGCCATGTTTGCACTGCCGGAATCGTGCAGACCGGACCAGAAAAGCGCGAAAAACGGCGTCTTCTTTCTCGATGAATCTCTTGAGGTCACGACTGTCGTGTATGCCGTTGTTCAGGGTTCCGGCAAGCAACTTACGATATGCCGACAGCGTTTGCTCCTTGTTGCCACGGTAGGCAGGCCGTTTATCCAGCGCTGCGAAAAACGGGCGGATCTCCTCGGCGGAACGGTGTAGTTCCACGTCTCCGGCATAGGGAGAGAACCGCTCTTTTAAGCTCAACACTTCCTTGTAGGTGCGCGGTTTCGACAGGGCCAACCGGGAAAGTTCCGAGCAAATGGAGTCGTGTAACAGACGACATTCTTCCCGTGTGCCGGAATGGGCCTGACGGGCCGTGTCCTGCCGAATGGCTGCAGCCACGGAATCTTTCAAGGTTTGCCATTCCCCGATACATACAGTCAGCTCTTCAAAGGAAAGTTCTTGGGACTTGCGTATCTCGGAGAGGTACTCTCTGTACAGACCGGCAGGCGTGTCTTGGGGTTCCGCCAGTGATTTGCCGTTCGGACTGTCGCATGACGGGAATGTGAAAACGGCAATCGAAGCGGCAGAAAGTCCAGCAATGGGAAGTATGATTTTTAAGTATGATTTTCTACTATTCATTGTTCAATTTTGAATTTTACAGCGCAAATCTAAGTATTATTTTCAAGATGGCAAGTGTTGAAATTTGTTTTATAAGCTATTTTTAACATTACACTTAATAGTTTGATTTTCAATGAAAACAAGTGAAAAAAAACGGGAGATTTAAGTGCTTTATTCGATTTCCGTTCAAAGTATGGTTTAGTTTAAAATAAAACTGTTATATTTGTACTTGTTATCATAGAAGTGTACAATGAGATGGCAAAAGTAGGTTACATATTTAAGGCGGATCGTTACGACGGGTTCGAGGCTGACAAAGAATGGATGCAGAAGTACGGCTGTGTACAAGTGATAGAGGAACCGGTCGAAAGCGAGGCGCTACGGCCTAAATGGAAACAGCTTGTGGCGAGCTCGAAAGGGGTGACGAGGTAGTGGTGGCCAAATTCAGCAATGCCCTCCGAGGGTCGCGCGAACTGTCGGCTTTCATTGAGTTGTGCCGTATCAAGGTGGTACGCATCATATCCATCCATGACCGGATCGACTCACGGGGTAAACTGTTTCCCGAAACGACGGTTGCCGATGTGCTGGAGATGTTCGGGGCGCTTCCCGAAGAGGTGGCGATACTGCGATATTCGTCCGCACGTGTCTTGAACCTGCAACAGAACGCGAAGATTCCGAAGAAAACGATGAAGGCTATGGATAAGGCCGACAAGGAAAATACTATTGTTGACATGTATGTCAACGGCCATTCATTCGAGGACATCATGGCGGTAAGCGGGTACAGCAGTCGGAGTTCGGTATTCAGCGTGCTCCACAGGCATGGGGTAAAACTCAACAGGGGGAAATTCAGCGGCCCCTTGGGAACCCGGAAAAAGAAAAAGGACGACAGTCCGGCGGAAGAATAACCCGTAAAACGAAAAGGGCGGCGGCAACTACCGCTTATAAACGGTTTAACTGTCGGAAAACAAGATTGAAAGGGATTCGCACTCTTGGTAACAAACAGCAGATGTTTAATTTATTAATACAGGTTAAATAAAAACGTAGTATGGAAGTAATATTGATAATCGTTGTGTTCTGGGTAGTGGGTAAACTTCTGAAAGCGGTGTTCGGCGGTTTTAGCAAGAGCGACTACCGGCGTGACCAGTAACACGTATGAGGCAACGGCGGCATTGTCTTGCCGGTTCTTTCGTGTCAGGAGTCGGAATATGATTCGTATAAATCAAAAGATGAATGTAGATAAATGAAAACTTACCTTATCTTGTTTTTGGCTATCGTTTTTGAAACTGTAGCCACTTCTTTCTTGAAACAGAGCGAACAGTTTACCAAACTCGTTCCGTCCGTATTGACCGTTCTGGGGTACGCGGCGGCTTTCTATTGCTTGAGTGTCGTACTGAAGAGCATTCCGGTAGGCATAGCTTACGCCATTTGGTCGGGAGTGGGTATCATTCTTATCGCGCTTATCGGCTTTTTCGTTTTCAAACAGCACCTCGACCTGGCTGCCATCATCGGGCTGGTCCTGATTATTGCCGGAGTGGTCGTCATCAATGTCTTCTCCAACTCGGTCTCTCATTGATGGAAGTGTCCCGTCATTGTGTTCTATACCAAACGAAAAGAAAGAAATCATGTTTTTCATCAGCATGGTTTCTTTCTTTTTTCAGCATTATAGGAAGGAGTCAAATATATACATTCAACATAAGATACAAGTATGCCTTTTCGTCCTTACTGTTATGATGTTCAAGTTCGAATTGTACCTTATCTTCACGGGCCAACCAGCCAATAGCACTACCCAACTCGGCATCATCCATCCCTGTAATTTTCTTTATCTCTGAAAATTCCCATTTACGGAGATGGTCACTATTCAATAAACGCCAAACTTTACCAGCGTTCTCGCCAATGATGTATTTATCCATAAATTATAATATATTTATTGTTATATGTATATAATATGCTATGCAAATGTACAGTTTTGATAACGAATTATTGCTTACGACCCATTAATGTTTATTAATACATCATGCATTTGGCGGAATTTTTATTCCGGATAACTGCTCAGAATGCCGCTACCAATCTTTTAAACTTTTTTGATAGCGGCATTTTACATGGAACCTAAATCCGAAAAAATTACCTGCAAATTATGGCACGTTGCCGGGAATATATCCAAAATGTAACGACAATCACTAAAGTCGTCAGAATTTCAGACAACGGTAAGGCGAGCCAAATTCCTTTTACTCCCATTATGGCAGGTAATGCCATGAAGCACGGAACCAGAAAACAAGTCCGCGCAAGACAGCAAATGTGATGGCCGGCTTTACTTGTTCCATGCTCTGATAATATCCGATAATGGAGAGGTTCAAATAAAGAAGATGAACCCCGTGCCATAATAAGGGAATCCTTCTATCGCTATGCGTGCGGCAGTATTGTCAATGCGCAAGAATAGTCCGACAAGCAATTCAGGAAACAGGATAAAGGCGGCAGTAGAAATGACTCCGCAAACTAATGCCGCAAACACGGAAACGCGTAAGGCGGAACGAACTCTTTCCGTGCTTCCTGTGCCGAAATTGTAACTGATAATAGGCTGGGCAGATTGGGCAATGGCGTTACCTATCATGAAGACGAACGGGAGATAATAACAGCTTACTCCGAAAGCACCTACTCCGTCATCTCCCAAATGGCGCATGAATACCTGGTTGCCGATGAACAGCAATATCGCCATTGTCAATTCGCCTAACAAGGCGGATGATCCTATCTTACACTGCATTCCTATATCATGGAAGAAGAATAAAATCTTTTTTCTACCCGGACGAAGAGAATGCAAACGAGTGTCACGGGCATAGAACAACAAGTAACCCATCGCCACCGCTGCCCCGGCCAAACAACTCAGGGAGGTAGCAAATGCCGCCCCCATCACTCCCCCAGCCCAGCGGGAAGATGAACAGCCAGTCGAGAACGACATTCACCGCTGCGGCTATGATGCTGCACCACATGGCGAGTTTCGGAGCGCCGTCCAGGCGCATGGCAAACAAGGCGACGGCAATCCACAACTCGAACAGCAGAGACGGGGAAACCAGACCAGATAATCGACAACCAGCGGCAGCAAATGCTCCGACGAGCCAAGCATACGGGCGGTTTCTTCGGGAAACGCCAGAATGAATCCTCCGACGGTTACGGATATGAGCGTCACGAAAAGCATGGCTTGGGTGATGGTCGCACGTGCCAAAACGGTTTTTCCTTTCGACAAGTAAATGGAAGCGATTACGGAACAACCTGCCCCCATCATCAGTCCAACACCCATGAGTGACATCAGTAGAGGGACGCAGATATTTACAGCTGCAATCCCGTCGCTGCCCACGCCGTGTCCCACGAAAATCCCGTCGATAGTCGTTACCGCCGACATACTCAACATTCCCAACAGAGTGGGGAAAAACAGTTTCTTAAACAGAACGGAAACTCTCTCATTCCCAAAATCAATCACTTTTTCTTTCATACGTCTTTGTATTTTATATTATATGGTTTACTTCCGGCAGAAAACGACGGAAGCCGGATAAGACGATGGTTTTACCCAGTCATCTTATCCGGCTTCCATAGCCCTCCGATGAG
>ENA-OQDM01001324-OQDM01001324.1-human-gut-metagenome-genome-assembly--contig:-NODE-1324-length-10138-cov-1.425832_pt1 | contig 10138 bp, 9 predicted proteins | sample MGYA00242772_ERZ504605 | MGnify/ENA primary metagenome ERZ504605 (study PRJEB26092, sample SAMD00036348) | human gut metagenome | host: Homo sapiens | study: EMG produced TPA metagenomics assembly of... | reverse complement strand
AACGGGTTGATATGGATGGCGACATGATGCCATGAGCAAGCAATCGAATGGGAAGTGAGCGCTTCCGTTGTGTCAAGTTGAAAATCGGTGCCATCGGTCTCGAGGAGGAACTGGACTTGTTGCGTTTCATCCGTCGGCATTTTCCGGCTCGCGAGGTGGAACTCCGGGTGGATGCCAACGGGGCTTTTGCTCCTGCGGAAGCCTTGGACAAGCTGAAACGGTTGGCCGAACTCGATTTGCATTCCATCGAGCAGCCCATACGGGCCGGGCAGTGGGACGAAATGGCTGGACTGACTTCGGTTTCGCCCTTGCCCGTCGCTTTCGACGAGGAGCTGATAGGACATTGCAGCCTTGAAGCGAAGCGGAGGCTGTTGGACGCGCTCCATCCGCAGTACATCGTGCTGAAACCCTCGCTGCATGGCGGGTTTTCCGGTTGCCGGGAGTGGATAGAAGAGGCGGAAAAGAGGAACGTCGGATGGTGGATTACCTCGGCATTGGAGTCGAACGTTGGCTTGAATGCCATTGCGCAATGGTGTGCCACATGGCACACTCGGATGCCGCAGGGATTGGGTACGGGAATGTTGTTCACCGACAACGTGCCGATGCCGTTGGAGATCCGGAAAGATTGTTTGTGGTATGTGGCAGACGGAGATTGAACGGCAGCATGTCGGCGTGGAGGGGCGGCGTTTCTCGGCGGCAGACTTGCACGAATTGGCCGCGTTGTCCGTTGAAGAGGAAGATGAGGCTTTGCGGGCCGTTTATGCCTTTCTGGCGGAATGGTTCTCGCCTGCGTCTACGGTGGAAGTGCAGACTTCCGGCTCCACCGGTGTTCCCAAGCGGATGAGAGTGGAAAAAGCGCGGATGATGCGTAGTGCCGTTCGGACGTGTGAGTTCCTCGGCTTGCGTTCGGGCGACACGGCTTTGCTGTGCATGGACTTGAAGTATATCGGGGCTAAGATGATGGTTGTGCGTGCTTTGGTGGCCGGACTGCATCTATGGGTTCGCCGTCCGTCGGGGCATCCGTTGACCGACGTGGAGGAGCGGGTGGATTTCCTGTCTGTCGTGCCGATGCAACTTTACCACACGTTGGAGCAGGCGGACGAGCGGGAGCGTCTGTCGCGTGTGCGTTGTGTCATCGTGGGGGGCGGAGCGGTGGACGAGGCATTGGAACGGCGTTTAGAGTACTTGCCTGCCGGGTGTATTCCACTTACGGCATGACCGAAACGTTGTCGCATGTCGCTTTGCGTCCACTTAACGGGCCGGAGGCTTCGGTAGGTTATCGTCCTTTCGAGGGGGTAAGTTTGTCGCTGTCTGCTCGGGGTACGCTGGTGATTCATGCACCGGAATTGTGCTCCTCCGATTTGGAGACGAATGACGTGGTGTGTCTGCATGCCGACGGCACGTTCACGATTGTGGGGCGTGCGGACAATGTGGTAAACAGTGGGGGCGTGAAAATTCAGATAGAGAAGGAAGAGCGGCGGCTGAAAGAGCTTATCGACGTGCCTTTTGCCTTGACTTCCGTACCGGACAGGCGGTTGGGCGAGGCTTTGGTGTTGTTGGTTATCCGTGATTTCCCGATGGATGATGTCGGCCTGTTTGACGCGATGAAGGCGCTTCTGCCCCGTTACCATGTCCCCCGGCATATTTTGCGTGTGGCCGCCGTACCGGTGGCCGGGAACGGGAAAATAGACCGTAAGGCTTGCCGGGAGTTGGCTCTTGAAGCAGGGGCTATCCGTTGATGTTTTCCATAATTTTGATAAAAGGGACAGTTTCTGCAGGAGGATAAATGCCTTTGCCGAAGGTGTTTTGCCGATATGAGGCAAACGGGAAATCGTTTGGCGCAGAATGAAAAATCAATCTCATGAGATTGAAAAATCGTTTGGCTGAGAAAAAAATGTAAAACGAGGAACCTGATGGAGTGATATGTAGATTGCAGAATCACAGTGTTTTAGGATTCTCGGACAACAAAGGGTATAAAAAAAGACCGCTTGCGAAAAGCGGTCTTTTTTATATCAGTCTAATGATGATTAATCTTCAACAATCGTACAGATGCTGACGCGGTTCCAATCCGGTTCCTCGAACATGTAGCCTACGCCTTGTCCCTTAGCTGTGATACGGCGGGCGTCGATTCTGTATTTGTTTACCAGCATATTCTTCACGGCTTCTGCACGTTGGTTGGCGATACGTTCGTTCACTTCGGCACTTCCTTCAGGAGAAGCATATCCTAAGATGTTCACCTTAGCTTCTTTATGGTTCTTCAGATAAGTGGCGATACGTTCTACGTTGGGTTGCTGCGACGCGTCGATGACAATCTTGCCTTGACGGAAAGTTACGACAGACTCCAATGTTTTCTTATTGTTCGTAATCACTTTCGGACCCTGGTTCTGGCATTCTTTCAGTGCTCTTTCCAAATCGGCGGATTTCTGTTCCTCGTTGCGGAGTTTGTTTGCCGTATTTCTCATGCTTTCATCCTTGGAGTTTACGTCTTGACGTAAGTTGTTGATGGTAGCATTCAATGCGCTGACTTCCGATGCGTCGTAGGCTCTGACTTTCGTCATGTGGTGCTTGCCGTTGCTGTTCTTGAAGTGATAAACCACTCCGGCTGTAATTTCCCAGTTGGCATAGTTGGCATTAAAGTTGGGGTGAGAGTGAGCCCTGTCGGCATCCCACATGCTCATATCCCATAGGATAGCCGGTTTGATGGCTACGGTCCATGCTTTCTTCTCGCCCAAATTGAAGTTGAAGTTTACTCCGGCTTTTGATGCCAAGTGATTGGCACCTTCGCCCGTCTCATAGAAATCGTTCAGACGCAACCAACCGAATCCGCCTACTGCCTCTACTTCAAACAAGCGTGGCTGACCGTTGTATCCTGCAAACATGTTGTTCAGGTTCAAGCGGTTCAACAACATCAGGTTGAAGGCATCGAATGCCGTACCGCTCTTTTGGGCGGCCATTCGGCTCTGGGTGTTGATGGTCCAGTTGCTTTCCAATGTCAAACCGTAAATGGGGCTTAACTGTTTATTAATGTCAAGACCGATGACTGCGCGCGAGTTTTTAAAGAATGTACTATGGGTGAGGGGAGTGGCTATACCACCGTTCAGGCCTATCGACCAGTTGTCACCGAATTTGTTTCCACCCAAATTATAATCTTGGGCATTTAAGCCGCTTACACATAAAGCGCTTAATAATACAATTAAAGACTTTTTCATAATTTATTCGTTTAGTAATACATTACAAATGTAGTAAAATTTATATTGGTTTCAAAATAATAACGGTAATATTATTTGAAAGTAACCTTTTTTAGTAAATATAAAGAGGGCAACCTCTCCGGTTGCCCTCTTTTTGTGATGTAATTAAGGATTGTTGTGTGATTACTCGGTCACGCAAATGCTTGCACGGTTATAAGCCGGTTTGCCGAAGATGTTACCCACACCCTTACCTTGAGTTTCGATTCTGTTGGCGCTGATGCCGTATTCTTTCACCAGAATGTTCTTCACGGCTTCTGCACGTTTCTCAGACAACTTCTGGTTGAATTTGGCATTGCCTTCCGGAGAAGCGTAACCTGAGATGGAAACCTTGGCGCTACTATTCTTCTTCAAATAACTTGCCAGACGGTCGATATTCGGCATCTGGAGAGCGTCTACCTTGCTGCTGCTCTGACGGAAGATGACTACATATTCACTCTTCTCTACAGCCTGTGTAGTCGTGGTGGTCACTTTCTTATTCTTGCAGTCGTTCAAATCCTTCTGCAAGTCGCTGATGGTCTTCTGTGCGTTTTGCAGTGCGCGATCCTTGCCTGCGGCTTCGGCTTCCATCGAACTGATGGTGGCGTTCAGGGCTGCAATCTGGTCTGCGTGGCTGCAACCGTTGGAATAGTAGTGCTTACCGTTGCTGTTCTTGAAGTGATAAACGACACCTGCGGTGATTTCCCAAGCTGCTTGGTCGGAATGGAAATTGATATTGTCTTCTCCAAACTGGGTCACATTCCATAAGATTGCCGGTTTAACAGCTATGGTCCATGCTTTCTTTTCGCCCAGGTTGAAGTTGAGGTTCAAGCCCACCTTGGAAGAAATCCAGTTTCCGTCCTTTTCTCCGTCGTTCGTGTAATAGGCATCGTTCACGTGAAGCCAACCGAAACCGGCCAATGCTTCTACTTCAAACAAGCTGGGTTTGCCTTTGTAACGGCAGAATACATTATTTAAATTGATGCGGTGCAACAACATCAGATTGCTTGCATCAAAAGCTGCACTGCTCTCGAACGTATTGATGCTCCACATATTTTCAAATGTCAAGCCATAAATCGGCGAGAGTTGCTTGTTGAGATCGATGCCCACGGTGGCACGGGCATTTTTGAAGAATGCACTATGGCTGAGCGGAGTCACAATACCACCATTCAAACCAATTGACCAATTGTCACGGAACTTTGTAGTTTGTTCCTCAGTCGTTTGAGCGTTTAAGCTTCCCAAGCTTAATGCGCCCGCTAATAACAGTAGAGACTTTTTCATAATCGTTTTATTGAAATTAATAAATATGTTCATACATACTATCACAAAGATACGCATATTTGGTAATCTTGTCTGTGTTTTTATGTTATTAAAATAAAAAAAGAGGCTTTTTCGGCCTCTTTTTATTCTATTTCCTAAAAATACAAGGATTTTCGCAAGAAACAAACTTATACCAAGTGGGCAATCAGTTCTTCGCGCTCGCCCGGAAGCAGGTCGATGACAGGTATTTCTATCATTGTGTAGCAACCGGGTTGTTGTTTCATCGAGGCACGGGCCACGCAAACCAATACTTGTCCCGTCAGCGCCGGATTGTTGATATGCATGTTGAACTCGAACAACTGGTTCTGGGTTTTTCCGGATACGCCTTTGCGTGTCAGGTTGACGCCGTGTCCCATGTCCAGCAGCTCGTCTACACAAGGTACTTCTATGACGTGGGTTTCATCGTTGACGAAATAGGGATCGGCTTTGATGGCTGCGGCTACTTTCGAAAACTCGTATCCTTCCTTTACCTCTATATATACCATGCGGCGGTGAATACCCGTACCGGTGGGGATGGTCATGGAGAGCGCGGCTTTCACTCCTTCCACGGCTTTTACGGCTACGGTATGTCCCATGCTCATGCCCGGTCCGAAATTCGTGTAGGTGATGCCTTTGGGGGCAATGGCCTGTAACATGGCGCGTACGACGGAGTCGCTACCCGGATCCCACCCTGCGGAGATGACGGATACGGCTTTTCCCGCTTTTGCGCTTTTGTCGAGCGAGCGGCGAAGGGAAGTGATTTGGGTGTGGATGTCGAAACTGTCCACTGTATTGATGCCGAGTGCAAGAATTTCTTTGGCGTACTTCTCCACGCTGCGGGTCGGGGTAGCCAGAATGGCTACGTCTACGTCCTGCAATTCGCGGATATCCTTGACTACGTCATAACGTGCCAGTTCTTCGGGCTTGTTTTCAGCTCCGTTCCGGCGTACGATGCCTGCCACTTCGAAGTCGGGTGCGGCTTCGAGAGCCTGTAAGGCATAGTGTCCTATGTTGCCGTAACCTACTACGGCTGCTCTGATCTTTTTCATTTTCGTTGTCTTATTATTGGGTTTGTGTGTATGTTATTGTTCATTTTGGAACATGGGATCCCATGCCGGCAAACGGACGGGCTTTTGTTTCAGCATGTCCAGAACATTTTGCGGGCAGTACTTCTTGTTGACGACCACACGGAACATGTATTCGTCGAACCACTCGTCCGTCATGATGAGATGGCCCTGATAGCCGGCATCCTTGCCCCAACTGTTTTCCACCATCCATTTCTTGGGCTTGCCGTTATCGTCGAGGTCGACGGCCATCAGCGTCATGGCGTGGGTGCTGCCGCTGTCGAAGCTCTGGATGCGTTGTTTCTTGTTCATGCCGAACGTCGTGCCGAAGAGACTGCCGTAGTCGTAGTTGTTCAAGTCGAGCGTACCTTTCTTGGAATCCAGGAACTTACCCACGTCGCAACTGAAGTACATCATGGTGCTGTCTTTCAGGCTGGCAATGGCCATTTCTTTGATGTCCTCGATAGGCAGATTGATGTACAGCCAATTGTGTCCGTCGTAAGTGTGACGGTCATAATCAATTTCATATACTTGGTTGAACGGACGCGAAGGGTCGTTCATCAGCATGACGTAATTGGCGTTCAAGTCTTCTCCGCCGCATACTTCCTTGTAGAAACTTTGGGGCGTGTAAGTCTTGGGCTTCTCGGTATATTTCCCGTTGATTTTCGGTGCCCAAGTAAAAGAAGTCGGAGGCTCTCCGTAGGCATAGACCAACATACGGTAAACCGTTTTCATCATGTCCACCTTCTGTTGTTCCAATTCCTTTTCGGAGGCGCCCTTCTCGGATGCTTCGCGCAGTAACATGCCGTCTTCGCGCAATTTTCTTTTCAAGAGGGCTGAAAATTCATTGGTGTTGTCGCTGCTGTAAGTTTCGGCCATGACCTCTTTGGGTACAAGCCCATATTTTTCAATCAGATCCGAAACACCGGTGAATTGCCCTCCGTCGCTCAGCGGGTTACGGAACAACCATTCCACCATTTTGTCGTCGATGGGCTTTTTGCGCGTGTCGATAATGCCTTGAAGAAAAAGGTTGCTCTTTTCCAGTTGGTCGTAGAAGAAGTTGTAGGCCTGCGAGAAAAAGAAATTTTTCATTCCCGTGCGGGCCATGACTTGTGCACGAATCACGTTGGTACCCGTAAACAGCCAGCAGCGCCCGCTGCTTTTCTGGTCGCTGATGCCGGAGCTTTTCACCTTGTGGCTGAACCACGTGTCGGGCGTAGCCGCTTGTTCACTGTTGGCCGTGAGCTTTTTGATGGAGTTGGCATTTACGGCATTCCGGATGGCTTTGTGGGCATCGTCGTGCGAGTAGCTCTCTTTCAAGGTCTGCAGGACTTCGGGGGTGAGTGCCTGTTGGGCGAAAGAAATGCTGCCGCAGAACGAAAAGGCCAGATATAATAATAATGATGTTTTTTTCATAAATTCCTGGTGTTATTTTACGTATTCGGCCCAGTCGGTCAGTCGCATGTCTCCCTTGCGCAGATAAGTGTCGTGCATGGCGAATGCAGCCGACAGGGCAGTGGTGGGTATGTCCTCCGTTTTGGGCTGCGTACTTCATGTAGTCGAGCAAAAGCGGACGATAGTCGGGATGGGCTACCTTGACAAGCTCTGCTGCTTTCTCCATGGCGCATTTGCCACGCAGGTCGGCCACGCCGTATTCCGTGATGACGGCATCCACGAAATGGCTCGTATGGTCGATATGGGAACAGAACGGCACGATACTGCTGATGGCTCCGCCTTTGGTGGTGGAACCGCAAGTGAAAATACTCAAATAAGCATTGTTGGTGAAGTCTGCCGAACCGCCGATACCGTTCATCATCTTCGTACCGCAGATCTTGGTAGAGTTTACATGTCCGTAGATGTCCACCTCGATGGCCGTATTCAGAGAGCATACGCCGATGCGGGCGATGACTTCGGGGCTGTTTGAAATTTCGGAAGGACGGAGCACGAGCTTGTCTTTGAAGAAGTCCATGTCGTTGTAAATGCCTTGCAGACATTCGTTCGTCACGGTGAGCGAACAGGCTGATGCCGAGAGTACGCGGCCTTCGCGCATCAGTTGTACGGGGGCATCCTGAAGCACTTCGGTGTAAATACTGAAATTCGGGACGTCCGGACATTGGCCTAATGCGCCCAATACGGCGTTGGCTCCGCTGCCTACACCGCTTTGCAGATTAAGGAAAGTAGGCGGTATTTTTCCACTTTTCAGATTGGCTAACAGGAAATCGGCCACATTGTTTCCGATTTGTGTGGTGATGGCGTCGGGGGCTTTGAATGCACGTGCCTCGTCGGGGATGTTGCATTCGATGATGCCTTTGATGCGGTCGGCGTCCACTTCCACGTAGGGTTTACCGATGCGGTCGCTTGCCTTCATGATCATGATGGGCGTGCGATAGGGATGGTCTTCTATTTCGTACACGTCATGGATGCCCATGCACTTTTTGCTGTGGAAAGCGTTGACTTCGATGATGATGCCTTTGCGTGCCAGACGGCAGACGGTGGGGCTGATACCTCCTGCGGCCGTCAGGTAAATACGTGCCTTACCGCCTGTTTGTTCGACTTCGCACGCCTCGATGATGGCCCAGTCCACTTGTCCGAGATAACCTTGGCGGATTTGAGTGGCCATGTTGGAAAGGTTGAGGTCGGAATACGAAATCTCATTATTGTTGACATGCGTACGGAAGTCTTTGTTCGTGGTGTAAGGGGCGCGGAATTTAATGGCATGAGCGTTGGCCAGCATGCCGTCGCAACTTTGTCCTGTGGATGCTCCGGTAAGGATGTTGATCTTAAATTCTTTGCCCTCCGCGTGTTCTTTCTCGGCTTTTCGGGCTATTTCAGCCGGTACGCTTTTAGGCACGCCAGCCGGTGTGAAACCGCTCAGTCCGATGGTATCTCCGTTTTGGATGAGAGCAGCAGCTTCGGCTGCTGTGATTTTGTTGAATCCCATAGAGTTGATTGCTTAATAGTTATACCTTAATTAATATGGCGCAAAGTTAGCTATTTTTTTTGAAAGGTGTTACTGTGTCAGGCTTATTTCCTTTTCTATTTCTTTTGGTAAGTGTTGAAGACGGTAATGGCTCGGGGTGCAACCGAACCTTTTGAGGAAGGCACGCCGGAAGGTACTTCGTGAGTTAAAGCCGGAACGGTCAGCTATTTCTTCGATAGACATTTTTGTTTGGCGGAGAAGTTGTTCGGCGTATGACAGGCGGTATTGGTTGACGTAATCGAAGAACGTTGTACCCAGTACATTGTTCAGATAATTAGAAATATAGGTGCGGTTCGTGCCGATGGCTTGGGCCAAGTCCATGATGGTCAGCTTGGGATTGAGGTAGAGATGCTCTTCCTCGAAAATCCGATGCAGGTGGAGGGTGAATTGATGTGGATTCTCTTCGTTTTCCGGAGCCGTCTCAACGTCCTGGTGCGAACGGGTCGTCAATGAACCGAGCACTTGCTCCTGCCGGTTGATGAAGTAGCTGATGAGTGACCAAATGACACAAGTGAGCAGGTAGTACAACGTGTCGTTGAGTTCGGAATAGTAGGTGGAAGACAGGCTCCATACCGCCAGGAACGCCACGAAAGAGAGAAGTATGATATACAACCACCGCAGGTCGATGCGTTCGTGGTAAGAATAACTTTGTTTCAGCCGCTTGTGATAAGCCGGTATTTCGAACAAGACATAAAGCATCACGACCGTACCGTATGCCACGGCGCAAGCGATGGCACTTTCGTATAATATATCCTTGGGATGGACTGCGTAGAAGAGTATAAAGAGAAAGAACGGTATTTCATGTAGCACAGCCCGCCGGAGTGTCATGGAACCGGGACGTGTGAGTTCAAACAGCAGGAAGGCGCAGGTGGGGACGGCTGTCATGTCGATGAGTACGAAAACATGGTGCAGGAACTCGAACCGGACGGTGGGATACCATATCAGTGCCATATCCTTGACCGACTGTATGACCCATACGAGCAGGACCCAACCAGTGATTTGGCGGAGCCGGTTACCGCTTCCGTTCCGGAGGAAGTACACGCACAGCCACAGCAGGAACATGAAGCTTGCTCCTGCCGTGTACTGCATGAGTTGTATATAAACAATATTGCCGTCCATTTTGCTGCCGGAAAGAAAAAAAAGGTATTAAACCTCTTCGGCAGTCAAAGTTATGAAAAATATCATAAAGGACATGGTTTTTCCACTCTTATTCTTCCGGGTCCACGTCCCATTGTATGGGAACGTTGCGGAACTCCAACGGTAGGGAAAGAAGACCTTGGGCAGGGAGCATTGGGTAAAATTCAGGGTGCATACTGTCAAAATGTTAATCCCGGTCCTGCATGGTTCGCGTATTCGTGCCTTTACCGAGCTGTCATCTGAAATACGCGAGTCTCGCGCCGTCGGGAGGAGGCGGAATGTCAGTGGAAAAGGGATTTTGCTTTCCAAAGGCCTGCCGGAAAGGTGGATCCTGCGCTGGTTGGCGAAGGAGGCGTAAGTCCGGGAACGCATACCTTTTGCAAAAGGACAGCGCATCCTTGCATGCCTTTTCTTGCCAAATAGAGAAAAAAACG
>ENA-OQDM01001323-OQDM01001323.1-human-gut-metagenome-genome-assembly--contig:-NODE-1323-length-10148-cov-2.138110_pt1 | contig 10148 bp, 9 predicted proteins | sample MGYA00242772_ERZ504605 | MGnify/ENA primary metagenome ERZ504605 (study PRJEB26092, sample SAMD00036348) | human gut metagenome | host: Homo sapiens | study: EMG produced TPA metagenomics assembly of... | reverse complement strand
CCACAAAACCTCAACAACATCCCCAACTGCATCCCCCACAGACCGATGCCACCTTCCTCTAGCGTCCCTCTATACCTCCAACAAAACAAAAAAGCCCCGGTGTCCAGCAAATACAACACTGCCAGACACCAGAGCAAAAAGAACAAATGTCAAGCGGATATTCACAATCCACTTCGCTACTTACTCATAACCGAATAACTGCTCCACAGCTTATCGCTTTTCGCACCCCCGCAAGGAACTTACTTGATCCAGTTAAACCTCAATCACTTCCCATACACTGCATTAGACTTACACCCCGAAATATAGCTTCATAATTCAACGCACTATCATAACGAGCCAAATGCCCCTGCATAACATACGGATTCCTCACAACTGACGCCACATATCCCCCAGACTTCTTCAGGCAGGCCAGATAAGTCCTCATCAGCAGCTGATAATCCCCAATCTACTGATTCGAAGCTTCACCATTATTCTTCGCCTGAATGATCTCATTCCGAAGCTGCATAGCAGAATTTCTCAAAGTCATCGTATTTGACACCGAAACCCATGCCTGCTTATAACCCTCGATCGTCGGTCCAGGGATCATTGTACCGGTAACTTTAAAGATCATCTCCGCGAGCTCAACATAACAACTGCCAGTGTACCCCTTATGAGTCCATACTGTATCCAGAACCTTCGTCAATGACTTCGTAAAATATAAAGCAGCCATATTTTATTACTGCTTATTATCCTGATTTTCTTTCTGATTCTTTTCTTTTTCTGAGCAGTACTGTCGGACTCTGCAGAATCTCCCTGCATGATCTTATTCAGTTCCTGGATCATCTCTTCATCCTTCAAACGGAATTTTACCTCTACACGTCTGGACGCATCCTTATCTACATTTCCTTCTGCATCCAGAACCGGATCTGACATGGAATGTCCATTCACTGTCAGACAATCCTTCAGTTCCTGAACCTGTGAATCCTTCAGAAAATCACTCTTAATATCCAAAAGATACTGCGCTACCGCCAGAGACCTCTTCTGTGACAGCTCCAGGTTATAACTGTAATCTCCGTCTGTATCCGTATAACCATCAATAATGATCTCTCCAAGATATTTCTTATAGGAATCATCCAGCAATACCTTACAATATGTCGGCAGTACCATAGACAATGTCATCTTACCGGAATCGGTAAGCTCTGCCTGATCATAATCAAACATAACATTGGCATTCAACGTCAGCGCACCTGTCTGTGGATCAATATCCACATTGAGGTTCTTTTTCTCAAATTCCTTCTGCAAAGCTCCACAACCTCAGCTTTCACGCCGATGATCTTGTCAATCTTCTCCTGTTGCTCTTCCAGAAGCTCTGTTTTTTCATCCAGCGCAGACTGCTGCTCTTTCAATGTATCCTGCTGGCTGGAAAGCTTCTTTTTCTGAGAGGCCAGCTTTTTCTGCTGCGCCTCAAGCGTTTCCTGCTGTCTGGCAAGCTTCTCCGCCAGAGAAGACAGTTCTTCATCCTGAGATTTGATCTGCTTGTCCTTGGACTTGATCTGCTCATCCTGGCTTTTTAATGTCCCCGCCTGCTCATCCAGCGCATTCTGTTTTTCCAGAAGCTCTTCTGTATATTTTTCCTGAAGAGCGATTTTTTCATCCCGTTCCTTCAGACTGTCCTGATAGCTCTTCTGTGCCTGAAAAAGTGTCACACACATGATCAGAACAAAAAGCAGCAAAACTCCTGCCATCATATCCGAATAAGAACGCCAGACATTAAACCCATGCTCCTCCGGCTTTCTTTTTTTGCGCATTGACAATTCCTCTCTTATTTAAATAAACCAAAACGGCTTTTCTGTGCTGCCTTCGTTGCCTCACGGATACTGCGCTCGATCTCATCCAGCAGCGCTTCCTGTCTTGCACCCTGTCCTTCCAGAAGATCCTCCAGACCCGTCAGCTTATCCTTAAGTTCCTGGATACCGGCATTGCTTCCATAGCCCCAGGGCTGTCCGGCGATCAGATGGATATCACGGTTATTTTTTGCCGTCTTGATCTCAGAAAGAAGCCTGCGCACCTCATCCAGAACACTGTTGACCATCTTCTGGCTCTCGGTAAATTCTTTCACTCTGGCTTCAAAATCTTCGATCATCTTCTTATCTTCACGAAGAAGCTCCTCGCTGATCCTATTGGAATCCGCAACTGCTTTCATCCCTTCTGCAGCACTGTCCACATACTGGCGCATAGATGCATTGCAGGTTTTCCAGAGATCTGCGGATTCTTTTTCATTTTCATGCATATGCCGGGCAAACTTTTCGTAATCCTGTTTCTGTAGCTGCTGGATCATCTGATTATCCCGGATAATACGATCTGCAGTCTTCATATAACTGCTCTGCATCTCATCGATTTCCTTAATGGCATCCTTCATGGCACGTTCCTGCTTCGTAAAGGTTTCACTCAGCTGACTGCTCATGGTCTTGTACAATTCTGATGTATATTCTGTATTCTCCTTCTGCACCTTCTTAAGTTCTGCCAGAGCATCATTAAAATCTTCAAACTGCATCTGAAAGGAACCATGCATCTCGCTTAAAAACGTATCTAGGATCTCCCGGATCGCATCCTGCTGCCCTTTTGTCACAGATGCGGTAAGAACGTCCAGAGAATCATTCATCTTCTGAAAAGTAGGTGTGATCACTTTCTCAAAGCTATCTGCCATCTGCACAGAAAACTGTTCCGCCATCTGTTTCATGGCTTCTGTCTGCGTCTTCTGGCTGGAAACAAGGAGATTCCAGGACTCATTCTCCGCAGTAGGGAGCACCAGTGCGTGAAAACGATCCAGAAAATCCTGCATCGCCTGGGACATCGCAGAATATCCGCTTTTCATCCCAAATGTGTACACAACAGAAAGTGCAACTCCATAAATGGAAGTCAGAAACGCAACTTTGATGCCATCTACAAGAGCGGATACCGAGCTTGTCATCACTTCATAATCTGTGGGCTGGAAATTCTTAAGTCCCCACACAAGACCGATAAATGTTCCAAGGATACCAAGGCTTGTAAAAATGTCCGGAGCCATCTCAAGGAGTCTCTTGTGGATATGTACATCTACATCCTCAATATTCACAAAATCCTCTACTTCAGCGATCCCTTCTTCCGTTCTGCTGATGCTGTCAACAAAATCATCCATCTTTTTGTCGAGATAGCGGTCACCGAAAATCCCTCGCAGCTGCCCAATCTCTTCTTTTCTGGCTCTTCCCGGAAGCTGAAACACTTCTGTGATCTCACCAGCGCCATGCTTCAGTGCTCTTGACAGGTTATCCATCCGATATAAACCTGCAAAAAGCCCCACTGCGTATATGATCAGCATAAGTCCCAGAAATGTAAAATTATAAAGCAACACATTCCCTGAGCCTTTTCCAACATAAGCAGTCAGGGTTGCCGCGGCCACTGTTACTGCCAGAAACAGCACTGTATTCATAAACTTTTTTCCCATAATATGCCTCCCCTGTCTTTATTTTTGAAAAAAGTTACTCTTTTGTTCCCATACTATCATAACATCTTCCCTAAAACAACCAGAAAGGACAATTCCTTCGCCAAAAGAATTGTCCTTTCGTCTTTTTTCTATTTATACTTTTATTTATACTTTTATACGGCAGGCTGCATCATCGCTGATCAGGATCCTGCGTCCGCAAACACCTACGATCACTCCGCCAAGTATCCTGCTTATGATCTGTACGGTCTTTCCTTCACTGACATCATATTGTCTGATCTGTTCCATAGTCTCCGGCATTCCGGTCATCCACTTGATCGTGTAGCTTTCCCCTGCTTTTGTCTCATTTAATGACTGCATATACTCACCTCATTCCATATATCACATCACTATCAGTAATTATCCTCTATCCGTAGGCGGATATTCGCAATCCGCACTTGGTTAAATGATTTCATATAATTCCAACACAATTCTGCATCTTTATATAATTAGTAAAGTTTAACTTTTATTTTTCTGAATTATTTATGTTTTTATATATTTTATCTCATTTTATCTCAATTAGTCAATCATAACCTGTGAAATTCCACCAATAAAAAACAAGCAAAAAAAGAAACGCAGAACAGCCATTACAGTTATTCTGCGTTTCTCATTATTTTCTATGCATAAACTCTATCTTCTTCCAGAAGCGTTGTCTTTCCATTCTTTACTTCCACAAGATTAACACAGCAGTTTGGCGGCACGGAGCCTCTCCAGAAATTCTCCGGATCAGGATCTACATTCTGAAGAAGAGCACGAACTGCACATCCATGAGAGGCAACAAGAATTGTTTTATCCGCAAGAGTCGGATCTGATGTTATTTCATCCCAGAAATCCTTTGTCCTGGCGATTACATCAAAAATATCCTCGCCCTTTTCCGGTCGTTTAAAATTTACCGGAGCACGGAAAAAAGTCTCGATCTGCGGATCGATATAATTGCCCTCTGCATCTCTTACCTGATCACCCTCCAACACACCAAAATCGATCTCCTGGATCCGCTTATCCGGTATAATCGGAACATCACGTTTCCCCAGAACATATTCTGCTGTCTGTTTTGCCCTTGAGAGCGGACTTGTAAAACAGATATCAAACTTCACATTACGGAGAGCTTCTCCGGTTTTTTCTGCAAGAAGGATCCCTTCCTTCGCAAGAGGTACATCCGCTGCACCCTGAAGCTTTTTTAATTTATTCCACTCAGTCAGGCCATGTCTTACAATGTAGATCAGCATCAGCTTCTCAGCTCGATTCCAAGTCCGTTAAGACCATTCATGATCTTTTTCATTGCTGCGGAGATCTCGTTTTCACCAAGAGTCTTGTCATGGGCACGGAATACCAGAGAATAAGCCATGGATTTGAAACCTTTCTCAATCTGTGCGCCCTCGTAGATATCGAACAGCTGATAACTCTCAAGAATATTTCCGCCTCTCTGATCAAAAATCTCCTCGATCTGTCCTGCGAGAACTGCATGGGGAACTACAAGGCTCAGGTCACGAGTTACAGCCGGATATTTGGCAATTCCTGTATATTTGTGGTTGAAACCAGCAAATTCCAGAACATCCAGAATGTCGATCACTGCGATATATGCCTTTTCTCCGATAGAGTAATTATCTGCAACAGCCGGATGAACCTCACCTAAGTATCCAACTACCTTACCCTCGTAAATCATGTTAGCCTGTCTTCCCGGATGAAGGAATGGTTTTCCGCTGTTTGGATCGTAGGTAACCTTTTTCTTCATTCCGATCTTCTCGAAGAACTCCTCGCATACACCCTTCATATCAAAGAAATCGCCTTTTCCGTACATTCCAAGTGTAAACATGGTACGCTCATCCGGAAGCTCTGTGACCGGAAGGGACTTCGGAAGATAGATATTTCCAAGCTCGTAAAGACGAACATCTTTATTACGTCTGTTATAGTTTGTGGAAAGGGATGCCAGCATACCGTTCAGTGTGCTTGTACGCATGATACTGTAGTCCTCTCCAAGAGGATTGCTGATGGTGATGACTTTACGAAGATCACTGTCCTCAGGAATACAAAGCTTGTCAAATACCTCGGGCTTTCGAAAGAATAGGACATTCCCTCTGAGAATCCGCAGTATTCTGCGATATCTCTTGCAACCTCCTGGATACGAAGCTTAAATGGCAGCTTACCTGTAGTAGCCTCTCCTGTAGGAAGTGTCATCGGGATCTTATCATAGCCATAGAATCTTGCAACCTCCTCTGCAACATCTGCATTACAGTGGATATCCTGACGGAATGTCGGTGCAACGATCTCGTCTGTTTTTTCATCATAAGCCAGTTCTACACGTCCAAGATAATCGATCATCTCTTCTTTTGTAAGGCTGGTTCCAAGAAGCTTGTTGATCTTCTCAGGCTCAAATTTTACTCTGGATGGCTCTCTTGTCTCGCTGCAGACATCAACCATTCCGCCTACAACCTCACCTGCACCAAGCTCTTCCATCAGCTGGCATGCACGGTCAATTGCAGCCTGTGCATTGTTCGGGTCAAGACCCTTCTCAAATTTACCGGATGCATCTGTACGAAGTCCGATCCTCTTGGAAGAAAGACGGATGCTGGTTCCATCGAAGCACGCCGCCTCAAAAAGAACCGTTTTTACATCGTCTGTGATCATGGAATTCTCTCCACCCATGATACCTGCGATGCCGACAGCCTTCTCACCGTCACAGATCATCAGAACGTTCTCATCCATGATACGCTCCTGGCCATCCAGTGTGACGAATTTCTCATCTTTTCCTGCACGGCGTACAACGATCTCCTGATTTGCGATAGTATCCAGATCATATGCATGCATTGGCTGTCCAAACTCTTCCATTACATAGTTTGTGATATCAACCAGGTTGTTGATCGGGCGGATTCCATTGGAAGCCAGACATCTCTGCATCCACTTCGGGGACGGACCAATCTTGACATTTTTTACAACTCTTGCACAGTAACGCGGGCAAAGCTCCGGATCCTCTACAGTAACCTTTACATAATCGGAAGCTTTCTCATCATTTTCCTTAACCTCTACAATCGGCGGGCAGAATTTCTTCTGGAAGGTTGCTGCTGCCTCTCTTGCGATTCCAAGAACACCGTAGCAGTCTACACGGTTGGAAGTGATCTCATACTCAAATACCACATCGTCAAGGCCAAGTGCCTTAACAGCGCTCTCACCCACAACTGCGTCCTCAGGAAAAATATAGATTCCGTATTCCGGTGCTTCCGGATACATTTCTCTGGTGCTTCCAAGTTCCTCGATAGAGCACATCATACCAAAGGACTCAACGCCACGGAGTTTGCCTTTTTTGATCTTGATCCCTCCGGGAGTCATTTTTCCATCATGGCCGCCTGCAACACGTCCGCCATCAAGAACAACCGGAACCTTATCTCCTTCTTTTACATTTGGAGCGCCTGTTACGATCTGCACACTCTCAGTTCCGATATTTACCTGGCAGATGATCAGCTTATCTGCATCCGGATGTTTCTCGATCTTATCGATCTGGCCGATCACGATCTTATCGAGATCGGCATCCAGCTCTGTAAAGCCCTCTACCTTTGTGCCTGTTAAGGTCATGGCATCTGTATATTCCTGTGCCGTTACATCCAGATCCGGCACATATGTTTTAATCCAAGATAATGAAGTATTCATTTTGGTTGTCCCTTCTTTTTTCTATATTTACTGTCAGACGGATACTCATGATCCGTGTTCACTGTTTTAGAACTGTTTCAGGAATCTGCTGTCGTTCTCATAGAGAAGACGCATATCATCGATCTCATATTTCAGAAGTGCGATACGCTCCAGACCTACACCAAAGGCAAATCCTGTATACTCATCCGGATCGATCCCGCACATACGGAGAACATTCGGATGAACCATACCACAGCCAAGGATTTCGATCCAGCCGGAACCTTTACAGAAACGGCAGCCTTTTCCGCCGCATTTGAAGCAGGAAACATCAACCTCAGCGCTCGGCTCTGTGAACGGGAAATGATGCGGACGGAATTTGGTCTTTGTCTCCGGTCCGAACAGCTCTTTTGCAAACTCCTGAAGGGTTCCCTTAAGATCTGCAAACGTAACATTCTTATCAATAACAAGGCCCTCGATCTGATGGAAGGAAGGTGAATGTGTTGCATCTACCTCGTCAGAACGGAATACACGGCCAGGTGCGATCATACGGATCGGAAGCTTGCCTTTTTCCATCTCACGTGCCTGCACCGGTGATGTCTGGGAACGGAGCAGAATGGAATCATTGATAAAGAATGTATCCTGCTCATCTCTTGCCGGATGATCCTCCGGAATATTCAGCTTTGTAAAGTTGTAGTCCGCATACTCAACCTCCGGACCTTCCACAACCTCATAGCCCATTCCGATGAAAATACGCTCAACTTCTTCCAGAGCGATAGTATTCGGATGGCGATGACCGATCTTCGCTTTCTTTGCAGGAAGTGTTACATCGATCACTTCTGCCTTCATTTTTTCCTCACGGACCTTCTCCTCGAAATCCTTTTTGGAGGCTTCCAGAAGTTCTTCGATCTTAGCTCTTGTCTCATTGACAAGCTGTCCAACCTTCGGACGCTCTTCCGGAGCAACATCCTTCATACCTTTTAAGATTGCAGTAAGCTCACCTTTTTTTCCAAGATATGCAACACGCACATCATTCAGCTTATCCAGGCCCTCGGATTCCTCGATCCGTTTTCTGGCATTTTCAGCCAGTTCCTGAAGTCTTTCTTTCATATCCATGGTCTATTTCTCCTTTAATTAAAATGATCAAATGATCCGCCGCCCACCCCGAAGATCCAGATATGGGCAATAAAAAAACCGTCCCTTATAAAAGGGACGGAATATCCGCGGTACCACCCAGTTTCCCATGAAAAGATCACGGGCACCTCTTGTCTGCTTAACGCGCAGCTTACGTCATCTCCTACTGTTACTTCAGAGAGGAAGCTCCGGTGGGAAATTCAAGAACCATCTGAACCCGGGGAAGCTTACAGCCGGTGACTTCCCTTCTCTGTGAGAAAATGATCCTCTATAAACACCTTCACAGCTTTTCTGTCTTTTAATACTATGCCACAAGGTCTGCCTTCTGTCAAGCGCAAAGTCAGGATTCTTTGGAACTGTTTTTTTCATTTTCTTTCTTGGAAAGAAGTGTTTTTACAGATCTCTGGGCCTTTCGGAATTCATTTTCGAAGTAGGCATTGATCTCCGCCCCGTAAAGAAGCAGGTTCATACACACATACAGCCACAGCATTACCATGATCAGCGCAGTCAGACTTCCGTACATATTTCCAAAATTCGGAAAAAATTCAAAATACAGGGAAAATCCATAGGAAAATATCATCCATGCCACTGCGATCATAAATGCACCCGGAAGCTGGCTTTTAAAGGTTGCTTTTCGGTTTGGAAGCACTTTATAAAGGACCAGAAACACTGCAAACAGTACGGCAAATACAAGCAATGTCCTGGCCCCTATAACCTTGGCCAGCAGCCTCCCGAGAATCGGAATGGTTCTCTGCGCAGCTACTTGGATCCGATTACCAAGAACCAGGACCAGAAGAGTGACAATGATCGCCAGCACAAACAACAGCATATAAAAAACCGAATAGATTCGGGTCATCAGCCAGTTTCGGGTTTCCTTTACATGATAAATGGTATTTAAGCCATTGGTGATCGCCTGCATTCCCTTTCCGGACGCCCAGAGCGCCATCAGCGCAGACAACGGCACGATGGCTGTACTTCTTTTGTATACTTCTACCACAATGCTCAGCACAAAGGTCTGCAGATTTCCGGGCACAAACCCGATGATGGCATCCCTGACAACATTATAGCTTAACGGTGTATAACGGATCAGCGTTGTAAGAAACAGTATAAACGGGATAAAAGACATGATCAGAAAATACGCTGCCTGGGCCGCATATGCACTAACATGATCTCCGTTTGCCCTGCGCACAAATCCCAGCATGAGCTGGATTATATTTTTCTTTTCCTCGTCCATGCTGACCTCCCTCAGGTTTCTTTTTTCACCAGGAAAAACGTTCAAATCCGATCTTATCCTGGATTTCCGGAAAAGCTTTACTTCCGGCTGCAGGCTCTTATGTTCACCTATCATCTTTTCCATCCATACCATATTATACCAACGGTTAAACTTATAGCCGCATCTGTGGAACTCTCCCACACGCTTATAGCCGAAATGCTTATGAAAATCCACACTGGCACTGGTCAGGTATTCATCTTCTTTTGGTGCAACTGCAATGCAAGCGTTCAGGTTCAGAATTCCCATCTCTGCAAGAAGACTCTCCAGGGCTCGATAGAGTCTGCCTCCTGCACCGCTGCCCCGCCGGTCATGCCTCACATAAATGGACATTTCCGCACACCAGCCATAAGCAGCCCTCGGATGAAACGCAGAACCATAAGCATATCCCAGGATCTCTCCGTTCTCTTCTGCCACAATATACGGATATTTCGCCTTTATATCATGGATCCGATGCGTAAACTCTTCTATGGAAGGTGTTTCATATTCAAATGTGATCGCAGTTTTTTCTACGTAGTAGGAATAAATTTCCAAAAGTGTTGCTGCATCCTTCTCTTCTGCACACGTATCTGCATTGCCTTCTCGCACCTCTTTTAATTCTGTTTTGTCTGTTATTTCACAAAGAAA
>ENA-OQDM01001322-OQDM01001322.1-human-gut-metagenome-genome-assembly--contig:-NODE-1322-length-10179-cov-1.713092_pt1 | contig 10179 bp, 9 predicted proteins | sample MGYA00242772_ERZ504605 | MGnify/ENA primary metagenome ERZ504605 (study PRJEB26092, sample SAMD00036348) | human gut metagenome | host: Homo sapiens | study: EMG produced TPA metagenomics assembly of... | reverse complement strand
ACCATGGTTGCGGAAAAGATATGTCTTTGCGGTCGCCGTTGATAGCCGTATACGTGAGGTCGTCAAGATCAACGGATCCTCTTCCATCCGTTGTTTCCGTATTTAAATTATCCCCCTTTGCGACCATGCCTTGCGACACGACACGTTCCATGTCAAAGGAGAATACATTCTGGGCCTCTTCCGTGCCTGTCTTAACTGTTTCCTTGGAGATATTGTCCTGGATGGTTTTCTGCTCGACGCTCGAGGCCATCACGAACTTATTTTCCGAGGCGAGAGCCGTGATGTCGGCCACCGCGGTAGCCGTATTTCCATACACATAGTTCGTGGCCGTTGCGATACCGGGCTCAAGATTTCCCCTGTTAAACAACAACGCCATTGCTTGGGAGCCCGCAGTGACTTTCCATGGAGCGACCGTGTAAGTGCCGTTGACTGTCGTTGCCCAGAATTTATCCTCCTCGTCAGCCTGTCCTAGCGTCCAGTCTTTAGTCTTGCCGGGAGAAATAAACCGTAAAGTCTCGAGTTTGCTCTCCGCTTCTCTACCCGCATAATCTCCTTGGCTGTCATTTACCGCCTTGGTCATGACATCTTTCATGGTAGAGATGTACATTCCAGCGAATGTGCTTCCCTCGGCAGGATTCCCTACCGGAGGAACATCGTCATCATTGCAGGCCGTCATGCCTAGACCTAAGACCGCAACACCCGCTAAAAGAAATTTGTTTACCTTCATAACTTAAAAGTTTAGTGAATAAATAAATTACTATTGTTATATAAAGTCTTAACTTTATTCATAAGCGTTTTCGCCATAGAAAGCCCTGGCACGGTCATCCCCTTGCTTATAGGCCTCCTTCAATAATTCTTCCGCTTTTCTCCAGTCTCCCTTGATATGATAGGCGATCGCCATCGGGAAAAGGGCCCGGCTGTCGTTCTTCACGTCGTTCAACACCCGTAAGGCACTGTCTGCCTTTTTCCCGTATTTTAGCAAGGCATTGGCATAGTTTAGTGTCACTACCACATCCTCAGGAAACTGTTCGTACGCCTTTTGGAAGACTGGGAGAGGATTTTCCCCCCGCATGAGATAGATTTCCGAGAGTTGGTACATCTCGTGTGAGCTCAGACATTCCGGCCTCGTGGCAAATATTTCAGGTAACTCCTCCTGGGTATAAGCCCTTACGTCGAAACTGAAACGAAAGGTCGTACGGCGGAGTTGCGGATAAAACTCTTTCAGGAGGATGCCGTAGGTCCTGCCGTTGTCCAAGTTACGTATGGCGGACTCTCGTTCCGTATCCGTTGGATATCGGTCTATGATAGACAGCAATTTCTCTTTATTGGATAGGGGAGAAATGCCTACGAGCTTTTTAAGGCCCTCCCAATCCTCTCCAGCACCGACCGTCCGGTAAGTCGCGGCCTTTTTAAGCCCGGGGTATTTTCCGGAGATATAATTCGAGAGCGCTAGGGTACGCCCTTCCGCCAGTGACTGGTTATATTCCGCTTTACCCTCGGGAGAAGCGAAGCCCTCAATGAGGACCTCTTTTAACTCGGCCCCTTTTATTTCCAGACTTCTTGATATGAATTCTTCCAGCCGGGCGAGCTCCTGTCCGTTATTAGCGAAAGCCTTACTCAGCTCGTAGCTCGCCACGGGAAAAGTGACCTTGCTGTCAAAGGAGTCTTTATAATACTTGACCGCCACCTTTTCCGGCTCGAGGAAATCATACGCATAATCCTCCTCCTTGAAAACAGGCAGGTCAATGACAGCCACGGTACCTTGATTCTCACGTATGCCACAACCCACACAACCGAGCAGTTCCTCTCTCACCGTCACATGGGCATCCGTCATCCAGCGTTCGAACGAGACGGATTCCTGAAAGGAAACCCCCTGCTCCTCTATGTCCGAAAAAGGATGGAGCTCATTGTCGAACCGAGATGTCCTGGAATTCTCACCGAGAGCCTTCGACCGCGTAATGGCCTTATATCGTATCCTGCCTGCGATACCGACAGGCGCGAAATCGATCCTGTCATCCCCACTGGCGGAAACCAGTGATGGATAGATGACAAGAGCGTCCTGTGACTCCAACCGGGTCATGGCGTCCACATGCAGGGAAAGACGCAGGCTTTTTCCGTTCGCGCTCCGCTTGACCCTCACGTCATATCTCCAATGTAATGGTGATAGGTTCCGCTCAACGACCTCTTGGGCCTGCCCGAATATAGCCGTCAAACCAAGGCAGGCACAGACTGCTGACAGCTTTATGTAATAATGCATCGATCTCATTGACTTCATGTTTTTATATCCTACACCTATTTTGCCCAAGGCCTGTTTTATTTAAGTATATAAATAATGGAGAGAGAGACTCTTGTCGGGCCGAGGTAATCGGCGCCTCCCTTCCCCGTCCTTTGTCCGCAAGCCGTACATTTGAACTTGTCATATCTCACGTGCGCGTATCCTATCCCCAAAGCGGCTTCCAGGCTGAACCTGTCGGATAGGATCCAATGATAACCAGCGCTGATGCCGCCACCGTAGAAATAGCCCTCATAACGGTGCGCCTTCATCTCTTTATGCTTGTTCTGAAGAATAAAAGGGATGTTTATCCCACCGACATTCATCTGGCCTCCATGCGCATGCAGTCCGAGAAACCAACCGTTGAATCTCTCGCAAGCCCAATATCGTATCTCGGGTTGCACAAGCCAATGGCTCCATTTCCTTGTCTTGTATCCATCTGCGGTGGGATCGTTCTCATAGAAGAAAAAATTCATGCCCACTTGGGTATCCAAGGTCCATTTTTCCCCCAGAGAGAACTCCAGCGAGAGGTTGGGAGTCAACAGCGCATCGTATACGAGATTGTTCTTTATCGCGACCCTTTGTGAAAAAGCTTGCAAACTGAATAACAGGAAGAAGAAAAAAATACTTTTTTTCATTTTGACTCTGATATTATTTTTAGCGACCGAACCACTTGGTTCATAACGTTAATTTTTGATGATACAAAGTTATAAAAGTATAATACTACACTTGTTACATAAAACGGACAATTTGTTATCTATAAAAGTCATTTTGAATAAGTTATCTCTATAATATCAACGATAAGATATAATTCTTGATCTTTTCTGCTATTCCAAATGTGGTAATGGTATAAGATTTCATCATACCACAAATCCTCAAATCATATCTGTAGCCGTGTCTTTTTATTCCATTTATTCCATGCACGTGTAGTGATATCATCAAAACGTACATTTAGAGCGGTATTCCCTTTCGAGGCTGATTAAAAGAAGGGCGTGAACAGCTTGAGCGTCCATTCCATCGTGATGTTCATCGGCTGTATTCCTCTTTTCCGGAATCCAGCTGTCTACCAAATCCCTATGCCCATCCATCCACTGGCGTACGGCTCTAGTCTCGGTCCCGCTGGTTTCCTCTATGGCCCGCATCAGGGAGCTGATCTCGGTATCGGACAGGTGGATATTTCCCAAGAGGGCGGCAGCGAACGGATGCTCCTTACTGAATCCTTTCCTAGCGATGGAATGGATTTGCTCGGCCTCCCCATAAACGTTTCTCGAGTCTTCCAGCACCCTCAGACGAAAGCGGTCAAACATCCAGTGCGGGGTCCAGCCGGTCACGACGATCCATTCCTTCTTGTCGATGGCCTTCTTCAGCAATGCCGTCATGGCGGGACCGCTGGAGATCATGAGCCTGTAATCCAGGCCGTATTCAGGGATGGCTTTCTCCGTGCATTTCATGATGCCGGTACCAGCGTCAATCCCCACGATCTCCCCGGAAAACCGCCGGGTATGGGCACCCAGTTCCTCAATCGTGTGGATCGGGACATATTCAGGTACCACAAGCCCGATACGGGCGCTGTCGTATATCTGCCCGAGGATTTCCAGCTTACCATCGTATTTCTGAAAATAATCGGCATGGGTCACCGGCATCCAACTGTCCATGAACACGTCAGTCTTGCCTCTTGCCAGAGAGGTGAATATGGGGGCGATGTCCGCATTCAAAAGTTCGGTCCTGTATCCCTGTTCCGAGAGGATCTCCTTGGCCAGATAGGTGACCGCTATCCCTTCCGCCCAATTCGCGTAGGCGATGCGGATTTTCTTGTCGGATATGTTACCGCACGAGAAGAATATCGTGACGGCCAGCAGGGTCGTGAAAAGTATCGTTCTGTTTCTCATAATCATTCTGTCTTTTATTATATGTGTCATTCCTTTTGTTTTTTTCGAGCCATTCCCTGCGTGATCCGGTCAAGTACGATCGCCAGTATCACGACGGCAATACCCCCCTCAAATCCCATGCCTATCTTCATCTGGGTGATACCTTTCAAGACCACTTCCCCCAGGCCTCCGGCTGAGATCATGGCGGCTACCACCACCATGGAGAGCGACATCATGATGGTCTGGTTGATACCGGCGAGAATGGTGGGTAATGCCAATGGCAGCTCCACCTTGAACAGGAGCTGGCTGGGAGTGGCCCCGAAAGAGCGGGCGGCTTCCACCACGTTCTTCGGCACCTGCCGGAGGCCCAATGCGGTGAGCCTCGCTACCGGAGGCAGGGCGAAAATGATCGTGGCGAAGGCTCCCGGTACCGTTCCCAGTCCGAAAAATAGCACCGCTGGTATCAGATAGACAAAGGCCGGCATGGTCTGCATGCAGTCAAGCACCGGCTGCAAGATCTTGTTGCAGCGTCCGCTACCCGCCATCCAGATCCCCAAGGGGATTCCCAGCAGCAGCGCCATGCCGGTGGAGGAGAGTACCAGGGCCAGGGTCTGCATGGTCTCCTCCCAGAATCCCATCCCGTAAATGAGCGACAGCCCCAGGAGGGTGAAGATCCCTGTCCCCCTGCCACTCTTGTATAACGCAAGGAAAGTGAGTATCGCGATGGTTATGTAAAAAGGTATCCCGAGCAGGACGCACAGTATCCCGTCGATAACACCTTCCACTCCCAGACTCAGCAGGTCAAAAAACGATGCGCCGTGCTCAGTCAGCCATTCCACGGCCATTTCTATATATTCTCCTATATTTATCATAATTCTATTGCGTTTTGAATGATTTCATTGATTTCTTCCTTGTCTTTTCCCGTCACCTCGATAATGAGCGACGAGAGCGGTACCATTCCCTCGAACTCCCGTTTCTCGTTGACCACCCAGATGGGCGAGTTGGTCTTCGTCATCAGGGGAGTATGTCCTCCACCACGGTATCACCCAAGATGGAGTGTACCTCTTTCCTTACGATGGAGTCGATGTTCAGGATACGCTCCTTCCTTAATTGGAGAAGTTCCTTCAGATGGACCTCGCCTACCAGTATGCCATCCGGATCCACTACGGGCAACACGGTTATTTTACGTTCTCTCATCTTCCGGATCAGGACCTCCGGTCCCTCTTTTCCCTGCCTTGCCACCATAGGCTTGTCCACCATGATGGATGCGGCGGTGATAATCCTGCTGCGGTCCACGTTCTCCACGAAACACCTCACGTACTTATTGGCGGGATCGGTCAGGATCTCCTCGGAGGTACCGATTTGCTGTATCTCCCCGTCACGCATGATGGCGATACGGTCGCCGAGCTTGACAGCCTCCTCCAGGTCATGCGTGATAAATACGATGGTCTTTTTCACCTTCGACTGCAAGGCCAGCAGCTCGTCCTGCATCTGTACCCGTATCAGCGGGTCCAAGGCGGAGAAGGCCTCGTCCATCAGCAGGACTTCCGGATCATTCGCTAAGGCACGTGCCAGTCCCACCCGTTGCTGCATGCCTCCGGACAGCTCGTTGACCATCAGGTCGGCGTATCCGTCCAGCCCGACCAGACGCATGCTTTCCGCCGCCTTTTGCTCGCGTTCCCTCTTTTCCTGGCCTTGAAGCTCGAGTCCGAAAGCGATGTTCTGCAATACGGTATAGTGGGGCATCAGCCCGAAATGCTGGAAAACCATCGCCAGCTCCTTCCGGCGCAGGGAACGCAACCGTTCATCCGGAACTCCGGCGATATCCTCCCCGTTAATCAGTATCTCACCGGAAGTGGGCCTGTTCAAGCGGTTGATACACCTGAGCAGGCTTGACTTGCCGCTTCCCGAAAGTCCCATGATCACGAATATCTCACCTTCCCGGACAGAGAGGCTCGCGTTGTTCACGGCGACCGTACATCCGGTCTCCTTCAGGATCTCACTTTTACTTTTCCCTTTTTTCAGCATCTTGAAAGCCTTGTTCCTTTCAGAGCCGAAAATCAAATACAAATCCTTGATCTCAATTTTATTTTTATCCATAATCCTTTAAAAATAATATCCTATGTTTATATTAAACCTGACATTCCAGTTGTCTTCCGTTCCACCGGCAAAGGCTTCGTCCCATACGTCGCCAAGCCATGCGTGATTCCTCCCCACGGCATAGTCGATGTAGGTGAAGACCTTTCCCATCGCCAAAGAACACCCCGTCACGTTCTCCAGGCTGTCATTAAACCCGGCGACGCGTTTGCCCAGCAGGCTGAAATCATTGTACAGGCAGATATCGTCCAGAAACCACTTGTTCACGGGGATCCGGTAGGACAATGACACCGTATATATATCCGCCCTGGAGGCGATCCGGTAAGACGACCCGTAAGCCGCCATCGTCACCACACTTCTGTCTTCCCCTGGAGCCCGCACGGGTCTGAGATTATAGTTGGTATACTGCATTTTAAGGTTCCACCGCCGATAGTCGGCAACATAGTGCAGGGCAAAAGCGGTACGGAGTCCTGTCTTTCGTGTGTCCATATTATACAAACCTCCCATAAGGACCGAACCTCCGAGTTGATGTCTCCACAAGTTTCCGAAATGATATACCACCCGGATATTGCCCTGATGCGCCTCCTTATCGCGTCCGGCGATGTCATAGGCATAGCGGCTGGCGGACAGTTCCGAGTCTCCTCCGGTCCCGGAAAGGTCGGCGTTCTGGAAATAGGCGAGCGACAACTCCCAGCGGTCCTTATGGAAGAGGTATTTTATCCCCATGTCCGCATCGTCCTCAAGACCGGCATAATAGTTCAGGTTGAAGAAATAATTGTTACCCGTATAAGGCAGGACACCGAAAGGGACCGTTGTCAGGCCTATCTGTAACCGGTGTGAATCATTGAAACGATAGCCTATCCAACCTTCCCTGAGCATGCCGCCTCCCGAGGAAGAGGGATAGAAGCGGTAATCCACCGCTAAATCGATTTTTTTATAGGAAGCGTTCACGTTCAGACGGAGCACGTCGAAGTCGAATTCTCCGCCACGATTCCGGCTTTCCGGTTTCCAGTCTGAGTAATTGTAGTTGAACCGGAGTGCGCCTCCTATTTTTAACCTCGGTTTTTCCTGCGCCGTCACAGGCAAAATGATATTTATCGCCAAAAGGAATGGCAATAGCAAACTTTCTTTATATCGCATAAAGTCACGTTTTGGCAAGGCATTTATCCAATACCTTGCAATGGTTTATAAAATGATTTTCTTAAAGCAGGCCCTGTGTAATTTCTAAGAGAGGATGAAAAGTTATCCAATGCGTAAAATAGAAACTAAATGTACTTAAAAAGTAGTTGGTTTTCGCCTGCGAACTTTTGCAAAGTTAAGAAAAGCAAATGAATATACCAAATTTAACCCAAGAGAACCCTTGAAAATGTGGGACCGAGCTTTTAAAAATGCAAGAAAACCGGCAGCCCCCGTTCTTTCCACTAACCCTGTAATGTTTTCGACATTATCTCGCTACAGAAAACATATATTTTAATATTGACACGTAAGACATAGTCTATAAACCAAACCTCTTGATTCATACTAAACATGGCGGAAAGTATCTGACTCTTCTCAGATTCATTTGATAAACGTTCCGTTCCTCAATCTTCGAAAGATTCTCGCAGCTCCTCGTGGGTATTCATGACGATGGGACCTCCCCAGGCGACCGGTTCCCTCAAAGGACTGGCGGCGAGCAGGAGAAAACGTGCGCCTTCCGCTCCGGCCTTCACAACCACGGGCTCATGTGCCTTTCTCCAGGAGCGGAAACGGAATATAATATGGCGCACCCCTTATCCTCGATCGACCGTTGTTCCGGATCGGGGAAAAGCGAGCCTTCCAGTAAATAGATAAATAGTGTCTCATTATTGTGGGCCTCCTCGTAGCTCCATAAAATGCCGGCAGGCAAGGTTATGTCCAGATATGTAACCCGGGCGTGCGAACCGTTCAGAGCCCCCCGTATCCCTGATAGCAACCGGATAGGATACGGACGGTCGCTTTATCGGCCACCACCGGGATATCGGTTAACGAGATATCTCTATATGTAGGTGGCACCATCTTTTTCGTAGCGGGCAGGTTTACCCACAACTGGCACCCGAGCAGCCTTTCCGAAGGCTGCGGCATCTCCTTGTGGAGTATCCCGGATCCGGCGGTCATCCACTGACAACCCATAGAGCGGATCACCCCCTTGTTTCCCAGGCTGTCCTCATGCGCCATTGTTCCGCTGACTAAATAGGTTACGGTCTCTATTCCACGATGCGGATGCCAGGGAAATCCCTTTATATAATCCTGAGGATTGGTGGAGTCAAAACCGTCAAGCATCAAGAACGGATCGAAATCCTGTATCGTCCGATCCCCCAATATACGGCGCAGACGCACACCCGCCCCGTCAACTGCGTTCCGTCCCCTTACAATTCGGGTCACTTTTCTTTGTCTCATATTGCTGTCATTTCAATATTAATTATCCTTTCTCTATTCATGTGTGAATTCACAGTCCACAATAATCCGTATATCGTCTGCAATCATGGCCGGAACAAACTTAAGACCGAGATCAAACTTTGAGCGTTTGATCTTGCCGCTAAGACGTACGCCTACTGTATCTTTTTTAGATACGAGACTCTTCCTCTTCCCTATCAGTAGTACTTCCAGCTCTATCCTTTGGGTAACCCCGTGAAGTGTAAGGTCTCCATATATTTTTCCTTTCCTGGTCTTCTCCATCTTTATCTTTGTACTTTTAAATGTCATTAGGGGAAAGACCTCCACATTAAAAAAATCTGGAGAACGCAGATGGGTGTCCCGTGCCACCACGCCCGTACTTATACTCGTGGTCTGCACTTCCGCCAGGATATGTGTATCCTTATAATCGTCTTTTGCCTGCCTTACAGAGATGTCAAAATCCGAGAAATATCCGCTGACAAAGGAGAGCCCCGCATGCTTCACCTCAAAACCGATACGAGTATGATCGGGATCATCCTTCCATATGGCAGCCAATGCACTGAGGTTGGTAGTTGTCATAAAATAAATAATAACAAGATGAAAATTAGTGCTATCATAAATCAAATAACATTTTTGAAAGGCGTATATTATTCCATCTGGTTTCAGGAGAATAAACCCGCCTTCATTTTCATAGTCCTTCCGACCATATCATTCCTTCAGGGTCTCAACGAAGAAAGAACCATTATCCAACAATCCCTGGACGAACACGGGAACAGTCTCCTTACGCTCCCAGTCCCTTTGCAGTTCACAAATATATTGCGTAACGGAGGTCAGACGGACTCCGGCCTGCTCCATCCGCCTAAGGGCAATCTCATGGGCTACTTCGGATGTGCCACCAACAGCATCAACAATGGTATATACCTCATATCCCTCTTTCAACAAGTCCAAAGCGGGAAAAGAAAGACACGCCTCTGTCCATAGCGCACAAATCACTAATTTTTTTCTCCCTAGTGCCTTGACCGCTTCTTGAAAATCTTTGTCCTCCCATGAATTGATTGAGGTCCTATCGATCTCAGGCTGGTCCGGAAGGACCTTTTTGATCTGGGGAATGGTAGGCGTGTTAAGACCAGTGGCGACATTTACCGTAGTTAAGACAATCGGGACGTTGAAACCTTTAGCAATCCGGCATACATTAGATATATTTTCCACCAATTTCTGTCTGTCCATAGAAATAATGGAATGAACCTGTATTGGTTGATAATCAATTACTAACAACGCTGAATTTTCAGGTGTCAACAAATGATCCGTCTTAGGATCTCTAATAGGCTTAATACTGCTCATTGTATAATGTTTTATAGTCGTTAAATAATTCTTGACATGATGATATCCTCTGTTTTTCAGAATCTATTTACTACGACAAAGTTCGTGAATTTTCTCCGTTACGATGTGTTCCTAATAGAGCGGTATTTAGTCCATCACGATACACATTGCCGGAGATGTGAAGATGATTATCCCATTTGCGTATTTGAT
>ENA-OQDM01001319-OQDM01001319.1-human-gut-metagenome-genome-assembly--contig:-NODE-1319-length-10190-cov-1.561960_pt1 | contig 10190 bp, 8 predicted proteins | sample MGYA00242772_ERZ504605 | MGnify/ENA primary metagenome ERZ504605 (study PRJEB26092, sample SAMD00036348) | human gut metagenome | host: Homo sapiens | study: EMG produced TPA metagenomics assembly of... | reverse complement strand
CATATCTTCTTCATTTGCAAACAATGTAAACTTATCTTTATATGGAGCTCCTGCATACTGACAGAACGAACGACAGTTTCCACATTCATTGCACATATAATCCACATGAATGATCTGCAGTAATTCCATCTCCGGTACTTCGATCAGTACATTTGCACGATTTGGACATACATCTGCACAATTTCCACAGACACGTTTGTGTACTGCAAACTCTTTCCTCTCCGAAACATCTTCTTTTCTCAGACAGTCAAGCAGCGGGGATTTTTTCTTCCTTTCTCTTTCCTGCTTTCTTACTGTTTTTCTGATAATTTGCATTTTCAAGTGCATCTGCCGCCAGTTTCGTTACTCGCTCTACATGAACCTCTCCGCTCTTACCGATCTGACAGGCAGCTGTTTTTTCTGCAATGCGTGTCATCCATTTATATCCGCCTGGTTTGAGAAGGACCGTTGCAACTGTGACCGGCCAGATTCCACAATCTACGATCTGATCAATATTTTTCTGATCAGCACCTCCTGAGAAAGACATCGGAAGCTTTCCATCAAAGGATTCTGCCAGACGCGCAGCTACAGAAATAGAAAGTGGAAACAGAGCCTTACCAGACATGTACATTTCCTCTCCCGGAAGTTCCTGTCTCTTGATATCTACCGGAAAGGTATTCGTCAGCTTCACACCAAAAGAAAGACCTTCCTGCGCCGCTACATCCATAAGACGTTTCAGCATTGGCACTGCATCTTCATACTGAAGGTCATCTTTGAAATGGAAATCTGTGAATGCCATATAGTCATATCCCAGATCATCCATTGCTTTGCGTACAAATTCATATCCAAGAAGTGTTGGATTACATTTTACATAGGTATGAATGTGTTTTTCTTTCAAAAGATACGTAACAATGTTTTCGATTTCCTGCGGAGGACATCCATGCATGGTGGAAAGCGTAATAGAGTTACAGATTTCTGACGGAATTGCCTCAATGTCTTCTCTGGTCACATGTTCAAAAAGATCCACATGTTTCAGAAGCCACTCCCTGCATTCTTTAAATATCGCCGTATCACCGGCATCTTTCATTCCCTCGATAAAATCATCGATTTTTTTGTCCTGAATTCCCTCCAGATTATAGCCGCACGACATATTAAACTGGAATCCATCCGGACTTCCAAGTCCAAATTCCTTTGCGATCACATGCAGGATCATCCAGCCTTTTATATACTCTTCCATCGCCTGCGGAACATAAAGTTCTGTAGACCATTCGCAGTTATATGCCTCATCCTCTGCTACGATGCATGGTTTCGGAATACATGCGGAAAGTTCCGGTCCATCCATTTTCTGTACGGTCTTTAATTCAAAGAATCTTGCTCCTGCATAATAAGCTGCCACAAGGTTCTGTGCAAGCTGTGTATGTGGACCTGCTGCCGGTCCGACAGGATTCTCAAGTTTTCTTCCAAATATCTCTACTGTTTTAGAAGTGTCAGCTACATATGCCTTCTGGATTCCAAACACCTGTCCGGTTTCTTTATGTTCTGCCAATATCCATTCCATCAGCTGTCCAAATGGAATACTTTTCATAATATCGCTCATATTTCATTTCCTCCCTGTAAATTTGTCAACAGTAAATCAGCCATTGATGGCATCTGCAAGTTCTTTTGCCGCCTGACGACAATCTGCCATGACCTTCTTTTCATCACATACAAGTACTTCTCGATCTTTCATAAGTACCTTACCATTACATACCGTTGTCTGCACCATACTTCCGTTCACTCCAAACAGAAGATGTCCGTTACAATTCGAAGCATCCATCGGTGTCAGCGGATCATAATCTACTACGATTACATCTGCTGCAGCTCCTTCTTTTAAAATGCCCAGAGTTTTTTTGAAATAACGGTTTGCGATCTTCGCATTTCCATCAAACAGCATCTGCGGCACTTCGCTCCATGCTGCAGTCGGATCACAGAGGTTATGTTTGTGCAGAATATTAGCTACTTTCCAGGATTCCATCATGTCATGGGTATAGCCATCTGTTCCAAGTCCTGTCAGGATTCCCTTATGTACCAGTTCCATTGTCGGAGGACATCCGCAGGCATTTCCCATATTTGATTCCGGATTGTGCACGACCATTGTATCTGTTTCTTTGATCAACTCCATCTCATGTTCGTTGATATAGATGCAGTGTCCCAGAAGCGTCTTTGGTCCAAGAATATTCCAGTCATACAAACGATCCACGATACGTTTATTGTGTTCTTTCAGACACTGATGAAGATCATAGATTCCCTCAGCCACATGGATATGATATCCTACACCTTCCGGTTTCAGTTCATTGCACAGCTCCATTGTCTCGTCAGAGATTGTAAATGAAGCATGCATTCCCATCATCGCTGCAAGCATATCACTGTCCTCTTTCTGTACATGTCTGATAAAATTAACATTCTCCATCACTGACTCACGTGATTTTTCCATTCCATCTCTGTCTGATATTTCATAACAGAGACAAGTACGTACTCCAAGGTCTTTCGCCGCTTCTTCGATTGCACTCAGAGATCCTGTAATATGGCCAAAACTGGCATGATGATCGAATACCGTTGTCACACCGTTCTTGATCGAATCAATGTATGTTGCATATGCAGAAAGCTTTGTCTGCTCCAGAGTCAGATGGCGATCAATATTCCACCACATTCCATCCAGGATATCCAGAAATCCCTTCGGAGCATATCCATTGACACTCAATCCTCTAGCAAAGGCACTGTAGATATGTTCATGCGCGTTAATAAAAGCGGGCATAATGATTCCGCCGTGCGCATCCACAAATTCAGCGTCAGGATAAGTCTTCTTTACTTCATCAGTTACCCCCACCATCTTTATGGTGTTACCATCCATTGCTACTGCACCATTTTCAAAAAAGGCACTGGATGCGTCCCGTGTGATCATTCTTCCGTTTCCAATAACTAACATAACGTTCCTCCCTGCCTTGTGAAATTTTTCCAATTATTTGTGAAATTTTCCATAAGTTTTCGGTGTTTTATACTATATAATGTAGCATATTTTGCATATCATTTCAACCTGATTCGCAATTTCTTTTTGGTATTCAAAAAAAAATTGCTAATTAAAAATAAAAAAAGACGGAACACCTGTATGCTCCGTCGCTTTACTCAGTATAACATAAATTCTGTAATCTGAAAAGTCATAATATTACTGTTTATTTCTTGTCTCCAGCACCTGAAGGACTCTCCGGTCTTTCTTCCAGAGGCCGGCTCCAGTTCCACCAGATAGCCGCAGCCATTACCGACATGCCACTCATAAAAATTCTTTTTTTCGGAAGAGCATATGCTCCATGATATTCATGATCGTACCTCCATGAACGACAAGCGCTGCCTCAGAAATATTTTCCCTGATACAGGTCGTCACTGCCCTCTGAAATCCCTCCAGATTACGTGCCGCACATTCTTCTTTGCTTTCTCCTCCCGGAAATGCCATGATTCCATTGCTGTCGATCCATGCCTGGTATCTGGGATCATCGCTTAACTCTTTGTAATTCTTATTCTCAAAAGCGCCAAAATCACATTCCGCAAGTTGGTCTATAATACGGACTTTCTGCTCCGGAAAAAGAATCTCCGCAGTCTCCTGGCAGCGTCTGAGCGGACTCACAAATATTGCCTGTGGTTTCGGATATGTAATATTTTTCAGTCGTTCGATTCCTTCTGGACACAGCGGTTCATCCGTCACTCCAATATATCTCTGATGACGGTTTCCTTCTGTCATACCATGACGTATCAGCCAGATCTTAATCATGTTTGATCACCGTCCCGATTCCGCATACAACGCGTGTTACTTCATCACTGTACGCAGCAAGTTTTGTACAGATTCTGCCAACAGCCTCTCTGTAGGCGCGGTCAAATGCATCCATTGGTACAACTCCATATCCCACCTCGTCCGATACGAGGAGTACTCCCGGATTACACTGGATCAGTTTCTCTGCCAGATCACTGACATCCTCATTTTTTTCATTTCAGCACGGATAAATTCATGGAAATTCACAACTCCCTTTGCATTCTGAATCGAATTCCAGTCTGCATCAGCGCCATTCACCCATTCAATCTCCGGATATTTTTTTCTGCAAAAGCCGCTTTCCCCTGAAAAGCACCGCCAATGATCATCTTCATATGTTCTTTCCTCATCAAATTTTATAGACTACTGTAATAATCGCCAGAACAAGCACAATCCATACCTCACAGAGACACAGGAAATATCCAGAAAGATCTCCTGTCGTCCCACCAAAATATTTCAGAGCCTTGTGCCGGTAGAACCAGAATACAAGCAGGGCCGTCACGATTACTGCTGTTCCCCATACCGGCTGGATCCAGAACATAAATCCGGTGAGCAGCACAAGATAAATAATCAGTATATTCCGTACTCTTGTATCCTGTGCCTTACGTGAAAATTCAGCCACTGTACCGCTTGCATTTGCTTTCGGCAAAGTAATAACACCAATTCCCGACAGACATCTGGACACCATATAACCAGTTGCCAGAATATATAACATTTTACGATTATCCTGTTCCACAATCTGACTCATTCCGCCATACATAGTCAAAAAGTATACACATGCTGTAATGACCGCAAACGCACCTGCATGAGAATCTTTCAGAATCTCCAGACGTTTTTCTCTGTCTCTCCAGGAGCTCAGAGCATCAGATGTGTCCAGAAGGCCATCTACATGAATTCCTCCTGTTACAATTACCGGTACCAGTACCAGTGCCACTGCAATAAATCCATTACTCATTCCAAAATAACGGCAGAGCCATTCCATGCCAAGCATGACCACCCCGACAGCTGCACCGACAAACGGAAAAAAGCAGAGCATATAACGCATATTTTCTTCCGACCAGTCTGCCTGGGGCATCGGTATCTTTGAAAACATCGCAAAGGCAATCTTAAAACTGTTCCACAGACTTTTCATCATTTACACTTCCTTAACCCTCTCCAGAAAGGAGTTTATTTTTATGATATACAGGGATTCCATAAACTACTTCAACCACCTGATCTGCTATTTCAGCTATCTTCTGGTTAATCTGTCCGAGATATTCCTGATAAAGTTCTGTTTCTCCCTGATAATCTGCTGCCTCAGAAAATATCTCATTCGTAACGATCACCAGATTTCCCGCCTGTTCTCTGATATGCCGCACACCCTTTAGCACCGCCTCAACAGTATTCTCATGTGCTCCTTCTTCCTGAAACATCTCATTTGCAACAAGATTCGACATACATTCTAAAAGCACTGTACAGTTTTCCGGGAGCCTTATCTTATCAAGACCTGTATAACATTCGACTGTTTCAAATCCTTTTCCCTGACGCATCTTCCGATGGCGCTGCACACGTTTCCTGCTTTCTTCATCAAAAGGATACATGGTTGCTATATAAATCCTGTCTGTTTTTCCAAAAGAAACAACACAATCTTCCGCAAAAGCAGACTTTCCACTTCCGCTTCCTCCTGTGACAAGAATCATCATCTTTATACAAGCTCCTTCTTATATAAGTACACTTATCCGTTTTTATTTACACCAGTTCCTCATACTGTTCCACATGAATATCTTCAAATGTGCTCATGGAATCATACACAGCAATTCCCATATCCAGGAACGGAAAAAGTGTAACCGCTCCGCTGCCCTCACCGAGGCACATTTCCCCATGAATAACAGCTTCTTTTCCGAGAGCTTCCAAAATCAGACGTGCAGCCGGCTCCTTTGAAACATGAGATGCGATCATATATTCGCCCGCCAGTGGGCAGATACGCTGTGCGATCAATGCTGCAACACAGGAAATAAATCCATCGATCACCACCGGCACTCCAAGTGCTGCTCCGCCAAGGAACATCCCTGCCATACCTGCAATATCAAAACCACCAACTTTTGCAAGGACACCGATCGCATCTTTCGGATCAGGCTGATTCACTTCAATTGCTTTTCTGATTGCATTGATTTTTCGATTCAGTCCATCTCCGGAAAGACCGGCCCCTCTCCCTGTCATTTCTTCCACAGAACGATCCAGAAGCACGGATGCTACTGCACTGCTTGTAGTCGTATTTCCAATTCCCATTTCTCCGGTTGCCAGAAGCCCGTATCCTTCTTCTTTCAGTCTGCGAACCATCTCAATACCTGCTTCCAATGCCTGTACCGCCTGTGCTCTCGTCATCGCAGGTCCCTTTGTCATATTGGCTGTTCCATAAGCAACTTTCAGCTCTTTTGAAACTTTTGTATCAACAGCCATTCCGATATCCACCGGAATAACCTTCGTTCCACACTGGCGGCTCATAACACATGCCGACGTATCTCCGGAAAGGAAATTTTCAGCAACGATCGCAGTCACTTCCTGACCGGTCTGGGTTACACCTTCTTCCACCACCCCATTATCTGCACACATTGGTACCAGAGCACGTTTTTGAATTTTCATATCCGGATTGCCGGTGATTCCCGCAATCTGAATCACCAGTTTTTCCATTTTTCCAAGAGAATGCAGGGGTTTCGCAATACTGTCCCAGCGTTTTGCGGCAACATCCATTGCATTTTTGTCCAAAGGCTTTATCTGAGCCAGTGTTTCTTCCAGTGTCATTTTTATTTCCTCCAGATCTGATCTGTATTTTATTATTTTCCTGTAGTAAATACAAAAAATTTGCTGAATACATAATTCAGTGCAAGTACAATAAACTGGGTACAGAATTTACCAACCATTCCATTCATTCCCATTTTTTCGCAAAGAAGCCAGACACCTCCAACCTCAATTACCATTGTCAGAAGACGTGCACTGATAAATTTGCAAAATGGCCGGATATGATCACGCAATGTCTCACATTTATCCTGAAATACATATTTTGAGTTAACTATGTATGCAAAAATAAATTGCCACAATTAATTGATATTACATTTGCGATATTCAGATTTAAGTGGCAGAGATTCCACAATATATAAAAACATACCAGATTCACCAGTGTGGTACATCCACCAAAAACACATATCTGACCACATCATTCCCGTAGCAGAATGAAATCAGTTCTTTGATCTTTTTCATTTTTATTTCTCCTGTATATTACACATCATGTCTGACACTGCCCGTTACATCTTTGTTTCCACGCACGATCTGTGACACAATATATCGCGGACGATGTTTCACTTCTTCATAGATCTTTGCAAGGTAATAACCAATCACACCAAGACTCAGCATAATCGCACTTCCGATCAGAAGCAGCAGCAAGATCGTTGTTGTATAACCTTCTATCGCCTGACCTCTGAAATATTGGATCAGCGAATAAATGATCATGATCAGAGAACACCCGAAGCAGATTCCTCCACCAACCGTAACAAACTGAAGCGGAGCCGTCGTAAATGCAACAATGTTTGTAAAAGCATATTTGATCAGCGACCATGTAGACCACTTGGACTCTCCCGCTTCACGTTCATGCACTTCAAATTCCACATAGGTTGTCTTATATCCCACCCATGAAGATGTTGCTCTGAAAAACATATTCCGCTCCGGAAGTGACAGAATGCTGTTCACTACTTTTCTATCCATCATCTTGAAATCAGAAGCATTCTGCATATCTACTTTTGTTGCTTTTGACATGATTCCATAGAAGAAGCCGACACTTTCTTTATGAAAAAAACTCTCTTCTCCCCGACTCTTTTTTTACACCTTCAATAACCTCGTACCCTTCTTTCCATTTCTGGTACATTTCAATCAGTGTTTCTGCCGGATGTTGAAGGTCACAGTCCATAACTGCCACCACATCGCCGGATGACTGTGCAAGTCCTGCAAAAACAGCTGCCTCTTTCCCAAAATTACGTGAAAAATGAACTCCAAGGATATTGGGATCTTTTTCCCCGGCTTTTAATATTTCATTCCATGTGTTATCTTTTGATCCATCATTGACAAGAACCAGTTCATAAGAAATTCCGGCGCCTGACAGGACTTCATGAAGCACCCGGCAGGTCTTGCCAACCATCTGTTCTTCATTATAAGCCGGAAGTACGACTGATAATATACTCATCCTTTTTTGTTTCCTCTTTTCTTTTTGTAAATCAACACCACACCAATGTAGCACAACAGTCCCGCACAAGTCAAGCAGAGCCCTGTATACAGATACGGTGTATGATAGGTAAGCCGGATCTCATGTTCTCCTTCTGCAAGGTTCAATGCCATATACATGGTATTTGCCTGTTTAATATCTGTTTTCTTTCCATCCACATAGGCAGTAAAGCCTGTACTGTATGGAAGTGCGATCACAAGTGCTTTCGGTTTTGATACAGAAATTTTTCCGGTCAGTTCATGATCCTCAACTTTTACATCCTGCAGAGATTCTTCTCCTAGTTTCTTCACCTGTTCATCCACTTTTGTTACAGGCTGGCAGACCACTTTCAGATCATCATAAGAATACACTCCTGTATTCTGAAATGTCAGTGTAAGTGAATTTTTCCCCATCCGGCTGTATCCTGCATTGCAGAGGAAATTATGTTTTCCACTGTATGCATTATATTTATCTGTGTAAATACTGATTGTCTTGTTTAAAAACTTTCCGGTCACATCAATATACGCTTTCTGACTTTCCTTCCAGTATCGCCACCTGCTGTTCTCATGAAACACCTGATTCTGTTCGTAAATTGACATATTTTTCCATTTTTTTATCACTGATCATTGCTCTCGGAGAAAGTGCCTCATAGTTTACCCCTTCTGTGATCAGGTAAGTTTCACTTTCGTCCAGACCATCAAACACCAGTCTTGCCTGCGCATTTTCTTTTGTAACGATCAGTTTCCGTCTTTCTCCTGACAGCCTTTCCCGGTAATAATTTTAAACGGGACTTCACTGTCATTAAAGGTCAGATCCGTCTCCGGAAGTGAACTTTCATCCAGCACAACTCCCTGCAGCAGTGCCTGTTGTTTCTCAATCACAGACATTTTTTCATATTTTTCTCTCGGAATATAAGAATCATACGTATAGCCAAATGGAAGTGCATTGTCACATTCGTATGCTCGATATGTTTTCCCTTTTTTCTCTGCCTCGCCCGCCATTTTATTGTATCCATAAGGCAGATATTCCTCTTCTCCCGCACGGACAACAAAATATTTTACAGCAGCCAGACGATCCAGGATCGTTCTGCTGTCCAGATTATCGTACTGATCTTCTCTCGGCGTATTCAGATACATTTCATCAAAAAAATTACTGATATTTCCGATTGCGACGCTGAAATAATATGATGCACTGTTGGTTCCCATCTGCATGGACGAGTTTTCATAAGTATGCGTTCCCATCTGATCATAACGATACAGCGAAGAATCTTCTGTATCTAAGACTGCAAGATCTGTCCCTGTCTCCAGTTTATCCAATGCTTCTCCCTGCTCAGTGAATTCTGACAGATAATCTTTTTCATAAGAATACTGATAATAAATATTAAACAAAATTCCGGCGATCAGAAAAACAGACACCATAATCGTAAGATTTCTTTTTTTCACAAAAAAAGAACCAAACGACAATACAGTAAACGTTGCTGCTACCAGAAAAATTACCGCCATCATATTTCGCTGTGTGCGCGCCGCATCAGGAAGCAATGCAATTCCACAGTATATGAGAAGCATAACAAATATCTTTCTTTTTTCCTTCAGAGTCAGTGTAAACAATTCCGGATATATTTTTACAAAGATGTACGCGATCAGCATCCCATACGCCCAGATCCATCGATTTGAGACATAGGAAAATCCATTTAACACATGTCCGGCATAAGGCAGAAGCAAAAAAGCATTCAGCAATACAAATCCCACTTTCAATGCTGTATATTTTTTTCGCTTTGAAAACAGTACAAAGACACCTGTCATAGAAACTGCAGTAAATCCTGCAACTCCCCACTGGATCATGTTTTCTCCAATCAGACATCCAAGATATTTTTCATAATAAACTTTATCATATAATAACGGAACATAGTTTTGGGCTTTAAACCGGTCTGTTCCAAGAACCGGAAGAATTACCGGAAGAAGGATCACTGCTGCGATCAGGACTGCGATTATCGAATACACACAAAAAATCCCCAGCCATTTCCCGATATTTTTAAAGAACGTTCTTTAAACTGTTCAAAATATCGAACCATCGCATAGATCACCATAAAAAATTCCGAGCATATAAAAAAAATAGAAATTTCGACAAAACCGGCTAACTGCA
>ENA-OQDM01001318-OQDM01001318.1-human-gut-metagenome-genome-assembly--contig:-NODE-1318-length-10196-cov-1.751415_pt1 | contig 10196 bp, 10 predicted proteins | sample MGYA00242772_ERZ504605 | MGnify/ENA primary metagenome ERZ504605 (study PRJEB26092, sample SAMD00036348) | human gut metagenome | host: Homo sapiens | study: EMG produced TPA metagenomics assembly of... | reverse complement strand
AGAAAGGATGCGCGAACGAAGTGAGCATTTACTTTCTGTGCAGGTTGATTAATTTAAATGAACTTTATTCGAAAGGTGGATATAAAACATGAATACATCAATGTCCTGGATTAAAATGTATGTGCCGGATCTGGATGTAACAGCCCAGGAATACACAGATGCCATGACACTGTCAGGAACAAAAGTGGAAGGCTTCGAAAAACTGGACGCAGATCTCGACAAGATCGTAATTGGACAGATTGAAAAAATAGAAAAACATCCTGATGCAGATAAACTTATCATTTGCCAGGTAAACATCGGAACAGAAACTGTACAGATCGTCACAGGTGCGCCGAATGTCAAAGAAGGAGATAAAGTACCGGTCGTTCTGGACGGCGGACGTGTTGCCGGAGGACATGACGGACAGAAGACTCCTGGTGGGATCAAAATCAAAAAAGGAAAACTCAGAGGTGTAGAATCCTTCGGTATGATGTGCTCCATCGAAGAACTTGGAAGCACAAGAGAAATGTACCCGGAAGCACCAGAATACGGTATCTATATTTTTCCGGAAGATGCGGTTGTAGGAGAGAGTGCGATCAAAGCACTCGGTCTTGATGATGTTGTGATCGAATATGAGATCACATCCAACCGTGTAGACTGCTATGGTGTGCTGGGAATCGCGAGAGAAGCAGCAGCTACTTTTGATAAGAAATTCGTTCCTCCTGTAATCAAAGAGACAGGAAATGATGAAAAAGCATCCGATTATGTCAAAGTAACCGTAGAAGATCCGGATCTTTGTCCGAGATACACAGCAAGAGTTGTCAAAAACGTCAAGATCGGACCATCCCCGAAATGGATGCAGAGATGTCTGGCTTCCAACGGAATCCGCCCGATCAACAACCTTGTTGATATCACAAACTATGTTATGGAAGAATACGGTCAGCCAATGCACGCATATGATCTGGATACTATCGAAGGAAGAGAAATTGTTGTACGTCGTGCAAAAGCCGGAGAAAAATTTGTAACACTGGATGGTCAGGAACGTGAAATGGATGATCAGGTTCTGATGATCTGTGACGGAAAGAAAGCAGTCGGCATCGCCGGGATCATGGGTGGAGAAAACTCCATGATCACTGATAATGTACACACAGTACTTTTTGAAGCAGCATGCTTCAACGGAACGAACATTCGTCTTTCTTCCAAGAGAATCGGACTTCGTACAGATGCATCCGGTAAATTTGAAAAAGGGCTTGATCCGAATAATGCAAAAGCAGCAATTGATCGTGCATGCCAGCTGATGGAAGAACTGGGAGCAGGTGAAGTTGTAGGAGGATGTGTAGATATCTGCAATGAAGTAAGAGAACCTTCCAGAGTACCATTTGAGCCGGAACGCATCAATGCACTTCTGGGAACAGATCTTACAAAAGAAGAAATGCTTGCATACCTTGCAAAAGTAGAGCTTACTCTTGATCCGGAAACAAATGAGATCGTAGCTCCTACTTTCCGCCAGGATATCCATTGCATGGCAGATGTTGCAGAGGAAGTTGCAAGATTCTTTGGATATGACAAGATTCCTACCACACTTCCGAATGGAGAAGCTACGACAGGTAAACTTCCATTCAAACTTCGTATTGAGAACGTGGCAAGAGATATTGCTGAATACTGTGGATTCTCAGAAGGAATGACATATTCTTTCGAAAGCCCGAAGGTGTTTGATAAACTTCGCATTCCAGAGAACAGTGATCTTCGTAAAGTGATCACGATCAGTAACCCGCTTGGCGAGGATTACAGTATCATGCGTACAACGACTCTGAACGGTATGCTTTCTTCTCTGGCAACAAACTATAACAGAAGAAATAAAGCAGTCCGTCTGTATGAAATCGGTAAAGTATATCTGCCAAAGGCACTTCCGCTGACAGAGCTTCCAGATGAGAGAACACACTTTACACTTGGTATGTACGGAGCAGGCGATTTCTTTGATATGGAAGGGTGTGATCGAAGAATTTTTCGAAAATCCGGAATGAAGAAAAAAGTTCACTATACACCAGACAGCAACAAAACTTATCTGCACCCGGGCAGACAGGCGAATATCAGCTATGAAGGCAAAGTAGTCGGATATCTCGGGGAAGTGCATCCACTTGTTGCGGGTAATTATGGAATCGGAGAGAGAACTTATGTTGCAGTGATTGATATTCAGGATATCCTTGAATTCTGCGGATTCAACCATAAATTTACAGGAATTGCAAAATATCCGGCAGTTACCCGTGACTTAAGTATGGTTGTTCCGAAACATATTCTTGCAGGACAGATCGAAGATGTTCTGGAGCAGAGAGGCGGCAAGATCCTGGAGTCTTATCAGCTCTTTGATATCTATGAGGGTGCTCAGATCAAACCAGGATACAAATCCATGGCTTATTCTGTTGTGTTCCGTGATCATGAAAAAACTCTGGAAGAGGCTGAAATCACAGCGACCATGAAGAAAATCCTGAATGGTCTGACAGCACTGGGAATCGAGCTGAGAAGCTGATGAAATTATATATTGTGAGACACGGCGAGACCGTGTGGAACAGGCATCATAAGGTACAGGGCGTGGCGGATATCCCGCTTGCTGAAAATGGAATCCTTCTTGCAGAGAAGACAGGGGAAGCATTAAAAAATGTTTCCTTTGATCTCTGCATTACCAGTCCACTGGTGAGAGCCAGAAAGACTGCAGAATTAATCCTTGCAAAACAGGCGCATAAAGTACCTGTAAAAGAGGATATAAGGATCCGGGAAATTAATTTCGGTGTGCTGGAAGGCGTTGTGTGCATGAACGATGCACGCGAATATCTGGATCCGCAGATGAAGAAGTTTTTTACAGATCCATGGAATTTTGACCGCCCAAAGGATGGTGAAAGTATTAGGGATGTTCTTGCACGGACAAAAGAGTTCTGGGAGGAACTCATCCATAACCCAAAACTTCAGGACAAGACGATCCTGATCGCATCTCATGGATGTGCAGTAAGGGCACTCCTTCATAATGTGTACAAAGATCATGAGGATTTCTGGCATGGTTTTGTACCCCCGAACTGCAGTGTGAATGTGGTTGAGGTGACAGACGGACAGGCCGTTCTTCTGGAAGATGATAAAGTATATGCATAAAGAAACAGACAGGCAGCAACTGAAAAGTGCTGTCTGTTTTTTGCGTTGGTAAAGTGCAGAAAACAGCTTGTTCGCAAAAATATGATATGATATCATAAAATTATGCAAAAATACTCTAAGGAGGTCGGCTATGAAGAAAAAAATCGTGAATGTTGTATTGTTTCTGGCTGTGCTTGCAGCAGCACTTGGAATGACATTTTATGTAGGAAACAATGCGATGAGCGTATTGCTCTATAACTTTGTTTTTCTTGGTATTATAGCAGTGGTTTATGTCGTCGGACTGTTCGGAGGAATGTTCCGGATGAACAGACTTGCACAGTCGCTTGGAGATGCGGCACAGGAACTGGAAGATATGTTCAAGATGCCGGGAAGAGTTGCTCCGGACAAGATTGAATCCATGAACGGGATTTTCCATAACCACTATCTGGATGCGAAAATGAAGGCATTTACAGATGGGATTGCCAAGAGCCAGGAAGGAATTGTGGACATCGAGGAATATATCAATGAAGAAGACCTGGATCTTCATATCCACAAGAAACTTCTGGAAATGGCACCGGACCTTTTTACCAGTATCGGTATTCTTGGCACATTCGTGGGCCTGGTATGGGGACTCAAAGATTTTCAGCCGGCGAACTACGAAGCAATGACCAGTTCAGTTTCTTCGCTGGTAGATGGTATTAAGGTTGCGTTCCTTACTTCGATCTATGGTATTGCATTTTCTATTGTTTATACTTCGGGAATGAAGAGCGAATATTCCGCTCTTACAGAGAATCTTCAACTGTTTCTGGATAAATTCCATACATATGTGATGCCAAGCGCAGAGACAGAATCCATGAATCTTCTGGTTGCAAGTCAGAAGAATCAGACTGCTGCCATGAACCAGATGGCAGAACAGTTTTCTGTAAAAATGGCAGACAGTTTTGAAAAAGTCATTACTCCGACGTTCAAGAAGATGAATGACTCTTTGGATACACTGGTCTCTTCTGTGACGAAATGTCAGGAAGATGCAGTTAAAGAAATTCTGGATGCTTTTCTGAAAGAGATGAACACATCTTTTGAAATACAGTTCGCAGATTTTGGAAAGGCACTTACACAGCTGAAAGATGCACAGACAGATAATACCAATTATACGACAAATCTGTATCAGGCGATGAGTAAACAGCTCAGTGACGCATATGTGGAGCATGAGCAGACAATGAAAAAAATGATCGAAGAATCCACTGGCCTTCAGAAAGAATACATTACGGCTGCGAACCGTATCCTGTTGGACAACCAGACGATTCAGAAACAGCAGCAGGCAGATTATCAGCATCTTGCAGATTATCTCAAAGAAGCAGAGATGTCATCTGCCAAGTTCTGGGTTGCATGTAACCAGACCATGCAGAAATATGTTGAAGCTGCGGCACAGGGAATGGAACGTATTTCTGCGGCCGGAAAGAGCAATGCAGATGTTGCAGCTGCAAACCGTCAGGTAGTAGAAGAATTTGATCAGAAACTTCAGGAGTTTGCTCAGTATCAGAAGTTATCCTGTAAGACAATGGAACAGGTTCGTCGTCTTCTGACGGACATTTCAGCAGCGGGAAGCAGTGACCGGGTTCAGCTGATAGCAGGACGCAATTTACAGAAAGAATCACTTGAGAAGCTTCAGGAAACCATGCAGACACAGAGCGAGATGCAGCAGGAACTTCTGGAAGAAATCTCCAAAAACATCAGAGAACTTTCCAAAGGAGTTCAGAAAGGCAAATCGGTTTGTTTAGGTAAGAGGAGAAACAGATGCGCAGAAAGAAAAAATCAGAGAACAATGGATTTAATGTCTGGCGTTCTTATTCCGATATGATGGCAGGTGTGCTTCTGCTTTTTGTGCTGATCATGTGTGTGACTCTTTTTCAGGCGCAGAAAAGCTATAATGAAAGTCTTCAGGAAAGAGATGAAAAAATCGCTCTTCAGGAAGAATACACACAGGAACTGCTGGATAAACAGAATGCGCTGGACGAAAAAGATGAGACACTGCAGAATCAGGATGCTCAGTTAAAAACCCAGGATGAAAAACTTGCAGAGCAGGAACAACAGCTTGCAGCACTCGCTGCCAAACTGAAAGAGCAGGAATCTACACTGAATGCACAGCAGTCGGCATTGGACGAAAAGACCGCGCAGTTAAGAGATCAGCAGGCGCAGATCGACCAGATCATCGGTGTGAAGGCAGACGTAATTGAGGCAACTGAAAAATGAATTTTCCAAAAATAATATTAATGTAGATATTGATGCACAGACTGGCGCGCTGACACTGGAAGCAAGTGTTATGTTTGACTATGATCAGGCAGAACTGACAGATGCCGGTAAACAGGCTCTGGAGCAGATCCTTCCGATTTACTGTAAGGTACTTCTTCAGGATGATTATATGAAATATCTTGCAGAGATCATCATTGATGGATATACAGATACAGATGGTGACTACAGCTATAACCTGCAGCTTTCCCAGCAGAGATCACTGGCAGTGGCTCAGTACCTTCTTGACATTCAGGGAAACTTTCTGGATGCCACGCAGTCACAGAATCTGGAAAAATATCTCACAGTCAATGGGCATTCCATGGCAAATCCGGTTCTTGATGCAAGCGGAAATGTAGATAAGGATGCTTCCAGACGAGTGGAGGTTAAATTCCGGCTGAAAGATGAAGAAATGATCGATGAATTGAATCAGCTTCTTAGCAGTAATGATGATACTACTGCGGATAACAGTGCATCTACGGATACAACGACTGCAGAAAACACGGAAAACAACTAAAAAACTGCTTGCAATGGACCAGAATGTATAGTATAATCAATAGCGTTGTAAAAAAAGATGGTCCTCTGTTACAGTTCAATGTATTAAGAACATCCAGATAAGAATAGGAGAAAATAAAATGAACGACATCATTAAAAACATCGAGTCTGCTCAGTTAAAAGCAGAAGTACCGGAATTCCGTGTAGGTGACACAGTAAGAGTACACGCACTGATCAAAGAAGGAAACCGCGAAAGAATTCAGATCTTCGAGGGAACAGTTCTTAAAAGACAGGGTGGAAGTACCAGAGAAACTTTCACAGTAAGAAAGAGCTCCAATGGTGTTGGCGTAGAGAAGACATGGCCGATTCACTCCCCACACGTTGTTAAAGTAGAAGTTATCCGTCAGGGTAAAGTTCGCCGTGCTAAGCTGAACTACCTGAGAGACCGCGTTGGTAAAGCTGCTAAAGTTAAAGAACGCGTTAGATAAGAAAATTTCAAAGGTTTCAAAAGAAGGGACAATAACGACAGCTATTGTCCCTCTTTTTCCATTATGGGAGAATAATTATGGAAATAAAAAACTGGAAAGAATATCCCAAAGTACAGGAAGTAAAAGAAAAATTTGAAAACGAAAAAGTCCGCAGTTCCATGCGATGGGTATTTCAGATCATAGTAACACTGGTGTTTGCAGCTGTTGTTGCGATCATGATGTTTCAGACAGTTACGATGCAGGAAAGCTCCATGGAACCGACGATTTCTGTCGGAGACCGTTTTTTTTATAAATAGAGCAGTATATAAATTTTCTTCTCCGCAGAGGGGAGATATGATCGTATTCCGTACAAGTGCAAGTGATGATGCGGCTCTTCATATCCGACGTGTGATAGGGCTGCCGGGAGAAACAGTACAGATAACAGGAGGAAGAATCCTGATCAATGGAGAGGTATATAATGAGGCAAAGATTTTCCAATGATAACCAATCCAGGCCTTGCTGCAACTGCGGTTACGCTTGAATCTGGAGAATACTTTGTCCTCGGAGATAACAGAAACAACAGTGAGGACAGTCGTTATGCAGATATCGGTATGGTCCGCAAAAGATATATTGTAGGTAAGATCTGGTTCACATGTTCTCCGTTTGAAAAACTGGGATTTACGAAAGGTAGGTAATATATGAACGTACAGTGGTATCCTGGTCATATGACCAAGGCAAAAAGACAAATGCAGGAAGATCTGAAACTGATCGATCTGATTATAGAACTGGTAGATGCCAGAGTGCCTCTTTCCAGTAGAAATCCGGATATTGACCAGCTTGGACAGAATAAATCAAGACTGATTCTTCTGAACAAAGCAGATCTGGCAGATGAAAGACAAAATGAAGCATGGAAAGAATATTTTCAGAAGAAAGGTTTTCATGTTGTAAAAGTGGATTCCAGAAATGGATCTGGGATGAAGACCATTCAGAATGTTATACAGGAGGCCTGCAGGGAAAAAATTGAACGTGACCGCCGCCGTGGAATTAAAAACCGTCCAATCCGTGCAATGGTGGCTGGAATTCCGAATGTTGGAAAATCTACGTTTATTAATACATTTGCGGGAAAAGCATGTGCAAAGACCGGAAACAGACCTGGTGTGACCAAGGGAAAACAATGGATCCGCCTGAACAAAAATGTAGAGCTTCTGGACACACCTGGAATTCTCTGGCCGAAATTTGAGGATCAGCAGGTGGGAATCCGGCTGGCCTGTGTCGGTTCGATCAAAGATGATATCTTGAATATGGAAGAACTTGCACTTTGGCTGATCGAACATCTGAGAACAAATTACAGTGGGCTTCTTGAGAAACGTTATGGGATTTCGGAGGAAGGAACGGCTGTTGAAATCCTTGGGAAAATTGCCAGAGCACGTGGATGCCTCAAAAAGGGAGAAGAACTGGATTATGTAAAGGCTTCAGGACTTCTCTTTGATGATTTTCGTGGTGGTAAGATTGGACGTGTGACTCTGGAATGGGCAGAGCAGGAGAAAAGTGAATGAAAACGATCGGTGAGATAAAAGAAGAGTTTTCAGCAGCACGGGAAGCGGACTGGAATGCTATCTGTCAGATGTATGAAACAGATCTTCGGAGCGGCGTGCAGAAACTGGTACAGCAATATCGGAAAAAACTGGATGCGCTGGAAAAAGAAAAGCTTCGTATGGAACAGATGATGCAGTTTGAACATAAATATGAGCATCTTGGATATCTTTGTGGAATTGATGAAGTGGGAAGAGGACCGCTTGCAGGGCCGGTAGTAGCCTGCGCTGTGATTCTTCCGAAAGATCACCCTATTCTGTATCTGAATGATTCCAAGAAACTGACCGCACATAAAAGAGAGGAACTGTATGATGTGATCATGCGAGAAGCAGTTGCAGTAGGACTGGGAATGGCAAGTCCGGCAAGAATTGATGAAATCAACATTCTGCAGGCAACCTATGAGGCAATGCGACAGGCGGTAAGTAAACTTGCGGTTATGCCGCAGCTTCTTCTGAATGATGCGGTTACGATTCCGGGAATTGAAATTCCACAGGTGCCGATCATTAAAGGAGATGCCAAGAGCGCATCTATTGCGGCTGCAAGTATTGTAGCAAAAGTTACGAGAGACCGTCTGATGGTGGAATATGACAAGACTATGCCGGAATATGGTTTTGCATCTAATAAAGGGTATGGTTCTGCGGAACATATTGCGGCTCTTCAGAAATATGGACCAACACCGATCCACAGGGCAAGTTTTATTACACATTTCGTATAAATTACATAAGATACCTACACATAAATAAGAAATGAGAGAACAAATCTGAGCATTAATAAACGTAAAATAGGCAGCTGCCATGAAGAAGAGGCGGCTGCCTTTCTGAAAAAACAGGGCCTTTTTATTGTAACAAAGAATTTTCGCTGCAAAAGCGGAGAAATTGACCTGATCGTTCGAGATGGAAAATATCTGGTATTTGTAGAAGTGAAGTATCGAAGCAATAAAGAAAGCGGATATGCATCTGCGGCAGTAGATTATCGCAAACAGAAGCGTATCAGCCAGGCTGCACAGTTCTTTTTGCTGCGATATGGCTATGGAGAACCGCCGTGTCGGTTTGATGTAGTAGCGATTGACGGTGAACAGATTCAATGGATCAAAAATGCATTTGATTATTGTGGATGAATGATAAAGGAGCAGAAGATGACAGAAATCAGATGGTATGAGGAAGGAAAACCTCATATGAGGATAAAAGAAAATAAAGGGGTTACCTGGCTGAGCTATCAGGCATTTGAACAGTTTCCGGATATCGTACATGCGTTCAGCACCAGACTTGGCGGAGTAAGTCAGGGAATCTATTCTTCGATGAACCTTAGTTTTACGAGAGGGGATGAGGATGCGGCTGTTCATGAAAATTATCGCAGGCTTGCAGAGGCAGTGGGATTTTCGGCAGAAGATATCGTGACTTCTGACCAGACACATACTGCGAATGTTCGTGTAATAACAGAAGAAGACAGAGGAAACGGCATTACGAAGCCAAGGCCGTATACGGATGTAGATGGAATGGTTACAAATGTTCCCGGACTTGTACTGGCAACATTTTATGCGGACTGCGTGCCGTTGTATTTTGTGGATCCGGTACATCGTGCAATCGGACTGTCGCATTCAGGGTGGAGAGGAACTGCTGCGAAGATCGGAAAAATAACGGTCGAGAAAATGAATGAGGAATACGGAACAGATCCAAAAGATATTTACAGTGCGATCGGGCCCTCTATCTGTCAGAAATGTTATGAAGTGAGTGAAGATGTGATTCTGGAATTTCAGAAGTCATTTGAAAAAAAGTACTGGGATTCACTGTTTTATATAAAAGAGAACGGAAAATATCAGCTGAACCTCTGGGAGGCAAACAGGCTTATTATGTTAGAAGCTGGAATAAAGGAAGAACATATTTTCATGCCGGGAATCTGCACCTGCTGTAACCCGGAGTTTCTTTTTTCGCATCGTGCATCACATGGAAAAAGAGGAAATCTGGGAGCATTTCTTGGAATACGTAGAAAATAATATATATAAAATACATTATAATAAAAGCGGGAGCTCCTGTGAAAGGAAGCTCCCGTTTTGGTTTATCGTTTATTGACTTTTTCCATCAGTTCCATAATCTTTTCGTTGTTGGAACGAACTTTTTCTACTGAAACATCATGGTTGATGATATCGATGATACTTGCAAGATATTTGCTCATGTTTGCTTCAATATAATATTCTTTTGTGAGGAGCTCCGGAAGACGGTAGTTCAGGTTTGTGGTGATTGACTCTGTCAATCCAAC